>Ga0272443_10000623_pt1 | contig 61681 bp, 54 predicted proteins | sample SSMAcet12_FD_193581 | JGI IMG/M metagenome (GOLD analysis project Ga0272443, IMG submission 193581) | Marine sediment archaeal communities from Little Sippewissett salt marsh, Falmouth, MA, United States - SSM-Acet-12 | ecosystem: Environmental > Aquatic > Marine > Wetlands > Sediment ... | reverse complement strand
TATAATTAATTACAATATCAGGATCTTTGCAAAATTTACAGAATCTTTTTTTCATAAACTTTTTCATATTCATAACCTCTTTTTAAAATGGAATATCGTCGTCTGATTCTCCATCATCAGTGGGTAGTTCTTCGTCAGTGGTATCTTGAGGAATTTCACGCTCAAGGTGCTGAATTCTGTTAGCAACAATTTCGATACTTGTACGCGTATTATCATCCTTATCCTGCCATGTTCGTGATTGAAGAGTCCCTTCAATGATCACAGGAGATCCCTTTGAAAGAGTTTCGGATGAACGTTCTGCTAGACGAGCCCATGCAGTTATACGGAAAAAGCTCGTATCAGTTTGCCAGTTGTTATCAGAGTCGCGATACACTCTGTCCACTGCAATGCTCATTGATGCAACAGGAGTACCTGTACCGGTATAACGAAGTTCGACGTCTCGTGTTAATCGCCCTGAGACGATAACTGTGTTAATTCTTGGCAGATTTAATTTTTTTGCCATGTTGTCTCCTCCCTCCTCTAAATTGATTGAAATCAATTTAGATGTAAGGTTTTTTTTAGTCTTTTTCTCTTTTTATGACAATATAACGAATAATATTTTCATTAAGACGATAAAAGTTTTCGAGGGGATTTACATGGCTGGCATCAAGTGTGAAGTAGAGGACTGCGTAGTAGCCCTCACTGTGCTTTTGGATCTCATAGGCTAATCTGCGGGAACCCCACTCATCAACCTTTTCAATTTCGCCATCGTTCTGAGTGATGAAATCTTTGACAGTGTCAAGGGTTTGTGAAGTCTCTTCGTCAGATAGCGGTTTGATCACGATCATTGATTCGTAAGATTTTTTCATAGCATTCCTTTCGGTTTTATTTTCCGCCAGGCGGAATAGCAATCCGTCATTCCACGGATAAGGAACAGAGTCTGCTGTAGGCAGCACTCATTTTCTCAAAATTTTGAAATAAAAAATAAGATGTCAACTCCACTGCTTGAGAAATTACTTTATCGACCAATCCTTCTTCCTCATCATCATGTGTCATAAGGACAAATTCTTCAAGTGGCATCGGTAGTTTACCGGCATCTTCATAATGATGTGGCAATATACCTATTCGCATTCTTGGGAAGTTATCAGTCCCGACAGAGTCAATAATTGACTTCAACCCATTGTGCCCACCGTCAGAACCACGTTGCCGAATTCTTATCTCGCCAAGTGGAATATACACATCATCAACTATTACAAAAAGATCATTTTTCTCTATCTCAAATTCATCGGTCACGCTTTTGACAGCCTGTCCCGACAAATTCATATAAGTATGTGGCTTGAGAAAAAGCCACTCTTTTTTTCGTGCAAGGAGAGATTTATTATACTTTTTAAACTTCGGGACTTTCAGTTTCTTACAGAGAGTATCAACAGTTCGGAATCCAATGTTATGTCGAGTGTACTTATATTCAGGTCCAGGATTTCCAAGCCCGACAATTAGTTTCACGTATATTATTCTTCTTTTTGTTTGGTCTCTTCTTCAGAAATTTCTTCTGCTCCCTCTTCACCTTCTGTAGGTTCTTCACCCTCTACCAGTTCTTCTTCCTCTTCCTCTGGTTTTTCGATCTCCATCTTAGGAACGAGAACGGATACAAGGGTTAGATTTCCAGGTTGCAGAAAATCGACATCAGGATATTTTTCCTGAATATCTTCAATATGAATTGAGTCGCCGATATGAAGCTCAGATACATCGATCTCAATTTCTTCGGGAAGGTCTTTTGGCAGACAGCGGATTTGCAGGTCTCGCACACCAGATTCTACAATACCACCTTCTTTTACACCAGGTGCATCACCAAGTGTTATAATAGGTACTTCGACATCAATTTTTTGTCCAGCGGTAACTTCTTGAAAATCAAGGTGTGTTATCTCTCTGGTTGCAGGGTCGATTTGCATATCTCTTACAAGACATCTATGCTCTTTTCTTCCGATTTTTATGAATATAAAGCTTTGATGTCCGAGACTCTCTTTATAATAATGATAGAAGTCTGAATAATCAACCTGCAGGGGTATAGACTCTGAACCACCACCATATAAGATTGCTGGAATCTTATTATTTTTACGAATTTCTTTGGTAGCTTTTTTCCCGGCTTTTCTTTTTTCAGCATTAATTTTCATGATTTATATAACCTCATCTTCTATTTTGAATAATACACTTACAGATTCTTCATTATGAATCCTCAGAATTGCCTGTGCAAGAAGTGGTGCGATTGAGAGCTGCTTGATCTTTGAGCTCTTTTTCTTTTCTTCATTCAGTGTGATGGAATCTGTTACAACGAGTTCGTGAATGGAGGACTTTTCTATCCTGTCGACAGCATTTCCACTCAAAACAGCATGAGTACATGCGCAATAGACCTTTTTTGCACCTTCCCTTTTCAAGGCATCAGCCATTTTGATGACAGAATTTCCAGAGTCTATGATGTCGTCAATGATTATGGTGTTTTTGTCTTCCACTTCACCAACAATATTAAGCAATTCAAGCTTTCCCCGATTACCGATTCGGCGTTTATCACCGATCGCAATGTTCGTATTTAATCCTTTTCCCAGCATCCTTGCTCGTTGTGTTCCACCAGTATCTGGTGCAACAACAACACAATTTTTTAGATTCAGGGACTTGAAATAGCTAAGGAATATTGGAAGCATCGATAGGTGATCCACTGGAATATCAAAAAAACCTTGTATCTGTTCAGCGTGAAGGTCGAAGGTAACGACACGATTAGCGCCTGCTACAGTAAGAAGATTTGCAATCAATTTGGCTGTAATAGGAATGCGTGGTTGATCTTTTTTATCAGAACGAGCATATGCATAATAGGGGATTACTGCAGTGATACGTCCTGCAGATGCACGATGGAGTGCGTCAATCATAATAAGAAGTTCCATAAGATTATCATTTACCGGCATACAGGTAGGCTGCACAATAAACACATCTGTACCACGAACATTATCAAGGATTTTTACAAAAGTATTGTCGTTTGAAAACTTAAATACCTCAGCCCTGCTGAGAGGTAAACCAGCTGTTTCTGCAACGCTTTGGGCTAATACGGGGTTTGCGTTACCTGTGAAAATATGAATTTTTGATTTCATAGATCATCAATTTCCTCAATTTTTGTTTCGCAGAACCAATAATTGTATTTTTTAAAATATTTTCGAGCTTCATCAAGACTGTCCCGAGAGGTAAAGATACCAAAAACCGTTGAGCCGCTACCGGACATCAAACTACCTATTGCGCCAAATTCCTTCATCTGAATCTTGATCTCTTGGATGATAGGGAAATGAGCAAAGACGCCAGGTTCGAGCCCATTGTAGAGATTCTCAGCAATTTTAAGAATATCTTTATCATGTAATGCCTGCACGAGAACCTTCTTCTTCTGTTCTTCCGCGGAAGATGACACTACCCATGAATAAGCATTTTTACTTGAAATCTCAATGCCGGGATTTACTAGTAGAATATATTCGATTGATATAGGTGGAAGCATTTGAATAATACGTTCACCACGCCCACCTAAATGAGAAATATGCTCAGAAAGAAAGAAATTAATATCGCTTCCAAATCGTTTTACAATCGAATGTATTTCGTTTTCAGTAAGGTTGAGTTTCCAGAGTGTATTCAAGGCATTAACAGTTTGTGCAGCATTAGAACTACCACCACCAAGACCTGCAGCAAGGGGAATATTTTTTTTTAGTTTTATCTCCACACCATTCTGCACTTCATATGTTTCTTTCAAAAAACAAGCGATTTTATAGACAATGTTATCAGATTCTTTAATGGAATCAGAGGTGCAATAAACTTTAACCTCAGATTTGTCTGTCAATTTAAAACTCAGATTATCAGAGAGGGTTATTGGTGCAATAATAGTCTCTATCTCGTGAAAGCCATCATCCCTCTTATTATGGATATCCAAAAAGAGATTAATCTTAGCTTGAGAAACTTTTACTTTTTTTCTTGTTTCTTTTTCCCTTTTTTGCACCTTTTTCTTGTTCGTCATAGTAGTAATAATAATAGTAATAATAATATTTATAACCACTATAGTATCTTTTTACCTCAATACCATTGACCAGAACACCTTCAGCTTTTTCATCAATGTTTTTTAGTAGATTCTTTGCCTGTTCAATAATTTCACGATCGGTTGAATTTACACGTATAACAATAATGAGGTGATCAACTTTTTTGGAGATAATCAGTGCATCGGTCACTGCAATAATGGGAGGGGAGTCAACAATAATATATTCGTATTCTTGACGTAATTCATCAAGAAGGAGATCCATTCTTTGAGATGAAAGTAATTCCGAAGGATTCGGAGGCACATGTCCGGAAGTAATAATATCAAGATTATCTATACCAGATGGTTTAATAATTTCATGTATATCAACATCTTCAGTTGTAAGATATTTAGAAAGTCCATTTTCTCTATCAACTAAAAAAAGATTGTGTACCATTGGTCGACGCATATCACAGTCGATGAGAATTGTTTTTGATCGCATTTGAGAAAGGGTAATGGCGAGGTTTGCACTGGAGGTTGTTTTACCTTCCTTGGGTCCAGAACTTGTAACAAGGTATGTCCTACCTTTCTTAGAAACTTTTGAAGGTATAGAAACGGCATTAGTCCTAAAAGTTCTGTAGGCTTCCGCAACTGGTGATTTTGGACTGTAAAACGGTACTAAACGAGCAGCCATCTGTCTTTGAGTTGTTTTCAGTTCCTTTATCTTTTCCTTATCCTTTTCCTTCCTTAACTTATCTTCAATATCAGCCATTTGTTTAGTATCAAGTTGAATATCCGGAATTGTACCAAGAATTGGCAAATGCACAAATCTCTCAACATCAGATAGATTGTTAATCTTAGTATCTAGGGATTCAAGAAGAAATGCTGCTCCAATACCGAGTCCCAACCCAAGCAGGAGTCCAATAAGGATGTTCATTTTTACTTTTGGTGACACAGGAGATTTCGGAACAGAAGCTGAGCTGATTATGCGAATATTACTGAGTTTTCCCTCTTCTGAAATCTTAGCTTCTTCGTACCGAGTGATTAGCATGCTATATACTTGTTCATTAATGGATTTAGCTCTTTCTAATCTGGCCAGCTCAAGTTCCGCATCAGGTAAACCTGACATTTTGACAGAATACTCTTCCACAACTGATTCAAGTGCAATCGCTTTTGCATTGGCAGTTTGATATTCGATTTCAGTGGCAATTATCTCAGTGAATAATTCATGTCTTCTATCAAGAGGATTAAAAGAATATTTATTTACTGTAAGGATTTTATCGATCTCAATTTTCATCTGCTGCTTAACATTATCTATTTCATTACGAAGAGATACGAGTTGAGGATGGTTCTCGGTATATCCTTTTTTTGTAAGATAAATTGCAAGCTGACTTTCGCTCTCGATAAGCTTTTGCCGTAGTTGTTCTAAAAGAGGAGATGATATTGAAATCATTTCATCCCCAAGAGTATCATCAAGTTTTGATAGTTCTGATTTAAGATAATTAAGTTTCTGCACGACAACTTGTAAATCAGTACGAGCTGAGCTTAATTGCGCTTCAAACTCCACCATATTTGTTATCATTTCTTTTGTTTCTTCAGAAAGAGAAAAAACCTCATGGGTAATTTTATATTCTCGTAAATCTTCCTCAGAAATTGCCAGTTTCTTTGAAGTTACATCAAGTTGTTTTTCAAGAAATTCTCTCACTGTTGTAGCTTCAGCACGAGCATACGTAAGATTTTCTTCCTGATAACTACTCATAATAGAATTTATTACTGCTTGGGCTTCTTCTGGATTCGTCGATTTGAATGAGACATTAACAATATCAGTTTCACGTTCTGCAGAGACATTTATTTCCTTAATTAATATACCTTTAGGATTATCTGAAGAAAGTATAGGAAAGCTTTCTGCGTTAGGATTTCTTTTCAGCTTTTCAATCGCATTTTCCATGACAGAGGGACTCTTAATGACTTCCATTTGATTGTTCACGTCATTACGTCCAAATCCTCCTGTGGTGAAGAAAAGATCTGTTTGTTTATTTAATTCTAAGAGGATTTTACCACTGCTCTCATAAATGCGAGGTGCATTAACAGTATAATAAATCGTTGCAGCCATTACTAGTACAAATATGAGTAAAATGAGTTTTCTATGTCGTAAGATTATTCTATAATAATCTTTTAGTTTTATTTCTTGTTCTTGTTCTGGGAATTGATCCATGTGAAACTCGCTGTTTATTTTTGTTGAATAGTTAAATATAAATTATAGATGCTTAGCACTGTAGCAAATTTTGCGAGAAAGTCTGCGACGCGCTCCATACCATAAAATACGGTTCCAGATACGATTATTGTATCACCTGGTTTAAGTACTGGGATAAGGTCAATATTTCCAGTATCAAGATATTTTTTTATATTGATCCATATAACTTCGCCTTCTGCAGATTCTTCATCAGCACGGACAATTCTGATTTTTGATAACTTTGCATTTTCTGTAGGTCCACCTGCAAGAGAAATAAGAGTTAAAAGATCTGTATCATCCGGGACGAGATAGAATCCAGGTTTGCGAACCTGTCCCCAGATTTGTGTGTAAATCCTTAATTGCTCTTCATCTCCCATAGTGCCAGAATATGAATAAGCAGAACTTACAGTAGAAGGAGTACTCGGAACAGCATCCTGAGCAAAACAACTAAGATTTAACGCTATACTGCAAATTATTATGATAAAAAGGTGTTTCATATAAACTTCCTTTATTAGTGTGGATGTAAATTTTCTTGTGATAATTATCAGTCAATTTATTTAAAAGTAAAGTTAATGATTCGCTCTTGAGATTCAGAACCAGTATTCTCACCTATGACAGTAAAAGCATCTATTCTCCAGATATACGATTGACCAGGAATGGGAGAAAATGAAGAGCCTTCAAAAATCTCTGGTATAGAACATTGGGTATCACCGGGGATAAGGTCCTTAGAAAATTGAAGGGTATGGCTCATATCAAAAAAGAGAATTCTATTAGTATACCCACCTTCATTTGTCCACGAAAAATGTACAGAATCATTGACTGAGAATGGACTGTTATCTGCTGGTGCTTGCAATCCGGGCACATCTATCAATCTATAAGAAACAGTATCAGAATTCGTGAAATTACCAGCTTCATCAAAGGGTATGATGAAATATGACCAGGTTTTTTGAACCACAGGTAGTTCATATCCGATGAATTTATCATGATAGGTTGATGAATCAGGAATGAAAGGTATTTGTTGAACAAACGCGGTGTCTCCATATTCGTTGAACCGCCAGATCTCGATATGATGGATATCCCCATCTTTCTGAAGTGGTGTATCATCCCATTGGATCTTCATCCAATTATAATTTAGATCACCTGCCGAATATGCATCAATACCATTATTCCTATCTGTGTATGCACACCCCGGATCACCAGGATCACATTTATGCGGTGTCATCGTAACCTTCGAGGGAGGAATGGGATCTTTATTCTCAGCTTCATCATAGCTACAGCCAAACAATGCACTAATGCAGATCAGACAGATAATTACAGCTTTTAATTTCATAACTTTCTTTTGTTGCTCAGGATGATTTACTGTCAATTTTTTTACAATTCTCTATCAGATTAATAACATTATGAAAAAATGTTGACGAAAAATAAGGAAACTCAGCTAACCATCATACATATAAATTTATTAGGAGCATATATGGAATATCCATTCAGAGAGATTGAAAAGAAGTGGCAAAAGATATGGGAAGAGAATAGGACATTTTATGTCGATATTGAGGACGAACGTCCCAAATTCTACCTTCTATCGATGTTCCCCTATCCTTCGGGTGTCCTTCACATGGGACATGTGTCCAACTACTCGATTGCCGATGCTATCGCACGTTATACGATCATGAATGGCTATAAAGTGCTCCAACCAATGGGATATGACAGCTTTGGCATGCCCGCAGAAAATTTTGCAATTCAGCATCATTCTCATCCAGAGATAACAACTCACGAAAACATCGATAAGATGAGGAAGCAGTTCAAATCAGTTGGTTTCGGGTATGATTGGGACCGCGAAGTCATCACCTGTGATGAAGACTATTACAGATGGAATCAATGGTTTTTCCTGAAAATGTATGAGATGGGACTGGTATATAAGAAATCATCCTATGTGAACTGGTGCCCGAGCTGCCAGACCGTACTTGCCAATGAACAGGCAGAAGGCGGTATCTGCTGGCGTTGCGACTCCAAGGTCGAGCAAAAAGAGATAGAACAGTGGTTCATCAAAATAACCGATTATGTTGAAGAGTTGCTGGATCATTCCAAGTTGGGAAACTGGCCCCAGCGTGTGATAACCATGCAGAAGAACTGGATCGGGAAAAGTTTTGGAACAGAGATCATTTTCAAGGTAGCAGATCAAGATGTTGAGCTTCCAGTATTCACGACAAGACCTGATACGATCTTCGGCTGTACCTACATGGTCTTGGCTGCGGAGCATCCTCTGGTAGAAAAACTCATTATAAAAAATCCTGATAAGGATAAAGTAAAAAAATTCATCACTAAGGTACTGAATGAAGACAAAATAGAACGCACGGCAGAAGATACAGAAAAAGTTGGTATTTTTACTGGCTCTTATGCGATTAATCCGGTGAACAACGAGAAGATCCCGATCTGGATTGGCAATTATGTTCTTATGGATTATGGAACTGGTGCAGTAATGTGCGTGCCTGCACATGACCAAAGGGACTTTGAATTTGCTCATAAGTATGATCTACCAAAACGTATTGTAATTCAGAAGCTGGATAAGTCTCTTATGCTCGAAGAAATGAAAGAAGCGTATATTGATGAAGGCGTGCTTGTAGAATCAGGCAAGTTCAATGACCAAAAAAACATAACGGCAATTGAGAACATCTCCAAATGGATGGAAGAAGAAGGGATCGGAAGACGAACAGTTCATTACCGCCTGCGCGACTGGGGTATCTCCCGCCAGCGCTACTGGGGTACGCCCATTCCTATAGTCTATTGTGATGAATGTGGTGCAGTTCCTGTTCCAGAAGAAGAGCTTCCCGTACGGCTGCCCAAGGATGTTGCGGTAGGTAAAACGAGGAAAAATCCATTACTTTCGGTGGCAGAATTTTTGAATACAACCTGTCCAAAATGCGGTGGACCTGCTCAAAGAGAGACCGATACGATGGATACTTTTGTTGATTCCTCCTGGTACTATGCCCGGTTTTGTGATGCCCATAACGACAATACACCCTTTGATAGTGAAAAGGCAAACTATTGGCTGCCCGTTGATCAATACATTGGTGGTATCGAACATGCCTGTATGCACCTGTTGTATGCACGTTTTTTCCACAAATTCATGCGTGATATCGGGCTGGTTTCTTCTGATGAACCATTCACCAACCTTCTCACTCAAGGCATGGTCACTAAAGACGGGGCAAAGATGTCCAAATCAAAGGGCAACATCGTTGATCCTGAGGAATACATAGACCGTTATGGCTCGGATACACTTCGGGTATTCATGCTGTTTGCATCACCTCCAGAAAAGGACGTTGAATGGAATGACGAAGGGGTGAAAGGAGCATTTCGCTTCCTGAACCGCATCTGGGTCATGGTTACGGAGAAGCAGACCTTCCTCAAAAGTTTGCCGAATCGTTATGACGAAAATGCAGACATGCCGGACTTTGCAAAGAAACTACGTTACAGTACGCACAGCACGATCAAAAAAGTGACCGAGGATATTCAGGAACGAATGCAGTTTAATACTGCCATTGCTGCACTGATGGAACATCTGAACAATGTCTCTGTCTTTGAATGCAATGAGAAAAGTGATAAAATTGTAAAAGCTGTTTATTTCGAAGCTATCGCTGTAATACCAAAACTGTTGCAACCCTTTGCGCCACATCTATCTGAAGAGATATGGTCAATGTTGGGAAATCAAACCTCAATTCTCGATACTGGTTGGATCGAGTATAATGAGAAGTTCCTTATTCAGGATGAAGTTATGTATGTGATCCAGATCAATGGAAAATTGAGAAGTAAGATAGTTGTGGATATTGATACTCCAAGAGAAAAGGTCGAGGAACAAGCGCTTGCCGATGAAAAAACTCAAAGATATATCGAAGGCAAGCAGGTTAGAAAGATAATCGTTATTCCTAAAAAACTCGTAAATATCGTCGTGTAAGGCATTTTGATCCAGAAAAAATCACTCGGCCAGCATTTTCTCACTGATAAGAATATTGCGCGGAAGATCGTCCGTGAAGCAGGTATTACTAGCTGCGATGAAGTATGGGAGATCGGATCTGGCAGGGGAATTCTTACAAAATGTTTGCTGGAAAAATGCAGAACGCTCACCGTATTTGAAATCGACGCTCAATGGGTTGACTATCTTAAAGGACACTTCGATGATCCAAAACTGATTATCGTACACGCAGACATCCTTGACGTAGATTTCTATAATTATTCACGTGAAGAACCGTTAAAAATTGTCGCAAACCTGCCCTACCAGATAACCTCGCCCCTGCTGTTCAGGATACTTGACTTTTGTGAACTTATTTCCACGATAACGATCATGATACAGGATGAGGTAGCTGATCGATTGTGTGCATCTCCAGGAAATAAGGACTATGGAAGACTTTCCGTAAAAGTACAGCTCTTTTTCAACGTGACGAAACTTTTCACCGTGCCAGCACATGTGTTCTCTCCTCCTCCGAAGGTTATCTCTGCTGTTGTTAAGTTACTACCACGTAGAAAAGCATATAGAATCAATGATGAAAAAACTCTCTGGAACCTTATCGACACGGTCTTTACTTATCGCAGGAAAATGCTCAGAAAAAGCTTGAGTAATATACTTGATGATCAGGAGCTTGAAACATTGAAACAATCATTCACCCTCGATCTGCAAAGAAGACCGGAAACTTTGTCAATCCAAGAATTTGTTGAATTAGCTAATCAGATAAACAATATAAGAGGAACATAACATGAAAACCTTTGGAAAAGTCGTGCTTTGGATATTCGCAGTGTTTGGATTTCTCATGTTGATCTTCATGATCTGGCTCTGGAGTTCGTTTCCATCTAAGAAAGAAGTGAAGATCCATGAGAATACTTTTCTGGAGTTGAACCTGACCGGTTTGCATTATGATTACAATGAATATGAGGATGTTTTTTTCATTCGCGAGGAGATGTCCATAGGAGATATCTGCCGCAAAATCGATAATGCAATCATTGATCCCCGAATAAAAGGTATCATTATCAAGCCCATGCTTTACTTTGGAGGCTGGGCGCTCACCAAGGAACTCAGAGATAAGCTTGTGGAATTCAGGGAAAGTGGAAAAGAACTCTATGCCTACATCAATATGACCTATGATAAGGGCTACTATCTGGCATCAACCGCACAGAAGATATATCTCAATCCCAGCGGCACAGCAGGCATAGTACTGGCAGGAATCGGGGTTGAGTTAAATTACTATGAAGGACTTCTAAAAAAGATCGGCGTTGATGTGACAGTGCTTCACGCAGGTAAGTATAAGGGAAGTGGTGAGACTTTTGACCGCCGAACCATGACGCCAGAGATGAAAGCAAATATTGATAATATGCTCGATGGATTATACCGGGTTTACATAACCGATCTTGAACAAAGCAGGGATCTAGCCAAAGCATCCATCGACAGCATTTTTAATAAAAGAAGCGGATATTTCATCTCTGGATCACAAGCTCTCGACATGAAGCTGGTCGATCATCTTGGAGATGAGGAGAAGTTCACAAGAGCCCTCATCGGAGATAATTCTGTGGTGAACATGGCAGACTATTCTGCAGATCTTCAGCGATATTCCTACGATAAAATTGCAGTGCTATATGCGCAAGGTGGCATTACCTTCTCGGAAGCTGGAATGTTTGATTCCGATTATCGAAGGATCACTGAACATAAGCTGGTGACATTACTCGATCGTATCAAGAATATGAAATCCGTTAAAGGCATGGTTTTAAGGGTAGACAGCGGTGGAGGGAGTGCGCTTGTTTCTGATATAATCCTCAATAACTTAGAAAAACTCAAAGAAGATATTCCGATTGTTGTCTCAATGGGCAATGTTGCAGCATCCGGTGGCTACTGGATCTCAAATCAGGCGGACTACATTTTTGCACAGCCCAATACGATCACCGGCTCGATCGGTGTTGTCAGCATGATTCCAAACTGGCAAAGTTTACGACAGTGGGCAGAAGTCAACACCTATCAACTGAAACGCGGCAAATATGCACTATTTTTCTCACCCAATTTTACTCCCTCAAAAGAAGATATTGCATCTTTGCAGAGTGATATGGACAAAATCTATATCGAATTTAAAGATCTCGTTGCACGTGGACGGCAGCTCACTCTAACTGATGTGGAAGAAATTGCGCAGGGTAGGATTTGGATAGGTATGGAAGCGATGGAGAACGGCTTAATCGATGAACTGGGTGGATTGGACGATGCAATTCAAAAAGCAGCTGAACTTGCTAAACTGGATGAGTATGCCACATTGATCCTGCCGGAAAAGAAAACCCTTATTGATATCCTACTGAAAAGTGATCTTGGTATTTCTGCAGTGACGATGCTCAAGCTTTATGCAGGTGATATGGAACTTCCTCTTGCTAAGCAGCTCAAAGAAGAAACAGATATTCTAAAATTCACACTCAATGATCCAATGCAGCTTCGAATGCCGTATCAATTAATTATTCAATAATAGGAAAAGGGAGCCATCGCACTCCCTTGTTTTTTATCTCATCAATATGAGTTTCTTAGAAGTGATCAGTTTATTTTTATCAAAAATATTGCAGAGATATATACCATTAGCGAGGTGGATTCCTTCTCTACTTTTACAAGACCAGGTATAAACAATTGTGCCCGTATCAGTTTGTACAGGAATATCTGATACGACGACCTGCCCTTTAATATTCGTAATAACAATCCGTGGTTCAACGAGCTGTTCTCGTGTAGAGTAACTGATCGACGTTTGTGATTGTACAGGATTGGGAGAGATAATGATATTATTAACGTGCGTTGCAGGGTTATCGACGCTCGTAATGTACACAATATTTGATTGTTCAACATATTGTCCGTCACTGAACTCTGCTTGTGCATGTGAATTGATCTGAGTCGAGGGAATCGTACATTCAAACACACTTCCCGATGAATAAGAATGACCGAGAGGGATCATCGGCACTTCAATCGTATCATCGATCAGAAGTTTACGCACCGTTGGGAGATTGTTATCGCTATCCGTATATGTGATGCTGAAGGTCAGAGAGTCTCGGTCGGAGGGATAGAGCAATTCAGAAAGTGTGGGAGGAGTATTCACACCAATCGTTCGCTCTTCCTGCGTAGGATAAAAAAGCACTGGCGGTGTTGAATCGTTTATTTCGAAGAGGGGATTAATGTTGATTGTAACAGTCACTGCATCGATGCCAAGACAGCCATAGATATTTGGCCATGGGCCGAACTGTGGATCTGAGGTAAGGTCGTCGATGTCGCAAGCCAAATATAATTTACCATTTGAAATCTGTGATTGTATGTTGCCGATTTGTGTATATGAAGAATCGGTAATATCTCCTTTATAAAGACCAGTTTGCAATCCTGGATAACCTGCAAATGAAGGAATATCTGCATAGATAAGCGCATAAGCCACCGAGTCTTGTGTCTCTGGATTGAAAAGCCCGATCATGTACACATACCAGGGAGGCAGGAATGGAAGTGTGCCATATTTGGGCCATTGAGTGCTGTTATTATTTAGGGTGAAATAAAATTTCTGGTCTGAATACGATGCGCAGAATTGAGTCAGGTCCAGGAATGAGCCGCCGGTATTATCACCGGTTTGCTCCTCACAGACCTCGATCATGTAGTTGTCCGGTGCAGGAAAAAGATCCATTTCATTCTTGGGGGTCATGGAAAAAAAGAGATTAAGAAATAGCGTGTCTACCCAGGTAGAAAAATGAGATTGTAATCCATAGTGGAGAGATCCGCTACCCGGCAGTAAAAAATCAGTGGACACGGTATTCATATATCCCTGTTGATAGATCGGATTCATGGTGCTTTCAAACCAGCTTTGCTGACCGTCAATTGAATAAAAAAGCTTCGTGTCGCAGGAATCCACAGAAATTGAACCGATATCCACATGAACTGTGAAGTCACTATTTTGCAGAAGAGCTGAAGTGCAAAGGTTATTCCATAACTGAATATCTTGTGCATATAAAAAAGACACGAACAAGATAGGAACTACTAATACTACTATTTTTTTCATACATATACCTCTATATCTTCTTTAAACAGGGACGGGATTACTTGTAAAGAAATTCAATGATCCCGATCCACATCAATCATCTGATAGCAGTGTAAGATAACTCAAGAAGTTACTTCAGTTTCACGATCTTGCCGATATATTCGTCATTTCCATCAGTTTTATAGAAATATACTCCTGCCCCCAGATTGTTACCTTGCTCATCTTTTCCATTCCAGACTACTTGATGCATTCCCGAACAGGGGTTTGGGAACGAAGGAAGAGTTTTAATGTGTTGTCCCTTTACATTGTAAATACTAATTTCAGTGTTCTCTGTGAGCTCAGTGGTGAACAAATGAATCGAAGTCGAATTCCTGAAAGGATTTGGTTGTGCATAAACCTGATATCGGTTATCATTCTGTTCTGGATCGAGAGCTTGTGGACTGTAGCCGAGTGTTCCGTCAGTGTTGATATTTTGAGCAAATATATCAGCATTCCCGCTTCTGTCATCAGCCCAGGAAGCGATCCAGAAATTTGAATTGAGCGAACCGACCATGGCATGAAGTTTCGTGGCAGCTACAGAGCACATGGTGACCTTATTTCCTGTCCAGATAAAGTCACCATTGGAATCAAGCGCCATTGCCTTAAGATAATTCTCTGTAAATCCCTCCTGATAGAACACAACGACCTGACCAGGTGAGTTGCCAATACCATAAGGATATACATCAGTTGGAGAAATTTCGATTATCACACGACCGGTATCTTCCCATTTTCTGATGCCTGTCATGTCGAATTTTTGCCCATAGATACCCCTGTCATTCTGGTCAAAATCCATCTCATTCCAATACGCATACAGGATGTCTTCGTTGGACTGGTAGGCAATATGGACATAGTAATGCTCGCGATTCAAATCTGTTGATGCAATGACACCATTTGTGGTCCATGAACAGTTGCCTTCAGAATCCAGATGTTGTACATATACATCTGCATTCATGTTGTTGTCCCTATCATCATACCACCCGATAAAGAAGCCGTTCGCATTATCTTTCACAATGGGAAGATCCTGTGTCCATGCAGTGATACCTCCAGCTGTTGAGATCGCTGCTGGTAAAGTCCACACAGCGTTGCCATTTGCATCATATTTTTGGGCATAGATATGACGAGTCGGTGCCCAAACGGGACCGGAATCTTCATAATATTTAACAATAAAGTTTTCGTTCTCTACTGCGATTGGTTGTGGCCACGTATAGGAATTTGGTCCGTTTATTTCGAGACAGAAAGGCCATTGGATAATGCCATTAGGGCTGATCTTTTGAATTCTACATACATTCTCAGAAGTCCAAGCAATTATAATATTTCCCGTACTGGTAAAAGCAACTTTAGGGGATGCATCAAAGGCAGTAGTGTAAGATAGTTGCAATCCATTTGTTCCCCAGATAAACGTTCCATCAGGGGAGATTCTGTAAGCATAAATATTATTATTTCCATCACGTATGTCCTGAAAAGTCATTATCGCATAATTGTCCTGATCCACTGTCATATCCCAATCCGTAAGCCATGTCATTTGAGGGTTGTCACTGATCACAATTCCACCAGCCACCCAGAGAGGGTTTCCTGCTTGGTCAAAGCGTTGCAGTCGAACATTGTAATTACCATCTTCATTTGAGAAATATCCGAAATAGGTATCTCCAGTAGGACCAGTGCTAACCTTCGTTATGGCTTGCTCGCCAGCAAGTGAACATACGGCATTATTTGCTGCAGGATCCTCTGACCAGTCTGCAAAAATTGGAAAGGCAATCACGAAAAGTGAAACGAAAAATAGTATCAGAGATTTCATATGTCCTCCATAGGATCTGATTATTCTCTACATACAAATAACACTATCTGATAATCAGTAATGTCAAGTTAAACAGGGGGTAGTCATATATGAAGAAAAAAAAAGACGCACCGAAGTGCGTCCTTTCTCGTTGACACTCTATGAGATTGTTATCTCATTAAAATCATCTTTTTTGAGATTGTATTATTTTTTGTGTAAAGAGTATAGAAATAAATACCATTTGCGACATCATTATTGAACTCGTCTTTTCCATCCCATATAACCGATCCATGTGTGCGTCCGAGAGTTTTAATAAGCTGACCATGAATATTGTATATTTTAATTTCTGCGTGATAAGTTTGTGGAAGAGAGAATGTGATTGTGGTGGAGCCAGTGAAAGGATTGGGATGATTTTCTAGTATCATTTTGTTACCGTGAGATGGGTCGACTGAGACGTGTGGAAAGATATCAGCAGTATTTCTCGGGTTAATGCGATAATGCTCTTCAGAGTAGTTCCAGTCAACTACACCGACAATATCTACCAATTCAGTAGATGCTACGAGAGAATCAAGAAGTGCTCCAATAGTACTATAATTATAATCAACTGCATCTCCAATGGCAAAGGTTGTTGTCCAGTTGTCATCGGAACCGACATAGAGATCAGCATCAACACTCTGTATCATCAATCCATCGATTCGAACGAGTTGGCCTTCCCAGATTTCACCTGGATTGGTGTTTGCCGGAATTGTCCAGTTGATATCAGATCCATCAATAGGAGTGGAAGTAAAAGGAGATCCAGCTGAAGCAACAAGGAGTACAGGATCAACTAACTCAGTAAGATTATTGTATTCATCTCTCTCTGCATAGAAAAGAATTTCTTCATCCTCGTTTACCTCGGTATCAAAATCATAATCAAATATGAGTACGCCATTGTAAGATCCTTCATTATCACTTACCCATACATTATTATAATTATCATTTGCTGTTACGGTTCCGAAGAAAGTTGCGGTACGTCCATTTTGGATATATCCTTTGTCGGGATTGTTCGTGTTGGTTAATGCGATTGGTGTTATCCCTGCATAGAAATCATAATCGGTATCGCTATTCGAGTCATAGATATTATCTAATATAAGGTCACCGATCATATCCTGTGATGCACCAGAGAGATGCACGAGACGGGGATTTGTAGCATCGATCTCTGCAGTATCAAAAGTAATTATAGCGGATCCTGTCAATGTATAATATGAAGGATTTAGATCAGTTATATCACTATCGTATAGAACCGACATTTCATCAGTGCCTAGAGCCCATGCTTTTATAATGCTGGCAATACCACCACTTGGAATCACATCATTGCCATCCCGTGGATTAATACGGTAGTATTCATCGCTGTATTTCCAGTCAACTACTCCAATAATATCAACAGGATTCCCTGATGCAACTGCTGCATCGAGGGCTGTTCCCGAAGAGCCATATTGATAATCTACATTATCACCTATCACAAAGGATGTTGTCCAGCCGTCATCTGAGCCAATATAGAGGTCATCTTTCACGATAGTTGCCACTTCTACATTCTCGATCTTTACAAGTTGACCTTCCCATTTTTCACCCGGATTCGTGTTTGCTGGAATGGCCTGATCGATATTTGAACCGGTAATAACGGAGGGTGTAATCGGTATACTGCTGGAGATGTTTAGAACCATAGGGTTTTCGAGCTCAGTAAGGTTGTTATATTCGGTTCGTTCCGCAACAAAGAGGACCTGGTCATTTACCACAACGTCGTCAATGAAATTATAGTCATAGATAACCACGCCATTGTACTCACCATCCAGGTCGCTGACCCAGACATTATTGTAGGCATCATTTGCGGTAACCGTTGCATCAAATGTGGCAAGTTTGCCGTTTTCGATATGACCTTTGTTTGGATAAAGGGTATTGGTCAATGCGATAGGGGTGATGCCTGCGTAAAATTCATAATCCGTGGTATTTGCATTATCAGTGATCGTATCAAGGGTCAGGTCACCGATCATGCTCGTGGATGCATCGGCCAGGTGTACGATTGTTGGGTCAGTTCCATCAATTGTTGCACCAGCAAAAGTAATGGTTGCAGTGCCGGTAAGTTCATAATCTGCGGGGTTGACTGAGGTCATTGCTCCGACATACACTACATCCATGTCCTCTGTTCCAACTGCGTACGCTTCGACTATCGAATTGCCGCTTGGCCAGCTTTCGAAATCACCATTTGTTACTGGTAAAGCTGTTCCGGTCGGGGATTCAAAAGTAACGTCATCAACATAACAGATTTCAGGTGCTGCAAATCCTGATGTATCATAGAATCGTAATCTCAGATTAACTGCCGTCACTCCTGCGGGTACCACGTCACTCTGGGTGTATTGAGCCCATCCGCCAGTGTTTGGTCCAACATACGTGCCTGGGTAAGTGGAAGATGCACCAGTCCAGTCAAGCGCACAAGTTATTCTTGTATGCTCGCTGGTATACGCCCAGAAGGAGACATTGTAGGTGTCACCAGCAGTTACAGGGATTGCAACGTCATTCGAAAAATCACAATTGCCCTGAGTACCGGAGTTTACCACGACCTTACAGCTGTAGGTTCCTCCATGTACGATCGTTGCTTCCTGATAGGTATCGATATCCGAATCGCCCGTCCAGTCATCGGGTAATGCCTGTGCAAAACAAACATCGGATAGCATCAAGAAGAATACTAAAATAGCTAATTTTTTCATGCTACCTCCAAAGTATTATTTTTTTTCATTATTTTTTTCATACAGGATTTATGTTAAATCTCTATAAATTCATGTCAATTATTTTGATATCCAATATCAGACATACATGCCCTTATTATGAAGTCTTTTTCTTAATTCATAGAAGGTGTTGATAAAGATCAGTTCATGGTGGACATGTCCCGCAAGCAGCCGTTTTTGCTCTTCCAGAAGGAGAATGCTGTTTTGCAGAATCCGGTCTGACATAGAGAACCTATCTTGAAATTCTTCAAGTAATTCTTTCTGGTCGATATTGGAAATATGTGCATCATCATGTGAAAAACTGCAGACATCACCGAGCCAAATTGCAATGAAGTCCAGAATATCTCTCAAAAGTTCTTCATTTCGATTGTTCGTAAAATTTTTTGAAAGCCTATGTATGGTTCCGAGAGAGTCATGCATCAACGCCTCTATTATATCCAAAGCCATCTTACGGGCTTCGATAAAATCTGATTTTGCCAGGCGGATCGCCTTTGCCATACTGCCGTTTGCGATGCGCGCGCTGATCCTCGCAAGGGTCGACTCGATCATGTAATGCTGAATAAGATGTTCTTCTATGATTTCAGGTGTGATTGAGTTGAAACGCACCTTCTGGCATCGGGAAATAATAGTAGGAAGCAAGCGGGAATAATTTGTGGTGATGAGGATAATTATTGCAAACGGAGGAGGTTCCTCAAGGGTCTTCAGAAAAGCATTTGCTGCCTGGTTAGTCATTTCATCAGCTTCCACAATGATAATAACACGATAGTTCGCCTCGTTTGGTTTATACTTGAGACTACGTTCAATCCTGCGTATCACATCGATATGGATTGAGGTCGATTTGTTGAACTGCATGCGCTCATAGGGGGTTGCTTTCATCTGCTCGATGTATGCTTGAACCTGCTGTTGCTCATCCTCTTTTTTGAACTCTCCCTCTTCAGAAATTTCGAACTTAGGAGTGGGGAATATTATCTCCACATCCGGATGAGTAAAAGAATCGATCTTGTGGCAAGATGAGCATGTTTCATCAGCTCCGCTGTCTGGATGTTTACAATTGACGATCTTGGCGAATTCGAGTGCCGTGGTCAGTTTTCCCACTCCCGCAGGTCCATAGAAGAGATAGCTCTGTGCAGCTTTTCCGCTCTCAATGAGGTGTGTAAGTGTCGTAAGTGCAGCGTCCTGTCCCTCAATCAGTTTGAACATGTTATGATTCTTCTGTATTGATCTCACCAGCTTTGGAAAGTGCGATTTTAGTCAGTATAGGTCCAACGATCTCAAAGAAGATACAGGTGGTCGTGATAGTCGTGATAACCATCCCGCCGATGAGATCTCCGCTGGGAAGCATGATTCCTTTAGCTGTTGTTACCATTATACCAAGCCCTGAGAAATCCTGCTTTACTATCAGAGAAAGGCCAATTGCCACACCTGCCTGAGATAGGATCCCAAGTCCTATGTAATTTCGAACATTTCGTGAGACACTTCCGAACAGTGCTCCCAGACGTGAACCTCCGATCAAGCCGACAGATCGTGCAATGATGTACACAATCCCCAGTAAACCAAGCGAGGGGATCGCAGCAATGTGCAGATTTGTTCCTGCAAGCGTGAAGAACAGCACGAAGAGAAGGGGCATGATGTTCATCATCCCCTTATGCATCATTTCGATAATGTTGAATCGTTGAGTATTTATGATAAGAATTCCTGCGGTCATATTAGTGAGGATCAGCGAGAGGTGGAGCGCATGAGAGAGTCCCACCATAAAAAGCACCACACCGAAGATATGGATAAAATAATCGCCTGTACTCTTAAGCTTTCTCACCAGTAGACAGAAAAGCGTGCCGACAGCCAATCCAATAATGATGCTGAGCGCGATTTCCTTGAGTGGTAACAGGAAGAGACCCACAAATCCACCAGATGCAGTTCCTGTCTGGTGCATCAAAATATTTTTTGCAATGGCTGCAGCAAACCCGAAAATGATAATGCCCAGCCCATCATCAAACCCAACCACTGCATACAGGGCTTTGGTGAGATTACCTTTGGCCCGGTACTCTTTTATCACAGCTACAGTTCCTGCTGGCGCACTTGCTGGAGCGATGGAACCGAAGATAAGAGCCAGAGGGAGGTTGCTGGTTACCAGCCACACGGCAAAAAATACAAGAATAAACGCCCCAAAAGATTCCGCAATGATGATCCAGATGATGCCGTTACCCTGTTTTTTCAGATCGCTTAATTTGAGTTCCAGCCCGATACTGAGCGCTACGAAACCGAGTGCGATTTCTGTGATAAAAGAAAGTTGGTTCTGAATGGTAGTAGAGAAGAGATTGAGAAATGATGGTCCTATCAACACACCCAGAATCATATAGCCGATAATAAGGGGCAAACGGATCGTCTTTGAGAGTTTGCCGAAGTAAAAACTTACTATTGCAATGAGCCCGATGACTGTAAGGGTTGGTAGAGGATTCTGCTGGAAGAATTGCTGAATGCCGTTCATGATTATTTTTACTTACTCAAGCTGCCGGTAAAGTAGGTAACATCATTAGTGATAACCAGTATGCCGTCCTTGTTTTTCAGACTGTTGATCACACCCTTTACCTGCCGCAGCACTTCATTTGCCAGCTTCTTGGGTATCACGCCAATGATGATCTTATTGAAGCCGGTCTCATTTTCACTCCAGAAGCTCGCAAAGAGCGGGATAGAATGAAGGTAGTACGCTGGGTTGTTGGCATCCAGCACAGATGTGTGAGCTTCGGGCAGCTCGGAAAAGATCTGCAGGATGTCCTCGAATTTATCTTCAATCTGAACAAACACATGGAAAAGGGTATTCTCTATCTCCTGCTGGAAAGGTTCCTCGCGAACAGCGATATGCTTGAAAAAAATGTCATAAAGCGCAAGGGGATTTTTCTCATTGATCAGTTCATCCACTGTTTCCTTGGATTGAAGGATCTGAGAGATTCGAGCAAGATAGCTGATGTGCTCGTTCCGCTTATCCTTCGGGGCAAAAATGAACACAAAGAGCTTCACTTTCTTCTTATCAATTGCCTGGAAATCTACCCCAGAGGGGACCACAAGCAGCCCGATCACAAAATCCTCCAGCCCTTCAAGTGTACAGTGAGGGAGTGCGATCTCATGTCCGATACCAGTTGAATGTAATGCTTCACGCTCCAGTAATTTATCATACAGTGTGTGCGCATCGAAATCTTTGAGTAGCGGACAGGTGGCTGCCATTTCTGCAATCTTATGAAGCACCTGATCCTTAGTGTTCAGGTCATTATCGATGGCAATCGAATTTTTACAGAGACTTGTATGTAGATCCATAGAACCTCTCTTATGTCAGCGTGCTGATTCTATCCTGAACATATACACTCTGGTATTCATCAGCCAGGATATCCATGATCAGCACATCATATCGTTTCTTTCCTATAGCTTTTGCCTGTCGGAACATGCCGGTTTTCTTGAAACCGACACTTTCATAGAGCTTTCTTGCCCGTGTATTGAATTCATACACTCTAAGGTGGATTGCATGGAGATTAAGAATATTGAATCCGAAATCAAGAATAAGGCTGGTCGCTTCCTTTGCATATCCTTTTCCGATATACTCATTGTTTCCAAGGAATATCCCGAATTCGGCGAGCCCGTTAATATGGTGGACATTATGCAGTCCGCAGTTGCCGATAAGCGTGTCTGTGGTAAGATCGACAATTGCAAAAATGTATTCGTTCCTGTCGATCATTTGCTGGAGTATCTGTTCCTCTTTTCTTACGCTCAATTGAGTATGAAATATTTCCAGACTTAGACCGATTTCAATATTGCTCAACCATTCTGAATATTGCGGTGCATCTTCCAGGTTAAGGGGAGAAAGATAGCATTTTTTTCCCACGAGCTTTTTAAAATATTTCATAGTTATCCTTTTTTCATCGCCTTCTTTATCTTTGACCATTCGTCCCGGAGCGAAACCGTACGGTTAAAGACAAGATGATCAGGAGTGCTGTAGTTTGGATCAATACAGAAATATCCTTTTCGTTCAAACTGGACTCGTTCACTCTCACCGATCTCTACAAGGGCGGGTTCGAGCTTGGAATTCTCCAAGACCTCGAGGGAGTGAGGATTAATATTTACTGTGAAATCTTCACCCGCGGGAACATCATTTGGATTTTCTTTTGTGAATAGTTTATCATAGAGTCTTACTTCAGCATCGATCGCATGCCTGGCACAAACCCAGTGAAGTGTTGCTTTTACCTTTCTTCCATCCGGGGCAGAACCACCTTTTGTTGCAGGATCATACGTGCAACGGAGTTCTATGACATTGCCGTTTTCATCTTTTATGACATCATTGCATTTCAGGAAATAGGCATAACGAAGACGTACTTCCCGTCCAGGGGCGAGTCGATAGAACTTCTTTGGCGGATCTTCCATGAAATCATCTCTCTCGATATACAGTTCTCTGCCAAAAGGGATGTTCCGTGTGCCAGCAGCTTCATCTTCGGGATTGTTCACTGCTTCAAGTAACTCGACTTCATCTTCGGGATAATTTTCTATAATCATCTTCAATGGTTTGAGTACTGCCATATACCGATTTGCAGTCTTATTAAGTTCCTGGCGGATGCAGTGTTCGAGCAATGCATAGTCAACCAGATTGTCATTCTTGGCCACGCCGATCCTGTCCAGGAAGTCCCATATCGATTCTGCAGTATGCCCTCTCCGGCGAAGTCCTGATATGGTTGGCATTCTTGGATCATCCCAGCCATCCACATAACCGCCTTCAACCAGCGTGATGAGCTTTCTCTTGCTCAAAACGGTATAAGAAAGATTCAGCCGTGCAAATTCGATCTGTCGGGATGGGAAAATCTCCAGTTCTTCAATAAACCAGTTGTAAAGCGGTCTATGATTCTCGAATTCAATCGAGCAAAGCGAATAAGAAATACGTTCGATCGAATCTGACTGCCCGTGTGTAAAGTCATAGGTGGGATAGATACACCATGCATCACCTGTTCTGTGGTGTTCTTTATGCAGAATACGGTACATGACCGGGTCGCGCATATTCATATTCGGATGTGCCATATCTATCTTTGCACGAAGTGTTTTTTCACCGTCAGCGAAATCTCCATTCTTCATGCATTGGAAGAGCTCGAGATTTTCTTCGATAGTGCGATCGCGATAGGGGCTGTTCTTTCCGGACTCAATCAAGGTACCGCGGTATTCGCGGATTTCATCTGCAGAAAGATCATCAACATACGCTTTCCCTTTTTTTATCAGTTTTATGGCGTATTCGAACAAGGTCTGGAAGTAGCCCGACGCATAAAAAAGGCGGTTTTCCCAGTTCGTTCCGAGCCATTTCATATCCTCGATGATCGCATCCACATAGCGCGTTTCTTCCTTAATTGGATTGGTGTCATCAAAGCGGAGATTGAACTTGCCATTATATTGTACTGCAATGCCGTAATTCAGACAGATCGCTTTGGCATGACCGATGTGAAGATAGCCATTGGGCTCCGGCGGGAAACGTGTATGCACACGTCCTTCATTCGTGCCCTTTGCCCGGTCTTCTTCAATGATCTGACGGATAAAATCCGGAGATTTGTTCTCAGCATTGTGTTCCAGAATTTTTTTTATTTTTTTATCATCCATAGTATTCCTCTTGGCTTATGCTTCTACAACGCTTTTCAGGCGTGCAATTGCCTCTTCTTTTCCAAGAATGTCAATAATCATAGGAATATCCGGTCCATGCACATCACCAAAAAGAGCCAGGCGAAGTGGAAAATAGAGGTTTTTTCCCTTCAAGCCAGTTTCTTCAGTTGTTTCTTTTATCAACGCTTTGATGAATTCTTCAGATAGATCATCAGCCGCTTCAAGTTTCCTGATCCAGAAGCGATATAGTTTCTTTGCGTTTTCAGTACTCACAATCTGCTTATGCTCAGCAGAAAAATCTATATCTTTATAAAACATCTCTGAGTGGGTGATCATCTCAGGGATCGTAGCAGAGCGGTTACGGGCATTATCGACGATCTTGAGATATTTCTCTGAGTCGGCAATATCGAGTCCTGCGTCTTCGTAATAAGGTTTTGCTTTTTCTGCAATATAGTTCAGATCCAGATTTCGCAGATACCAGCCATTCATCCAGTTGAGTTTTTCCACATCGAAAACCGCGCCGGATTTACTGATACGCTTAAGAGAAAATGCTTTGATAAGTCCGTCCAGCGTGTACAGTTCTCTATCCTCTTTTGCATGCCAGCCGAGAATTGCCACAAAGTTGATGAGCGCTTCCGGCAGATATCCCTTTGCAAGGAAGTCTTCGACTGCGACGTCACCCTGTCGTTTGCTAAGTTTTGATTTATCCGGATTGAGCAGCAGGGGAAGGTGCACGAATTTCGGCACTTTCCATCCCAGCGCTTCATACATGAAAATATGTTTGGGCACACTGATGAGCCACTCTTCACCGCGTATCACATGGCTTATGTTCATACAATGGTCATCAACCACATTTGCCAAATGGTAGGTGGGATACCCGTCTGATTTTATGATCACCTGATCATCAACCAAGGCATTCTCAACTTCCACTCGTTCGCGGACGACATCATAAAATACGGTCGTTCCTTCTTTGGGGATCTTCAGCCGAACAACATGAGGGACATCATCAGCGAGTTTCTGCTGTACTTCTTCAGGCGAGAGATTTCGGCAGGCGCCGTCATACATGACCATTTCATTTCGATCACGTGCTTCATCACGCAGTTTGTTAAGGCGCTCTTCTGTGCAAAAACAGTAATACGCAGCACCCTTATCGATCAATTCCTGTGCGTATTTAGTATAAAGTTCACTACGCTCGGATTGAATATATGGTCCGTAATTTCCACCAACGACCGAACCTTCATCATAATCAAGACCAACTGCTTTGATTGTATTCAAAAGGTCTTCCTGTGCACCCGGAATATATCGCTTTCGATCAGTGTCTTCGATTCTAAGGACAAAAGAGCCGTTATTTTTTTTTGCAAACAGGTAGTTGAATAATGCAGTACGCAGTCCACCCACGTGAAGGTAGCCGGTGGGGCTTGGTGCAAAGCGCACACGAATATCAGGATTCTTGGGTGATGACATATAATGTTCCTTGTGAGATTTTTTTATACAAACTTTTTTCAGGTTTTCTTTGTCAAGAATGAAGATGGTGTGTGCAATATCTTTTGCTCTGTCACTATGGAATGAATAATTCGCGCAGAGACGCAAAGGGTGAAAGCCGCAGAGATCGCAGAGAAAGATTGAGCAACAGTGTATTCTATGTATAATGTAATGGGAAAGGAATATATCGTACTTATCACAAAGATGAACTTGTGACATGCATGTAATGCTGAAGAGCATGTCTTAAGTGCATCGATTGAAGAGCAGGAGTATATTCTCAAAATTAAATTTGACAAATATATTATGAGAAATTAATTTTCCTTCCATGAAAGGCGGTGTTTATGAAAAGGATTATAGTTTTAGTATTCACTATTTACATCATTACATCATTTCTTTTATCTCAGAATTCAAATATCTACTGTAATACATCAACTAACGACAATATTAATTTTATTATTGTAAATCGGGAACAAGATTTTATTGAAATAGAGATTGATTTCAGCAAGTTACCCTATCAAATAATTTATAATGAAAAAAATGAAGCAATTATAGTAATGCCAAACTTAGGTAAAAATACAAATTCCGGTGAACCTGAATTACCAAAAACAATATTCAGGGTAGGTATGCTTCCTAATGTAAAAAGAGAATCAATAAAATTAAAAATACTACAACAGGATATTACTAATTTGGGAACAAGTTACAATATCACTCCTGTAGAAACACCTAGACCAGTACTTAATGGATGGGATGATCAAAATGAGGAATATAAGCCAGAAAGAGATTTATCAATATATAATAGCAATAATTTATTCCCCTATTCTCCGATAATAATATCACCATTATCTAACATTAAAGATTGGATATTTGTATCACTTGAATTATGGCCTTTCCAATATAATCCACAGAAAAGTTCTCTAAAAAGAATTGACTTTATAAAATGTAGGGTTGATTTCGAATTGGATAAAACAAATATACAACAATATAATACCGATGATTTTCTACAAGAAAAATTTCATGAACCATGGAAAGGATCAATAAAAAAAAGTTCTCCAAGAGATGAAAATGGTTATGTTATTATTACCACAAATGATATTGTATCAATTTCAGAAAATATAGATGATTTCATTGGATGTAAAGAAAATTGCGGATACTCGGTACAAGTGGTCACCGAGGATGACTATGGCATTATTGTAGGGCAGCCACCTAACGGCACAGCAGAAAAAATAAGACAATGGTTAATCGATAACTATTTGAGTTTAAATATTCAATATGTGTTACTTATTGGTGATCCTGATCCTGATGATCCATATAATCCCGACGATCATATCGGAGATATCCCTATGAAAATGCTTTACCCCAGAGTAGGAAATGCCTACACTGGGTATTCAAGTCCATCCGACTATTTCTATGCTGATCTAACTGGCAATTGGAATTTGGATGGCGATGAATTGTTTGGTGAGCATAGATCAAACTCAGAACCAGTAACACCTGATCCACAAATAGAAGAAAATACTTTTTCGATACGCTGGATAGGTAAAATTAATGTTACGGATCCAGTTGGAATAAGAATTTGTCCGATTTTTGATGATGGAATAAGGATATGGATAGATGATCTATCTGGTGATCCAGTAATTAATGAATGGAGTGACCATCTTGGTGGAGGAGGGATGGGATATAATATTTTTACTCCTGGATTGCACGACATTAAAATTGAATATTACCAGAATATGAGCAATTCCTTTTTTAGACTACGGAAAAAGTCATTAGGTGGTGGGGGATATTATTATATGCGTGGAAGCGAATTATATTATTGGGATGGTACATCCTATCAACAAGGTGGTCTTAATGGAGAGTATTATAATCATATGGACCTAACTGATTATATTTTTTCAAGAATAGACCCAAACAATCCATCAGACTGTTTTAATTTTAACTGGTTTTCTGGAGATAGAGGTGATGGTGGTGTTGACTTTTCTCCTGAAATAAGTATTGGAAGAATTCCAGTATATGATAATGATTATTCCCAGCTTGATGAAATATTCGATAAACTGATAACTTACCAATATTCGTCAGCTACTTCATGGCGTAATAATGTGTTATTGCCTATGAAGCCATTTGATGTCGTAACTCCTAATTACCAACTTGCAGAACAGATAAGAACAGAATTATGCGAACCTAATGATTTTGATTATTATAGAATTTATGATGAAGATTATGGATGTACACCTCTACCTGAAGCAACACCATGCACCGAGGTTAATGTTTTAACAGCGTGGCAGAATTCATTTGGTTTAGTTACTTGGGCTACACATGGTTCCTCATTAAGTGCTATTGATGTGTTAACTAACTCATCTTGTTCTCAACTTGATGATGATAAACCAGCATTCGTCTTTCAGGGTTCATGTAATAATGGATGGCCTGAAGACAGTAATAATTTAGGATATACATTACTTAAGAACGGAGCTGTTGCGACAGTTTCTTCTACAAGAACAAGTTGGTACATATCTGGGAATTCATATGTACTTCCAGGTAATTTGAAAATACATGGTTTTTGTTTTTTCTTTAGTCAATATTTGATTGAAAATAATTCCGGAGGTGAATCGCTTAATCTTGTTAAAAATTTTGAAGCAAATTCTTTGCATGATTATGAATGGATGAATATATTTGATTTTAATCTATATGGAGATCCTGCTATCACCCTAACATCTTCTCCCTGCGAAGATTCAATACCACCTTCTATTTCAATATTGTTATTTCCTGTTAACGGTTCAACTATTAATGTAAATCCAAATTTTATTTGGCATTCTTCTATTGATACTTTAAGTGGTGTTGATTACTATATTTTGGAATATGCAGACAATCAAAATTTTATAAATACAACATCTTTAAATATTATTGATACAACATATACTCCAGATTATACACTTTTTGATACTACTTATTATTGGAAGGTTAAAGCAGTTGATATTGTAGGTAATAATAGTGATTTTTCTCAAGTATGGAATTTTACTGTTGTAAAGCCATTAATTGCTGATTTTGAAGCAAATCCAACGGAAGGATTATTGCCGCTTGAAGTTCAATTTGCTGATTTGTCTACCCCGAAAGATTCAATTGTATCTTGGCAATGGGATTGGGGTGATGGTTCAGATACAACTTATACTACGTTTATTGATACATTTGTTCATATTTATGAAAATCCAGATACATTAACAGTATCATTAACAATTACTCATATAAACAATTCTATAGATAACGAAACAAAAGTGAATTATATTAATGTTCTACCATTAGGTATTCCTGAAAACATTTCTATTATTGTTGAAGAAGATAGTATACATATTACCTGGAATCAAGTTGCATGTGCAATATCCTACAATATATATTCATCCGATAATCCATATACGGGCTTTGGATTGGAACATTTTGGTATTACAGGAACAACCTGGAGTGAATCTCTATCTTTACTCGGAGACAAAAAATTTTTTTATGTTGTTGCTGAATTTTTAGGAGGTAAATCAAATTATAATTCAAGGTAATGTGCTTCAATAATCTGCTAACTTTTGCATCAATTGTTTTTTAAACAATATTTAATTGATACTATCTTGGATTGTTGAATATTTTTTTGCCAAATCCCGCTCCGTTAACCAGTTTTTCAACAAATCTTCCTGCGCACCGGGAATATATCTCTTGCGGTCGGTATCTTCGATTCTTAAAATAAATGATCCACCGCATTTTTTGGCATACAGGTAGTTGAACAGCGCGATGCGGAGTCCCCCCACGTGAAGATAGCCGGTGGGGCTTGGCGCAAAGCGTACACGAATATCAGGATTCTTGGGTGATGAAATATAATGTTCCTTGTGAGATTTATTTATACAAACCTTTTTCGGGTTTTCTTAGTCAAGAATGAGACGGAAAGTACAGTCCTAAATTAAATTTGACAAATTATTAACAGAAAATTTAATGGCTCTCAACAAAGGCGGTGTTTATGAAAAAATTGATTATTTTGATTTTTTTACTTTTCTCATATGCACTCATCCTGTATTCAAATCCGATTGTGCCTGCTGTTTTCAGCGAACTTTACTTTGATGATAACGATGACTGGTATCTTGAATTATACGATTTTTATGGATTTTCACCCGGCAATCTTGATGGCTGCTATCTTACCAGTGCATCAAGCACAGCTTATTTCAATAACGGGATAAACTTCGGCTGCTATGATACTTTAGTAGTAACAAATGCGGATATGCAAACAGATTTTACAATTAATAGAAATGGTACTGATCTGTACATTTATGGCTTCTTTTATGATGAAATATTTTGGGGTGATTATCAATATTCTACGGTAAACGCTCCTTATCCCGGTCAATCATTAGCTCGTGTTGTACCATATGACGATTACTTCTTAGTGGCAAAAGAGAACCAGCCATCCCTCGGATACAATCCTTTTAATGTACAAACTTTTGGAGGAATTCAGGGAAAAGTGTCTGATGGAGAAGGTAATCCTCTTCCGGGCGCAGTGGTAAATATAATTTCACCCCTGTCTTTATCAGTCAACGTAGACGAAGTGGGATACTTTTATATTGATGGTCTTTATGGGATGAATTATACATTATCTGCATATAAAGCAGGTTATTCTTCCATCGAGGTAGACGTAACGGTCGAACCCGATTCATTAACAAATGTCACGGTGTGGCTTGTTCCTCAATCTGTCGATCCAAATCCTCATGAAAACACGATTTCGATCTCTAATAATCCCAATCCATTCTATAATGAAACTCACATACATTTTTCATTACCAAATCAATACCGGGAAGGAATCATTGGAATCTTCAACAGCAAAGGTCAGAAAATAAAAGAAATTCCTGTTTCTCCAACTGAGAATTCGGTCTCGTGGTCGGGCTTGGACGAGAAAAGTAAAACAGTCCCTAGCGGAGTGTACTTTTGTAATCTGGAATGTGGGGATACAATTCTTGCTTCGGGAAAGATGCTGTATCTGAGATAGAAATATTCGAGTGAAAATCCCAAAAATACTTTTTACCCTCATAGCCCTACTTCTCATCACTTCTGCGTTATGGGCACAACTGGAGTTCTATAAAGAGGATCTCACATTTGAGCTGGATAAAAACTTTTTTACCGTTGAGGGGGATTACTATTTCAGGAATTTAGGCGACCATGATATAAAAGCTACACTCTTTTACCCGATCTCGCGGGACAGCATACTTGGTGTGTATGATTCTGCATATGTAAGAGGTCCATTCCGGCAGACTGAATCTCCGATCACTGTCATGAAAGAGAACGGCTTTTTCTTCAATGTTGCAGTTGGTGAAAATGATACAGCATGCTATCGGGTATACTATCGGCAAAAACTTCTCGGCAATAAAGCAACATACATCTTTACGACAACGAACACTTGGGGAAAACCTCTCGAAGAAGCAGCATTCCAGCTCCACTTCCCGAAAGATATTCGTATAGACTCCCTTTCGATGATACCTGACAGTTTGCAGGAGAATGCGAATGTATATACGGTATTCTGGAAAGAAAAGCAATTTATGCCCGGTAAAGACCTTGTTATTCTCTTTCATGAAGAAGAAATAAAAGATATTTATCATAATTGAGTTTAGGGATAAAAATACGTTCTTGTATGCGAGGATTACACTTCTCCTTATTCCTGGTTTTGCTGCGGGATATGTGATAAGAAAAATCAAGTTTGGCGACAGCTTAATTGATTATATCATTACAGCAAATTTTCACTATTACCCGGGTTATCATGAATCCTATAGTCTATCTTTGGTTACAGAATATTATAAAGACTGGTGCGCAAAAGGTTTCTTCTACAAACTAAATGTAGGATTGGAATATGGAAATTTTTTTGAATTTCTTGAAGAAGGTGGACCACAAAAAAAGAAATTTTTACCGAATATTACAGGTTGTATCGGGTATGCATTTAGTGATAAAAGTGGCTCTTCGGCACGAATATCTTTTAGGTCGGATGGACATCCTTCCTTGGCAGGATCAACATCGAGTATTTATTTTAGATAAAATGAAGTTGAAAAGTAAAGATATGTCAGGTCAGCAATTCAAGTCATCAACTAATCTAAAATAATTTCTTATAGTGATCCGTCTTTTATTACCTCTTAATGTATCGCTCCATTCACAAGAAATACATAACTCAGTTTCAACACAAGTACATGCGTCTAATGGACGAAGAAAATCTTTTCTGTATGTTCGAGAAACACCATTCCTTATAACCGGTGTTGCAGTTGGTTTAACGAGAAGACCCTATCTTTCGGATGATAGTTTTATAGATTTCATACTTGCCGGTCATTATCATTTTTATAGGGAGTTTCAAAAGTCTGCTTGATTATCCTTAAATACAGAGTATTTTGGAAATCCAAACAGAAATGGATTTTTCTATCGTATGAATCTTTGGGCTGAATATGTTGAATACGCAGTTCCTTTTGATGATGATCCGGAACCAGACAAACGATGGATGCCCAATATCACATCTGGTCTTGGATATGGTTTCAATCTAGGAAATTTTCCATCACTTCGTATATCAGCTGAACTTGGTTGGACAGCAATTATAGGGAGAATAAATATTGAGTTTTTGTTTTAGTTTAATTAACTCTGAACCCCATGCTTCTCAATGAGATTTCGAACAAAAAGGAGGAGAAGATTAAATTCACAAAGTATTTTAGGATTTGAAATCCAGTTTAGGAAAAACCTATCATAAATTCGGAACGTATCACATAAACATATTATCGAACCGCGGTAATTTTAAAAAAATATGAATTTTCTGATGTTGGTGCTGACCAATGGATCTGTTGACCTACCTGTGAAAATGACCCGGTTGATGTAATATCGGAAAAAATTCCTGTTGGAGTATCAGAGCCATAAATTGTATATCCAGTTGCACCTTGAACAGCACTAAAATAGATTTCAACTCCTGAACTTTGATCAACTGAAATTGCAACATTTTCGGGAGGGCTTAATGGTGTCACTGTATCAATATCATGAAAAATCATTGCTGCACCATTATCGATACCATTATCATCATTTCCTATCCATCCTGCAGCAACTCTGTTTCCCGAAAGAGAAACTGATTTTCCAAACCAATCATAATCATTTGGCTCAGATACAGATAATTCTGTCAGGATATCCCAACTATCTCTTCCGAGTTTGTAAACGTAAACAGTTCCGCCTTCCTGTTCTCCTGTGTTAGAATGATAGATACTGGCAACAGCAGCATAATCACCGTTAAGTACCAAAGCACTTCCGAAATAATCGCCTGACTGTAAAGCGGACGGCACAAGTTTCTGCTGATGAATCCAGGCAGTACCGTTGTAGTTGAATAAATGCGCACTGCCGGAATTGGGTCCGTTATCATCATCATTGATGGAGCTGACCAGGGCATTGTTACCGCTCAGAGCGACCACTTTGCCGAAATTATCAGTATTCGCGATGTCCGGAGCAAATATCTTATCCTCTGTGAGTGCAGAAGTATCATAGATATAGGCCGCACCGGAAGCGTTACCATAATCATCAACTCCCGGAGCGCCGACAATGATTCGGGTATTCGAAACAGCCACGGATGTGCCGAAATAATCATAAAGAGTGTTATCGGCAGGAATGTATTTAACCGGATTCTGCCAGTTTGTTCCACTTTGTTCGCTGTAGTAAACTGCTCCAGATTGAGATCCATTATCAGAGCGTCCCGGCGCACCGAAAGCTGCCAGTCCAATATCTAAAGAAACCGAATAACCGAAATGTTCATGAGCAATTCCATCAGAAGCTATAATTTTTTGTTGATCCCATGTACTTCCATTGTATCTGAAATAGTAAACTGATCCAGCATTAAGCGCATTGGAATCTTCATGCCATGCACCTACAAGGAAATCCTGTCCAACGATAGCTACAGAATTGCCAAACTGGTCACCTTCTTCAGTATCTGAACCACTTATTTTGCTTACTTCATCCCAGCTACTTCCAGTCCAATGATAAACATACGCAGCACCAGCTTCATCTCCCATATCATTATCAAGAGGAACACCTACAATGAGCCAGTCACCATCCATTGCAATTGCTGATCCGAAATAGCGATAGGCACATCCATCGCTTGCAAATACCTTTGTAATATACGTAAAATCATCGGTATTATTTTCATAGGTGAACACAGATCCTGAATTATTACCATTATCATCATCTCCAGGACATCCAACAACAACGATCGAACCGCTTATGGCAACCTGCTTCCCAAAGAAATCTTCTTTAGTTAGAACATCAGCAGTCAAAATATCATTTTGACTCCACTCAGTGCCATCTCTTTCAAAAACATAGGCACTTCCACAATCTAGATCATCTCCATTATCGTGTTCAGCAGATCCAACAACTGCATAATCTCCATACAGAGAAGCGGAATTTCCAAAATAATCGCTACTTGCACCATCTGAGGGGAGAAGTTTATCCTGTTCCAGCCAGATCGTACCACTTTTTTTAAAAATATATGCACTACCCGAATTTGAACCGTTATCATCTTCTTTCCAGGCGGTTAGCAAAGCATAATCTCCATAGATGTCTACTGCATAACCAAATTCATCATTATCTTCAGGATTATTCCCAGTTACTTTATCCTTTTCCAACCAATGACCTGTTTGTTTTTGAAAGAAATAAACAGCTCCCGAATTGCCAGATATATTCACAATATCATTTCCAATAGAACCTACTGCAATCCAGTCATTAGAGATCGCTACTGAACCACCAAAATAGTCATACAAAGTGTTATCTGATGGGCACAATTTTTCAGATTGAGTCCACGTATTTCCAGATCTGTTGAACGTATAGATCACCCCTGATTGATTACCGTTTTCTCCTCTCTGAGGTGCACCAACAACAGCAACAGTACCATCAAGATCAACACTTTTCCCGAAATGATTATGAGCTTCTCCATCGCTTGCCATCAATTTTTGCTCTATCCAGTCAGCACCATTGTAATAATAGGCATAAACCGCACCAGCGTTACTTGCCCGGGTATCCTCATACATTGCTCCGACCAGTGCCATATCACCGGAAATAGCTACAGAGCAACCGAACTGGTCATTTTCCTCAGCATCAGATGCATACAGTTTATGCTCATTATTCCAGGAACTTCCATTCCAATGGTAGATGTAAGCACTGCCTGAATTAGGTGCAATTTCATCATCCAAAGGAGCTCCAACTATCAGCCAGTCTCCACACATATCTATTGCTGAAGCATAATCTATACTGTTCTGATGATCTGATGCGGTGATCTTATATGACGCGATCTCTTTAGCACTCTCCATACGCTGATTTGCGATTAAAACATTACAGGATAATAAGAATACTACTAATATTATTTGGAAAAATCGCATGATAACTCCTGTTCTAAGATTTTTTATTTTTTATTAATTAGCTATATAAGTGTAAGTTATATGGATAAGATATTTTAATGAGGAACAAAATAGTAACAAAACATGCATTTTTTTAAATATTGATAAGTAAATACAGGAAACAAGAATTATCCAATAAATTTGATAGTAAATGCAGTAACTGTCCAGTGAGTGTCAACAATTTTGTTTATTGTGAATTCTTATTTAAGAATTGGTAATATCTTTTCCTGAATGAAATCTTCAATATAATGATTGTTCAATTTATTATACAGATCCATGAACTCTGGGTTTTTTCTTAATGCATAAACATCCCATTCATTGGATACTTCCATGGGATTTGATTCATTTTCATAAATCTCATTTGTTATTTTATCAATATCTAAATTATTTACTATACTTGATATTTTTTTTAAATTTGGATGTATGTTTTTATAGAAATCTGATATTAATCCCTCAACAATTTTTTTCTCTACCTCCTTTCCTATCTTTTTAAAACATCTACCTAACTTTGATTTCTCAGAAATTTCCATTACAAACCAATTATCTTCCTCAAGAAACTCACACTTATTAAAATATAAACATATTTGTGTTAAAGATCATAGTATCCTGAGATTAATGAAAAATCAATATATTCAATAAACCTTTGGTCTCTATAGAGCAATATGGTTAACTTATCATATATTTTTGAAAGATTTACTTGATAATGAAAGATATCTTCAATGTCCTCATCGTTCAATAGATCGTATAATACTTTATACGCTCTTTCTTTTTCACCTGCTTTATGGTGATATCCTGCTAATTTAAAGTAATGATCTAAATCCTTCTTCGGATAAGTATCAATTGCTTTATAAATTAATTCTATAGCTTTGTTAATATCTTTATTTTTCAAGCTTGTGGCTTTCTTTATAAGCTTTTGGGACTTATCAAAAAGTCTTTGTAATTCTTCCTCAGAATATTGCTTTTTCTTTTTATTTGAACTTAAAATACTCATGTTTAACCTAATAATTGTTTATTTCTTTTTTTAATCATCAAATATAACAAAATAAATACTATCAAAGGGACAAGTGAGTAAACAAGAAATTCTGAGATATTATAGAAATCGACATCTGCAAACTTATAATATTTTGATTTAGTGAAAGGATAAAAATACCCATCCATTTTGAAATTATCACTTGATAGTAATAATATAATGTTTATTAAATGCCAGATCAAATATAGAATTGCTGAAATAACAATAATTTTAATCTTAACTAATTTGCTTATCAGTTTATTAATTTCTTGTCTAAAGCATAAATAAAGAAAAAATAATAATATTGGTGATAATGTGTAAAACACAAACTCAGTTACATCATAATCATTTAAATCACCTTCAAAGGGAAAAAACCACCTATTGCTTCCTCCAAAACCTGTTATGGAAAATAAAAGAAGTTGAATTAAAATCCAAAAAAGAAAAATACCAATTATCTTTCTGTATTTTTTAACAAAACTATTCATATAATCACCTTGTGGTTGATAGACTATTATACATAATGATTTATTATTTCAACTCCAAATCTGCATCGGAAACCCAACCCTTTGTTCCATTATTTCTTTTTACATAATACCAGGGAACAGTTATTCCACCAAATGACAGTTTTTTCTCTTTCAGGATTTCTAATTTCTCTCCCTTCTTAATTGAACAGACTTTTGAATTGTTAGAACCTGCTTTAGAATATAAATATGAATCCCACATAACAACTCGATAATCCTGCGAATTGTTTTCAGTAAGTTCCTTAGATATTTCTTGCTTTACTTCCGAACTTGTTAATGGTTTCCATACCCAGCCCTCAACTCTAACTTTTATCCAGTCACCTTTTTCTTCAATGACTTCTAACTTCGTATTTTTCAGTAATGACCCTATCTTTTCTACATTCGGATTAATTCTAAAATTTAGCATTTCACCAGTTACATATAATGATGAAGATTGTAACGATTGATATAAAAGTAGTATAAAAACCATGCTAGCTATTGTTTTTCTCATCTATTCTCCGTTTTTGGATTATTTATATAGAAAAATTTAGAATTTATCCATTTCTTCTTGTTCCTGAACCTTGTGTTCCAAATCTTTATATTTTATACTTGTATATTCAACCACAAGAGATATTTTGTAATTATCTCCGTATAATGCCAATGTAATATCTGTATCCCATGTGTTCCATATCGAATAATATCTTAAATGCCCTAGGCTAATAGCAAATCCCCATCTTTCATAATCATCCTTATATAATTTATCTAACCAAATCTTCTCTTCCTTAGAGGGTTTTCCATACTTTTTCACAAGAATATCGTAAATGTCTTTATAGTCATTAATATAAAGGTTTTCGTTCGAATGTTCCTCTATGATAGTATATCTAGATCTGACCAATTTATTATTGGTAAAAATGTAGTATATATAGCAACCTAAGTTGATTATTTTATCTTTATAAATTAGCATATTATCATTTTCTTGGAATACATCTAATTCTTCAGATTTTTTTACTTCTGGTATATTCATTCCCCAATTTGTGCTTCTGAAATTGAAGCCGTTTTCTCTACTTTTATCTTCGTTTGTTATGGTATTCTCTTGTTCCACAGAAATCTCATTTATTGCTTTTGTTATAAGTTCATTATCATGCTCTTTATCATAGTCTTCAAGTATCTTTAAAGCTTTTTCATCATTACCGATTGACTCATAAAGTGATTTTAGTGATAGTACAATTTTATGGTTGTGGGGATCATACTCACGCCTAATTGTGTAATATTTTATCGCTTGTTCAAATTGTTTTGTCGTATAATACAGTACAGATAGATTTTTATATAGCTGATGAATCATATCAGTTTTGGGATTTGCTTCAGTATCGATTTTTTTGTAAAGCTCGAGTGAAGTTATAAATTTGTCGATTGCTCCCAGATAATCCTTCTGAGAATATAGTTCAACGCCTTCGTTATAAGCGGTTCCTGCATCATACTCTATTTGAAGAAGCCCTTTCTCTCTTAATTGTTTTGATGAAATTACTCCATTTGTGGAAAGAATAATAATAATCAAACAAATTATTTTTTTAAACATTTAACTCCTTCCATTTAATTATTTTTCTTTGAATGCCCAATCATATTCAGACAATTCCCAACTAATAGCAATTAAGTTTACAAACATATATTTTTTTTTGATTCTCTTTATAAATCATGTCAAGAAATTAATATACCACATTGATAGTGCTATAAATATTGACATTAGATCAAAAAAAGCATTTGATAAATCTACCAATTAATGTTGGTGTTCTTTTGTTCAATCTCAGGTCTCGATGAGCGCATTTCTGAGATTGTAACTGAAGGGATTGGTCTTCGGGCTGATCCCTTTTCTTTTTATTCATTGTTGACTTTTTATTCTTTTCTTGGATGCAATATTTTCTTGACATCAAATTAATTATTATCCATATAGTAAGTCCTCATAATTCCCTCCTTTAGATGGATATTGATTGAACCCCAAAACTCAATCGAATCCATCGTCTCTTTCCCTACAAGGAAAGTCGGGAGAAAGTTCTTACGAGCTTTCTCCCTTTTTTTTGTGAAAACACTTGCGAAAAACTCTCCAAAAGTGTCCGAAACAATCTCTTTTTTTTATAAGGGGCAGAAATTCACATATAGTGTCGGAAAATTCGGGATCACCTTCGGGGCTGGGGTGTGCCTATATCTATTTACACGCACACAGAATTTTTCATAATTTTCGTTTATAAGGTCAAGTGGATCTAAATTCCTTGTTAATATGGCGACTCGTGGAAATTTATTTTCACTATACCAGAGTGATTAAAACCAATAGGTTGACGATCATTTCCTACGAGTTCTGCGGTTATCCTGATTTTATTATTCTTAACTACTTCGGTTATTGCACTTATTGCACTGCTCGTTGAACCACCCATTGCCCGCATTCCAGAATAAATTAAAAAGGAAGATAATACCAGACAAATTCCTAAGATAATACTGACCAGAATTATTACATTCTTTAAATCTTTCATCTCTACCTCACTATTCATATTTTTGTATCAATATTTTTTCAATCTTTTCTTTCATAAGTTTTGAGAATTAAAATTAGCGGTCATTCCAATCGTCAAGTCTTACTTTGTCTTTTTCAGAGAACTTGCGAAAAACTATTCCCCTAAGGCACGTGAAAATTCCGGATCACCTTCGGGGGACAGGGTGCACTCTTATTTTATATCTCACACACAGAATTTTTCAAGAATTAAACCTTTTAACATATGATATTTTCACTATTTAATAATTCTTCCAACCCCACGATTGGCTGTATCTTGCCAACTTATCACCCGTATAACTATTTAAAAAAGTAATTCTACCGCTTGAACCTTTCTGATCGCATATTTTAGCTAAAAATATACCAATTCCTAACTTTGTATCGTATTCTAATTCATTCCAAATAATTGGATTAACATATGCTTCATTATAATCCACATCAAATTTTTTCAATAAACCCGAATCATATAGAGCTTGTAGATGGTCTGATTTTTGTGTTTGTTTTGTTTGAGATTTAATTTCCTGCTTTTTCTCTGTTGTTTTTACTAGTTTTTCTAATACCCATCCATTCCATCCAATATCCCTTGGCGTAACCCGAAATCGTATCCACCCATCTTTTTCCTCTAAGACATAAAATTTTTCCCCCTGCATAGTTTGCCCCGTCTCATCCAATGGATAATGTGTTCCGGGTCCTTTTCTTATATTTATTCCATCTTTTGAGCATATAAATGTATATAATATCTTTTCTTGATCAGCACTATCAATCACACTAATTTCGTTGTTTTCTTTTCCCCTTACATCATAAAGTTCTTTATTCTCGATATCAGCAAGCTCATCTCTTGCCATCTTATATCGTGAGTTATTTTTCGAAACCAACACGCATATTATTGCGAGTACTAATAATGGTAACCATAAATATTTTTTCATTTATCCTCCAAGACTATTTTCAAAAAATTTAATCAATAATCCTATCTTATTCGTGTCAATAAAATCTATTGAGTTCGAGTAAAACTTCGGAGAGATCACAAAAACAGCCCGGGTGAGAAAATCTTTTCAGTTGTTGAACATTAAAGGGTTTCGGGAATTTTTTTGGGGTTTATAAAAAGGGTCGATTGATAGAGTAAAACCCTCGATGGTGGATTGTATACCCGGCAAACAGCAAAAATGCTATTAGGCGTAGACAATATGCCAAAGAGTGATCTCTTTCAGCAATGAAATCAAATAATGCAGTAAATTTTATCTGTTAATCAAGTTACAAAAGATTTCAGTCTGTAAAAAGAGTGCTGTGCGATATATCTACACACACACTTGTTGGCGTATATACCCGGCAAAGTGTAATTTCCCTTTTAAGTGGCTCAACACTAATCTATACATTTAATAAGTGTGTTAAAAAAATAATTATCTATCTGGCAGTATCTCAAGTATTAGTCTGTAAAGATTAACCATCCCTACAATTGGAAAAATAATTACAACAAGACCCCACCACTCCATACTCGCAGCGCTTTTTCCTTTATAAGAAAATCCAAAAATTAGATGGAAGGGAGTATAGTTTAAAAGAGTATCTATTTTGAATACACTTCCAATTAAACCCATTATACCTTCAAAAAAACAAATCATTCCGAGTAAAGTGAAAAAAAGATATAGTAAAATTTTAAAAAATTTCTTCATATTTCCTATGAGAATAGAAAAACTTGATCATGTCAATATTTATAATATTAAACAAAAAAATATTACAAAATTGATTATATACCCATCTCCAGAGAAATAAGTTGTTTTTATTCTATAATTCAATCTCATAGCTTATGTGGTGATTCAAGAGTTCCGTAATTATTAAAAATTTACTCTCCCTTTTAAGTGGCTCAATATCCCTGAAATATTCTTCTCATCTTCAGTTTCTTTCTTCTCCACGAATCCATCCATTGAGGGTATCTCGGAACATCTATATAATACTTCCTTATCCAGTTCTGTAAGGTTGAACGTGGTATCTGCAATATCCTTGCTGTAGCTCGTACACCATACTCACAGATTTGGTTCATGGCAAATGCTTGTTGTTTTTGTGTGTATTTCCAACTATGTTGAGCCTTAATTCCATTGATATAGAGTTCCTCTTTATCATCATTGAGTTTATTAAATCTATATCGTGTCATTTCATTCATTTCTTCGATCATTGCCTTAATTTCTATTTTCATTCAACTCCTTTTGTTAATGGGTAAGAACTACCCTAGTCTGAATCTCTATCGAAAAATTCATCAATCGCTTTCAGTGCTTTATTTGTATGGACTACTTCTACAGTAAGTTTGTTGTCGATACTATCATCAAGAGAAAGCTCAGTCGGGAAATTAACCTTGCTGAAATCGAGGAACTTCCTTTCTAACAACCATGCATACTTTTGCCACTCCCCAGGTTTTGATTGTTTCAACATCTCTATCAAGCTGATCTTCTGAGTTATCCTTGCTTTATTTACTATCTCACTTAGCTTGATGAAGTCAGGATTATCTTCTCTATCAGTCCAATTTCTGAAAGCCCTGACTGTGATTCTCTCTTCTTCGGGTAATTTCTCATTTATCAGAGAGATAAGTTCTTGATTGGTACAAACTAATGCGTTTATACCATCATTCTCTTTCAGTATTTCCTCTGCTATTTTGAGAAAGTTCTCGGATATTTTCGTTGGTCTACCCATTTGTTCTCCTTGTATTGTTTATTAATCATCAAATCTGTATAATTTCTCATAAAATCTCCTTTCTAATATTCCCTCTGTAGCAAAATGAATTATATTCCTATCACAATCTAATTTTGTTTCAAAGTAACCATCAATTATTTTGTACAAATCTTTAAAATCTATATTGTTTTCATTCATAAAATTCTGAATATTTTCTATAACCCTATCCCAGTACTCTTCTTTCAATACCGGATGCTCTGTACCAATAGAATTTTCATAGTGCTTAAAATAGTGTTTGACAATTCTCTGGAATGAAATAAGGGATTCACCCTTTAATATTCTACTAATAATTATTAAATTCATTTTATATTTCTCTAACTCTTTTGATGGTTCTTTTCTATATAAGATTGAAGTCCTACTTTGTGAGTGTGGTTCAGAATGAAATGATGAACCATTAAGTTCATTAAGATGATTATTATTTTTAGTATTATTGTTAGTATTATTTATGTTACCTTTTGGAACAACTGCTAAGTCATTTTCAGAGTCAATAATAGTAACTTTTTGTTTATTCATGATAGATTTGTGATCAAAAATCATGTTTGAAATCATGTTAAAGTCAGCTATTATCTTGAAATATCTTTTTTTCGGAATACCAAAATTTATATGTTTAATGAGTTTTAACTCTTCTAATCTTTTTATTTCATTTCTTTGTTGTTTACCTGACAATGTTGTTGATAATTTAAGATCTAGTATAGTACAATAAAAAAAACCATCTTTTGTAAGCTTTTTTCTATCTGCAAAGTAAATATACTTTGATAATAGTTCTGTGAAAATAATGACAGAATTTAATCCTATAGCATGAGCAAGGTTTTTGTTTATAATTATACTTCCATCTGATCTTAACATTTCTAATAGTTTTTGAGAATTTGATTTTTCTTTCATTGTTTCGCTTTTTAAATTATCGAATACCATTCTTGTTTTTACCTTTGATTAGATGTAGGTTTTTGGAAAAATAAGAGAGTATACGGCACTTAGATTCGAAATGAGTGTAAATAGACAAAGAGAGTATTTTTCGATTGATAAGGCGCTTATTTTTCAATTTCGAATATATTTTTTTCTTTATTATAAATAGGTTTGTAACCTGTAAAATACTTAAATGCTTTTCTAGCTACATCACATCGTTTATATTTTATCATAAATACAACTAACGGACAGTTAACACCGTAAGCACTAATCCATGTTGATTTACGATTTCTTAATAATCTTTTGAGATTCTTGTTGTCTGTTTGTATCATATAGAGATCATTTCCGATTTTCCACATGTAAGTATTATCAAAATTTCCTTCTGGTTTATACTTAGTTGAGTGTCTCATTTTCTACCTGCCTGTCTCTTAGATAAATAATCCTCATCTACTTCCTTTTGAATTTCAAATTGAGATTTACACTTGTTCTGATTGTTCAATACAAAGTTATTCAGATCCTCAACCTTGAAGTAGATCTTTCTGTTCTGTACTTTGTAATATGGTATTAACTTTTTTGTGAGTGTAACCATATAACGTTGCCTTTGAAAGTCCGAGATAAATACAAGCCTCATTCATTGAGATGAATGGAGCTTTGTGTTGTTTTGTTTCTTGGTTTTCCATTAGAAAACCTCCTTGTTATTTTTGAACAACAAGTAATTGTTGCTTGCTATCCAAAACCAATTTACTACAAGGGGGTTTAAAGGACTAATGGGATTTTAATTTTTTAAATTAATCTTTTGTAAATTGTTGTTATTATGTTTGTTATAAAAAAAAAGGATTTTTACAATATCTGTAATAATCCCTTTGAATAATTAAGCGGAGCTTTTTATCTACCCTTAGCTTTTAGAAAACTTTTATACCATTTTTCAGCAATATCAACAGTAACAATATCTATAATCTCCGCTGGGGATTTTCCTTTAACTATATCACAATATCTGGAATTATTCCTTAACCAATTTCTTAAGGTTGTTTCTGCAAATTTGTATTGAAAATGTTCTCGAACACTTTCCTCAATTTCATTGAACGTATCTTCACGATGATTTTCACAATAATTAGCAAAATATAACAAGACTTCTTCTGTAATTTTTTTTGATATTTTTTGTTTTTTATTTCCTTTATCTTCTTCATTCTTTGATTCACTAAATTCTTTAAGTATTTCTATAGTATTTGATAACTTTTCTGCTCTTTTCTTGTAGTAAACTTTTTCATATAATGAAAATCTGTCCTTTAGTGAAATATAGAATTTCTCAATTATCTGATGAAATGCATTTTTATCAACAAAGAATTCATTAAACGGGTTTGGAGGAAAGTATAAATAAAAACAAAACATATTTAATTGAATACTATACTCAATCATAAAATCGTAACCCTCCGAAGCAAATATTTTATTACTTATTACCCATTTCTTATAATTTTCAACTATAAGTGGAATTCTATCAAGTACGTAATGTTTATAATCATCAAGTTCAACTTTTAATTCTTTATCATATGAAACTATTAGTCTATCAATAACTTGAACAATTCTCTTTTTATATTGATTTACTTCACTATCATCCATTGATTCAATAAATTTGTAATCTATGAACGAACAATTTATCAAACTTTTAAAATCCTCCTCAGATAGTAATTCCAATATAAGATTTTCTTTCATCTCATCAAAGTAAAGTTTTACTATTATACTAAATGATTTATAAAAATCGTTTTCAGGTATTATATTTTTTCTATTCATATACTCGGCAGTTTATCAACAGCTTCATCCTTTTTCTTGTCAATCAATTTGGCATATATCTGAGTAGTCTTAATATCCTTATGTCCTAATAGTTTTGAGACAGTATATAGATCAATATCATAGGTTAAACATAATGTAGCAAAGGTATGCCTTGCACAGTGGAAGGTTATATGCTTCTTAATTCCTGCTTCTTTCATCCATTTGTTTAAAATTTCATATAGGAAGCGATCCCATGGTAAATGAAACACATAGTTATCCTTAGATTTACTTCTTTGCTTATCAACAATATCAAGTGCTGTCTGATTTAATTTCGTTCTTTGTTGGTTTTTTGTTTTTTTATCCTCATAAATTAAATATCCATCAACGATCTTGTTAAACGTTAACAATTTAATATCGGAAATTCTCAATCCGGTAAAACAACTAAATAAAAAAGCATTCTTAACCTCTTCATTCACACAATCAGCTTGTTGGATCTTCTTTATTTCATCAAGAGTAAGGAATTCCCTTTTGGTTTCCTTAACCTTTATTGTTATATTGCTTGCAGGATTATTATCAATAATCCCATCTTCCACGAGCATATTTAATGAAGCCTTAAACTTAGAGAAATATGTGTTTGCTGTGCTGTTCATCACTGAATCGGTAAGATAATTCTTAAAATTTTTAGAGAATTTCTTATCAATATCTTTTATTTTCAGATCCTTACCATTGGCAAATGTCTTAAGATATTTATAACATATGTTCCAGTTGTTATGCGTTCTTATTCCCCTATCAATTATTGATTTGAAATATGCCAGAAAGCTTATATCTGAATGTGCTGAATTCAATGAGAAACCAGTATCAATTTCAAGCAGTTCTTGTTCTTTTTTGTCCCTATACGCAATTACCCTTCTTAACTTGTTCTCATCCTCAGCTTTTGTATTTTTTTTACCAAGGATATAAATTTTCAGTGTTTCATATTCTCTTTTCCCATTATGCCAAATATCCAGGTACAAACTATACCCTCCAAATCTCAGTTTTTTATATCTAACTTTAATCTTTTTCTTATAGTTTGTTTTTTTCAAATCCTTCAAGATTTTCGGCGTTTCATTATTGTTACTCATATCATACATCCTTATTTTTCATGTAACAATTTAGATTTTTGAGTAACAAAATGTCAACAAAAGTAACAAAATTTGTTACTTATTGTTGTTTTTATTTATTTGCTATATTGCGGGAGAATGCCTTAAATACTTACTATTTTGTTATTGTTGCTTATATTAGTTTTGTGTATTAAAACTTCTGTTCTAAGATTTCATTATGCAAAAGGTTTGTAAGTAAAATTATAAAGTCAAGATTAGAAAAAATACGAAAAGAATATAGTTTTGTAAGAACTTGTATTACTTCCATGAATTTGTGGTTTATGCAGAGCTAACCATTACATAACCACGGCTTCCAAGTCGTGGAAAAGATAGAAAAGAATGGCAGAGTGTTAGCACATTCGTAATTTATATTCGATAAGACAACAAATCATAATTTATTTTTATGTTTTTCGTGTCTTTTGTGGTTAATTTATTTCTTCACCTCCTCAAACTTGACATAAAATTAACTGACAATGTTTCTACTTACATAAACGTAAGAATGGTATGTAGTATTAATATTATGAACAAAAGATGTTTGATAGTAACTGGTGGAGGTGACTGCCCAGGATTGAACGCAGTGATTCGTGCTATCGTCAAACGTGCATCTCAAGAAGAGGACTGGGAGATCGTTGGGAGCATTGATGCATTCAATGGTGTGCTGAAAACTCCCCGCGAGTTACGAATTCTCTCAAATAGAACAGTGTCAGGCATTCATGTGCGAGGTGGTACGATTCTTGGCACAACCAATAAAGGTGGACCTCTTGCATGGCATGTGCAGACCGATGACGGCAGGTGGATAGAAGTCGACCGTTCAAAAGAGATGCTTCAGATACTCGAAGAAGAGGGTATCGATGCAGTAATCAATATTGGTGGAGACGGTTCACAGGCGATCTCACAAAAGCTCTACGAAATGGGGCTCAACATCGTGGGTGTTCCCAAAACAATTGATAATGACCTCTCTGCCACAGATTTTGCCTTCGGATTCCAAACCGCAGTAGAAGTTGCCACGGATGCAGTGGATAAACTTGTGACCACTGCAGAGAGCCATCACAGGATCATGATCCTTGAAGTAATGGGACGTGCAGCTGGATGGATCGCGTTATATGCTTCTATAGCAGGTGGCGCAGAAGTTTGCCTCATCCCAGAAATTCCCTACGATATCAATGAAGTCAGGGAAAAGGTAGAATCCCGCACAGAAGATCGCCGCGGTTTTGCCAATGTCGTGATCGCTGAGGGAGCATATCCCAAAGATGGAACAGTTATTTCTAAAAAACTTGATGAGATTGGCTATCGTCATAAGAAACTTGGCGGAGTCGGTATTCAGCTCAAACAGGAGCTTGAGGATGCGGGGACAAAAGCAGATGTTCGTGTCACAATACTCGGGCACCTCCAGCGTGGAGGAATTCCCTGCGCCTTCGACAGGATACTGGCAACACAGTTCGGCGTGAAAGCATTTGAAATGGTTCTTGACGGAAAATTTGGAGAAATGGTGGCTTATCGAAATAATGATATTGTGTGCGTGCCCATTACAGAAGCTATTGGAACCTATAATCTTGTGAATGTCCATTCCAATCTTGTGCATACAGCGCGCGGTGTTGGTATTAGCTTTGGAGATTAATTTATTTCAGGAGAACATAGTCAATGAGTGAGACAAAAGACAGAATTGCAATTTTAACATCCGGTGGAATCGCACCATGCCTTTCTGCGTCAATCGGATTTCTTATAAAGGAATATTCAAAACTTGTGCCTGATATGGAAATTGTTGGCTATCTTAATGGGTACAAGGGTTTACTGACTGGAAGCAGAATGATCATATCCGACGAGGTGAGAACACATGCTGATCTGCTATGCAAATATGGTGGAAGCGTTCTTGGCAACAGCCGGGTTAAGCTGACAAATGTAGCTGATTGCGTGAAAAAAGGATATATTCAGGAAGGTGAGAATCCCTTACAGGTTGCAGCAGAACAGCTTATGAAAGATAACGTCTCTATTTTGCATACGATAGGAGGTGATGATACGAACATTATGGCATCACAGCTCTCATCCTATTTGGAAATGAACGGCTATGAATTAACTGTTGTCGGGCTTCCCAAAACTGTGGATAATGATGTGATTCCCATCCATCAGACACTTGGCGCTGCTACTGCTGCAGAGCAGGGAGCACTATTTTTTGAGAACGTTGCAAACGAAAACACCACAAGTTCCAGACAGCTTATTATCCACGAGGTCATGGGGAGACATTGCGGATGGCTTACTGCAGCAACAGCTCTCGAATACAGAAAGCGTCTTGAAAAGAAAAAATTCTTACCAGACATTCTGTTAGCTCGTGAACGATGGGATATTGATGCGATATATATTCCGGAAATGAATATCGATATTGATGAGGAAGAAGCACGTCTTAATAAACTCATGGATGAAAAAGATAATGTGACAATATTCCTGAGTGAAGGAGCTGGTACTGAAACTATTGTTGCAGAGATGGAAGCAAAGGGCGAGATTGTTCGACGTGATGCTTTCGGACATGTGCGATTGGACGAACTCAATCCGGGTCAGTGGTTTGCGGCACGTTTTAAGACTATGCTAAAAGCAGACAAGGTGCTGGTACAAAAAAGCGGTTATTTTGCCCGTTCTGCTCCTCCAAATAAAGAAGATATTGATCTTATTACTAAGACTTGTAAAAAGGCAACACACTGTGCATTGAATGGAGAGAATGGGGTTATTGCACTGGACGAAGAGCATGACAACGAGATGCGCTGCATCGAGTTCTCTAGGATTAAACGTGGACGACCCTTTGATACTCATCAAAAGTGGTTTCGGGATATGATGATAGATATAGGTCAAATAAGATAGCTATGAATATTAAATTTAAAGACATCAACACAGGGATCGTGCAGGCAAGGGCTGTTATTGAGATAGCAGAAGGGATCTTTTTAAACGAGATCACCATTCTTAGAAAAGGTCGTGAGATCATTATTGAGCTTCCACAGAAATCCTTCAGAGGAAAAGACGGGAATATGTATCATATGAATATCATTACCTTTGCCAATGAAGATAAAGAAAACTTCTTCAAACTTGAGATAAAAAATGAATATCTCAAGTGGCGCGGTCAGAATCCAAAAATCCTTGTGTATGAAAATAAATAATTTTTGAAAGGTTATATAATGAAAAATTTTTTATGTATCACGTTATTTCTATTCATTACAAGCAGCATGTTTGCGTATGATAATCCAAGCAATTCCGAGAACTTCTATTTTAAGTTCGAGATCACAGATAGAATTGAACTCGAGCAGATAACACGCATCGTTTCAATCGATAATGTTAAAGGTCTTACGGTATATGCCTATGCAACTCTTACTCAACTTACCAAACTTAGCAACCTCGGGTATAAGGTAGAATTTCTCCCAATTTCCGGTTCGGCAAAAGACCTTACCATGGCAACTACCGTAGCACAAATGGCTAACTGGGACAGGTATCCAACATATGATGTGTATCTTGCAATGATGGCTCAATTTGCAAGTGATTATCCAAATATATGCCGGCTTGAAAACCTCGGAACTTCTGTCGAGGGACGCGACATATTAACGGTTAAAATTTCCGACAATCCTGATATTGAAGAGGATGAGGCCGAATTCTTCTATACCGCCCAAATGCATGGGAATGAAATTGTAACCTACATTTTGATGCTCAGATTGATAGACTATCTTCTTTCCAATTACGGTTTCGATCCTGAAGTAACCAAAATGGTCAATGAGATCGAGATATGGATCAATCCGCTGGCAAATCCGGATGGTACCTATGATGGCGGTAACAATACAGTAAGCGGTGCTGACAGGGAAAATGCAAATGGTGTTGATCTAAACAGAAATTTCCCGGATCCTGAAGACGGACCTCATCCTGACGGACACGCCTGGCAGCCAGAAACTATAATCATGATGGATTTTGCTGAAGCGCACAGTCTTATTCATTCTGCTAACTTCCATAGTGGTGCTGAAGTCGTAAATTATCCATGGGATACATGGAATATTCTTCATGCGGATGATGATTGGTACATCGATATATCAAAAGCATATGCTGATACTGTTTTTGCGTTTGCTCCGTATGGATATTTTCGGGGTATTAGTTCAACCGGTTATATTCGGGGGTACGCCTGGTATACGACAAATGGTAATCGGCAGGATTATATGAACTGGTTCCATCATTGTAGGGAAGTAACCATAGAACAGTCAAACACAAAACTTCTGTCATCGGACTTACTTCCCGCACATTGGACATACAATAAACGTTCATTAATAAATTATATTAAAAATGTGTATTACGGAATTCGTGGTCTTGTAACAGACTCTCTGGGGAATCCACTCGATGCAAAGATCACCGTTGTCGGTCACGATTTCGACCACTCAGAAGTGTATACCGATCCTGATGTTGGTGACTATCATCGCATGATACTCCCCGGCACCTATGATATAACGGCCAGCGCTTATGCGTTCATCCCGCAAACAATAACAGACATAACTGTTGTCGATACTGGTGCAGTTCGCGTTGATGTTATACTCCAGGAAGCTGAAAGCGTAGATATTACAGGCACGGTACGTGATGGAGATACACAGCAGCTCATCATCGGTGCAAAGGTCGAGATTGTCGACTCTGTTCATGCTCCGGTTTACACTGGTTTTGACGGCGTGTATGCAATTGAAAATGTTATGGAGGGAACTTATACATTCAAAGTGTCTGCGGATGGTTACAGCACACTCACAGAAGATATAACAGTTACAGAAGACAACCATGTAATCAATTTCGAGCTTTACGAGCCCTATATGTTTTGGGATTTCGAGCAAAATGATGGAGATTTTACCAGTAATTACATCAACGGGTGGCAATGGGGAGAACCTACTGCAGGTGGAATAACTGCTTACTCGGGTTCAAAACTCTGGGGAACTAATATTAGTGGATTTTATCAGAACAATGCAGAATGGACACTGGACTCTCCGACCATCACTATGAGCAACAATCCTATGCTTGCGTTCTACCATATTTATAATTTTGAGGGTGGTTCAAATCTCTGGGATGGAGGTAATGTGTCTATCTCTACAGACGGTGGGACAAGTTTTACGGTTATAGATCCTATAACTTCCTATGATGGTACTATCTCAGCCCTCGGAGAATCCGGGTTCGGTGGAATGATCGAAGAATGGATACTCGTACAGTTTGACCTGCATGAGTATGGAAATGAAGATGTTATCATTCGATGGCATTTTGCATCTGATGGCTCTGTAGCTAACTACTATGGCTGGTATGTTGATGACGTAGCAATTGTCGAACAAATCAGTGTAGATGTTCCGGGTACTGAACATGAGTTTCTTATTTCGCAGAATTTCCCGAACCCTTTCAACAATTCAACCACGATCTCTTTCTTAATACCAAGTCACGTGTCAGATGGTAAACTAACAATATACAACATTAAGGGACAGTTAGTAAAAGAAACAACGCTTCAACCAGCTCAAACAACATTCTCATGGGATGGCACAGATGACACTCAACAAAAGGTTTCAAGCGGAATATATTTCTACAAGATCACTTCAAAGAATTATACATCAATCATTAAAAAAATGCTATATTTACAAAAATAGATCGGAGGAGAAATGGCAAAGATCTTAATTAGCGATCCTGTTTCCGATGCCTGTATTGCGCTTCTGGAAAAAGCAGGACATGAATGTGTACTCAAGACCGAAAAGAAAACGCCCGAGGATCTGGCAGAGATCATCCAGGGTTATGATGCTGTTGTGGTGAGAAGTGCGACCAAAGTGCGCAAGGTTGCTATTGATGCTGCAGACAAACTTCAACTCATCGTTCGAGGTGGAGTGGGTATAGATAACATTGATCATGAATATGCTCGTTCTAAAGGGATTACGGTATCGAACACACCCACTGCATCATCGCAGTCCGTTGCTGAACTGGCACTTGCTCATATGCTTGGATTATACCGGTTTATTCCTATGGCAAACATGACCATGAGAAAAGGCGAGTGGAACAAGAAGCAGTATAAAGGCAAGGAAGTTGCTGGAAAAACTCTCGGCATCATCGGTTTTGGTAATATTGGAAAATCCCTTGCCAAGAAAGCCATTGGATTGGACATGACCGTGCTGGGATACGACCCGTATGTGCATGAAACGGACATGAACGTGAAGATCGTTGATCTGGATACACTGCTCAAACGCGCTGATATCATCTCGCTGCACATTCCTCATACAGAAAACACGCACTATCTCATAGACGCAGCAGCGATCGACAAGATGAAACCCGGTGTGATGATCATTAACTGTGCCCGTGGTGGTGTGGTGGATGAAAAAGCACTTCTTGATGCGTTGAATGATGGCAAGGTTGCGTTTGCTGGAATTGACTCCTTTGAAGAAGAACCAACCACTAACATGGATCTTGTAAATCATCCTCATGTGTCTGTGACCCCGCACATTGGTGCGTCCACCAAAGAAGCACAGGATAGAGTTGGGCTCGAAGTCGCAGACGTGATCATCAATTTCTTTAAATGAGCACTATGATTGACAAAAAGTACGACTCGATCCTTTGTGTACGGCTTTATCATGGTGAAGATTTCCTGCAGCAACTCAGGCAACTCGCACAGGAATATGAACTGAAAAATGCCATTCTCATCAATGGAGTGGGCATGCTCAAAGATGCGAAGATAGGATATTTTCATAATGGAACCTATCAAACCAAAACCATCGATGAGCCTGTCGAACTGATCTCCACGAATGGTAATATGTATCTGAATCCTGCCGGAAAGCAGGAGTGGCATGTGCATGTGGCACTTGGCGAGAAATCCCATGCGGTGGAAGGTGGACATCTTATGGGAGGAACCGTATGGAATACTGCAGAGTTATTTCTGAAGATTCTCCCAGATGCAACGTTTGTGCGTGAGAATGAAGAGGGAAATCTTCGATTGAATTTCAAATAAATGAATATACTTGGCAGCCCGGTCACAAGATCGGGCTGTATAATAATTAAAAGGGGACAAAGTATGAAAAAAATAGTATTGTTTTTCGTTTTACTTCTCATTACATCGACTGCCATTACCGCTGATTATATTCCTCGTGAGCTTTTTCACAAACCAAACAAATCCTCGGATTACTATTTCTACAGAGCGGATTCATTACACGGCTTTGACATTCAGCATTACGAAATTTCCATCGAGCTTTTCCCAACAACGCATTATATTAAGGGAAATGTCTATGCACAGGTCACTGCTACTGAAGACAATCTCACCCAGGTGTCGTATGAGCTGGAAAGTCTTGATATTACAGATGTATTTGTGAATGAAACACCCGCAACCTTTACCTATTCAAACGGACTTATTACTATCGATCTTGATCAGCCTTATTTTTCTGGGCAGAGCTTTACCACACAGGTATTTTATGAAGGATATCCGGTACTGAGTAATGATGGCTACTCAACAGGTATTCACTGGTCATCATACATCTATACTTATTCAGATCCAAATGGCGCTCGTTACTGGTGGCCCGGTTATGACCACCCATGGGATAAAGCAACCACAAAAATGATCAATACCGTTCCTGAGAATTTACTTGTTGCATCCAATGGAGAACTGATCGGAGAGGTGAATAATGGCGATGGCACAAAGACGTTTACCTGGAATAATACCGGAACTATTGCAACCTATCTGGTTTCTCTTTGCATCGGTGAATATGCGACCTTCAGCCAATCATACCCGGGAGTACCTATTGAGAACTATGTATATCCAGGACATCTTGGCGCTGCGCTAACTGATTTTGCATGTATTCCCACGGCACTGGGTATTTTCGAAGATAGATTTGGAGATTATCCGTGGCAGAAATATGGCGCTGCAGAATGTAATATCTTCACCGGGTATGGAGGTATGGAGCATCAAAGTATGACATCAATTGGTAACGGACTCATCACTGGTTATGGCACCTATGAAATGATCTTTGTACATGAACTGGGGCATCAGTGGTTTGGTGACTGCCTGACCCCGCTTACCTGGAAAGATGTGTGGTTATCCGAAGGATTTGCAACGTATTCCGAAGCGCTGTATATTGAAGGAACTCAAGGTTACCAAGCAATGTGCAATTATGTACAGAGTTCCTATCATAGCTATTATCTTAGCTGGGCTGGGAGTAATGCCTACACGACATACGACCCTTCCTACCTGATGTACTTCACACCCGCAACTTACGAAAAGCCTGCATCGTTTCTTCACATGCTGAGGCTAGCTCTGGGAGACAGCACCTTCTTCAATATCATACAAACATATTTTACTACCTATCACAGTGGATGTGTGATCACAGATGATTTTCAGGATGTATGTGAGGATATCTCTGGACAGGATCTCGATGCTTACTTCGATGCCTGGATATACGGAAGTGGCGTGCCAAGTTTTGAATATTCCTACCTGAAAAGCCAATCTATGGGGAAAAATCCAGACCTTTTTATAATCAGTAGATCGACCTCACCAACCGTAACCCAGTTCTATATGACTATTCCTTTTGGGGTGGAGACCGCTTCCGGGACAGAGATGATCCTCATGGATACAGAACCGGAGTTCACATATGCTGAGTATTCAATTGGAGAGAAAACGCTTGATGTGGAGTTTGATCCTGATTCATGGATCCTGGATAGAGGAAGTACCTATATCACACCAGAACTTATCTCAGCCCTTGCAGGTGATGGTGTCGTGTCACTTATATGGGAGGAGTTTCCAAACGTTATTCCTCAGGCAAAATACTATATTTATAGAAGTGAAGATACTGCAGATGATTTTCAGGCCATCGCAGAGGTTGAGGGAGATGTACTCAACTATGATGATACAGACGTGATAAATGGAACCAGGTATTACTACCAGATTGCGTATGGAGTTATCTCAGGTTATTTTTCTGGAGAGACCGAACATTCAGACACAATGTCAGCGACGCCAATTGATTTTCCGATGGATCAGGGAATTATTGTGGTGGATGAAACCAAGAATGGAAGCGGAGGACCCACCACTCCGGCAGATTCTACGGTTGATAATTTCTATGCGAATGCCTTGCAACACTATCAGATAACCCAGTATGATTATGAATTCGAAGGTGAACCCGACCTGAGTTTTCTTGCTAACTTCTCGACCATTATCTGGCACGATGAGGATATGAACGAGAAATTTATTGAGGATAATATTGATAATCTGAATGCAATGCTTGCAAGCGGTGGAAATGTACTCATTTGTGGATGGAAGACCGCTGACTATATTCCTGGGACATTCCTACAACAGCATTTTGGAACAGGTGATGCTATCGTCATTAATGATGTTGATTTCCTGGGAGCGCTCGGGGAAGATGGTTATCCCTACATTGATGTGAATGGATCTATATTACCTCCATGGAATAACAAATGGAATTATATCGTGGAATTCCCTTTAGCAAGTACAGAGCGTGTACTCTATACCTATGATTCTGAATCAGGCGCTAATTCTGGCAAGAAGGTTGGATTGGTGAATGACATGGAGAGTAAAAAGATTATTGTTTTGGGTTTTCCTCTATATTTCATGGAATTACCAACTGTGCAGCAGTTCATGACACTGCTCATGACTGATTTTGGAGAAAATGTTTCAGTGGATCATCCTCACACGGAGACTTTCACGGCATTATGCTCCCCGAATCCATTTAATCATTCGACTATTATTAGTTGCAATAAAACAAATGAGCAAACACAGAACATAGAAGTAAAAATATATAATATTAAAGGGCAACTGATCAGAGAATTAACAACGTTCCCAAACAGGGGATTGGGTACGAGGGGTGTGTATGAAGTGGTCTGGGATGGCACAGATAAGCAAGGCAAAGAGATGAGTACAGGAGTGTATTTCTATAAAATTAATTCCAGAAATAAAGTGATTTTCAATAAGGTACTCAAGATCGAGTGATCATGTTAAACTTTACAATAATTTAACCTCGCATGAAACACGGTGCGAGGTTTTTTATATGAAAAAGCTAATTATTTTAATTGTACTTTTTATTTTCTCATCGTCGCTTCTTCTGGCGGATTACTACGAAGGCACTGAGGGATTATATGGTGATGAACTCAAGGCAGCGCTTTATAATATCATAAAAGATCATACTGAATACACCTATGCCGACCTTCGAGATTTCATACTTCTCGATACGGACGAAGATCCGAATAATCCTGATAATGTTATCTTGATCTATACAGGACGTTCTCAGGACAAGGATACCTTTGGTGGATTGCTGGATGAGTGGAACCGGGAGCATGTCTGGGCTAAATCACACGGAGATTTTGGCAATACAATACCCTGCGGTACTGATGCACATCATATACGTCCATGTGATGTTGGAGTCAATTCAACAAGAGGGAACAAGGATTTTGATAATGGCGGTTCTGCAGTATATGGATATTATAATGATTATGCAGGAAACACCGATGGTGATTCCTTCGAGCCGAGAGATGAGGTGAAAGGTGATATCGCGAGGATGATCATGTACATGGCAGTACGCTACGAAGGTGAGAACGACGAATCCGATCTTGAGATGGTTGATTACATACCTTCCTCACCGAGCGGGCAACCCTATTTTGGTAAGGAAAGTGTGCTTATTCAATGGCATATTGATGATCCGGTAGATTCATTTGAAATGACACGTAACGAGAAGATCTATACCAACTGGCAGCATAACCGCAATCCTTTTATCGATCACCCTGAGTTTGTGGAACGCATCTGGTGCTACGCAGTGGATGATCCTCATATAGAAAATTTCCAGATTCAAGCATATCCCAATCCCTTTTCATCCTCAACAACATTATCTTTTTCATTACCTACGAATGAGCACGAATTTGCACAAATAGATATCTACAATAGTAAGGGACAAGTTGTCTACACTTTACCTACGATCTCTTTCCCAAGCCACAGTTTGGGAACGATTGGATTGTGTGAGATAGTATGGGATGGAACAAATGAGCAAGGCAGACAGGTTGCTCCGGGAACATATCTATACAAGTTGGAATACAATGGGAATGCTGTAGTGAGGAAGATGGTGAAAGTGGAGTGAAGAATGAAGAGAGAAGAGCAATGAATAATGAAAAATGGAAAATGGAGAAACCTTTCGAATCTTTAGAGGTTGAAAATGAAATTGCACAAGATTAATAGGATAGAAATAAAGACATTGATCATACCCCCATCTACCTTAACTTACGTATCTGTAGGTAGTTATAAAATTACAGCTAATAACAGTGAGAATCATAGATCATTTCCATTTACACAACAAACTGGAGTTAGAAATAAATTTACTTAGCTCTTACCTGTCTGTACCATTTCCCAACACAGGCAGGGATATTCACACTGAAGTTCCTGCGGAAATAATGGAGTGAACGTGAGGACCGGATGTGATATTGGGGAAAATTCTCCTTGAATGACTATGAAAGGTATTTAATAGAACAAAATTAGGAGAAAGAATGAAAAAAATAATTATGATAGCAGTGTTGATGCTGTTATTAGCAGCAACTGGATATGCTAGTTCTATTGTGGTCGACTGCAATGGCGGTGGAGATTATACAACCATTCAAGCAGGCATTAATGCTGCGAATGATGGAGATACCGTTCTTGTAAAGAATGGAACATATACTGGGACAAATAATCGAAACCTATCATGGGATGGCAGTACAAAACATCTTGTAGTAGCATCTGAAAACGGACCTGAGAATTGTATTATTGATTGTGAAAATAACAGTGCTATGGGTTTCTATATTCATGAAGATCAAGATGAGAATGATAGGATAATTGGATTTACAATCAAAAATTGTAATGTCTATGCAGGAATATATTGTTCAAATACAACACCAATAATATATAATAATATAATTATGGATTGTTCACGTGGTATTTATGTAAATGATTCAGATGATGAAATCCTCATAACGTATAATGAGATTTCAAATTGTGAAATAACAGGAGATGGTGGAGGTGTTTGGTGTAATTCACCAGGACTGATAGCATATAATACAATAGATTCATGTAAAACTAATGGAAGGTATTCTAGAGGTGGTGGTATATACGTAAACAATACGGACATGATGGTAAGAAATAATACAATTACCCATTGTACATCCTTTTGGGGTGGTGGTATTTATGGAGGACAATCATATATATATCAAAATGAAATACAACGATGTAATGTTGAAGAATATGGCTGTGGAGGTGGAGGAATATTTACTGGAGATATTATTTCTGAAAATGAGGTATATTATTGTAGTGCACAAGAGGATGATTGGTGTGGCGGATATGGTGGAGCAATAGCATATTGCGATTCGATAATCAATAATGTATTAAAGCACAATTCTTCTGAGAATGGAGGTACAATAACTGTTTGGGATTTAGAGGATGTTAAGATTATATCAAATATAATAGAATCAAATAGTGTAGATCAGCAAGCTCCAACATATCCAATTGCAACGGGTATAAGTTGTTATAACTGTGATAATATAACCATTATCGGTAATACTATTTCTAATGGACAATCTGAGAGTTCTGATGATATTGGAATACATTTGGACGAGATTAATGATATTTGTCTCGTTCAAGAGAATGTAATTTATAATAATTATTGAACAGGAATTATTGCAGTAGGATCCTATGGTGAAGATGCAGAAATTAATATTATAAATTGTACAATTACAGAAAACGGTGGTCATGGTATTAGTATAAATGATTACTTTACTGAAATTGAAGTTACTAATTGTATTGTATACGATAATACTGGAACTGGAATAAGAAACACAAGTAGTACAAACTTGGATGTAACCTTCACAGATGTTGATGAAAACAATCCTGATTATTATGGCTGTTCTTCGGGAGATGGCTGCATATCAGAAGATCCACAATTTGATGATCCTGAAAATGATGATTATTCTCTTATGTGGGATGAAAATGGTTTCTCCCCGTGCATAGATACAGGCAATCCTGACACGTTATACAACGATGCCGATGGAACACCCTCTGACATGGGAGCTATTCCTGCACGGGAACACCAGTGGGATGATTGGTACCTGCCAATATATGGATACGAATGGCGCTGGATGAGCTTTCCTGTACTCGACACCTTGACCGATGCAAAAGATTATGTCGGGGATATGGCTAAATATTTATTGTATGATATAATGAATCCTGCTCAAACTTATCTTGATACCTGTTTTTGGAGAGCAGTGGGTGATCCTGGAGATTTAGAAAAGATTTACTATTATCAAAGTTCATGGCAATCCGATGAACATATCATTACAAGCAGACAAGGTTACAAATTCAAGATGCTGAATGAAGAACCCATCACGATTGATGTTCCCGGATTCCTGGAAGATCCCGATACTGAAATACCCTTGGTAGCGGATAGTCTCGAAAATTGGATCGGTTATTTTATAGAAGAAGCTCAGAAAGCATGTGATGCATTTGGAGAAACCTTGGATAGCCTGTATTTCATACAAACACAGCGCTGGACACTACAGCGACAACAGCCAATACCCGGCAGTCCCTGGGTTGATGATTCAAGCGAGGTTACAATTAACTATGGAGATTGCGTTGTTGTAAAATGCTTTAGTGATCTTGATTTTGTGTGGAACTACGATGGGAGCGGAGTACCACCTGAAAAACGTGGAAAAGCGCAGAATTTCGATTATGAAGAGAAAGCGGATTATATCCCCATCTATGTTGAGCTTGATCCTGAAGAACTCCCTCTTGAAGTGGCAGTATATATTGATGATGTATGCAAGGGAGCAGAGATTGTGACCGATGATGAGATGGACATCCGTGCTTATATGGGTTATGGCACCACAGGTGACATGACATTCGAAATGTATTACGGAGATAAATCAGGAAATAAAAAAGTGGTGGATTATTACACCTACGATCCGGTCTCAATGGATCTACATCAAGGAACGGTCCATGTAGAAAAAGTAAAAGATTATTATATGGTGTCTCTAAAGGATGGAGGACATTCATTTACTCCCACTGATTATAAACTCGTAAGTTTCCCCAATCCTGTTTGTGGTAATGTTACGATAAAATATTCATTACCGGAGCCGGTCAAGATGAATCTATCGATATATAACTGTAAAGGTCAGCATATTACCACGCTGAAGGATGATGATCAATCAAGCGGAATTCACACAGTCACATGGAACGGAACAGATGAGCAAGGAAAACAAGCACCAAACGGTGTATATTTCTACAAATTAACTACTTCCGGAAAAGATATTGTTAAAAAATTGCTATTAATAAGATAGTACACTCGATGAGGGGTGCATCACAAATGTGATGCACCCCCTATATAACAAGGATCGTAATGAAAAAAATACTATTTATACAAATATTACTTATAATTCTTATACTCTCAGATATATATGCAGATACAATCATAGTCGATATAGACGGGACAGGGGATTATTTAACTATTCAGGATGGAATAGACAATTCTGTAGATGGAGATATTGTTTTAGTATATCCGGGGCGATATATAGAGAATGTAAATTTTAACGGGCATAGTATTACCTTAGCGAGCTTGGAACTTACAACAGGAGATGATGCATATATAGATTCAACGATCATTGATGGAAATAGAGCAGGAAGTTGTGTAACGGTTTTGAATAATGAGGATGCAGTAATACAAGGATTTACTATTACAAATGGACAAGGGACGGAGTGGCCAACTAGTGATTCTAATGGCGGTGGAATATTAGCAGCGAACTGGTATGCAGATGATACTGAATTGGACGTGATTAATTGTATTATTACAGATAATATTGCTGGTGTCGGTGGTGGTGGTATATATGTTGGTGGTGTACCACATAATATATTTCCAATCTATTTATCTGGCGTAACAATAAAGCAAAATTATGCAAACGTTGGGGGGGGAATATTTGATTTTTCTGCTAAACCTATTTTTGATCCTAATAACTTATGCAATATCTATAATAATCATGCTGGTTTAGGACAGGATATGTATGCTTATGATTCATGTAAAGTGCATGTTTTTGTCGATACATTTACTGTATTTAATCCAGATGGATATTTTGCAGAATACATTTGTAATTATGGATATTCGGGTGAATTTTCGTTTGATATTCAAAACGTATGGATGGAAGAGATAAACCACGATTTGTATGTTGCATCAGATGGTGATGATAATAACAGCGGATTGTCCCCAGACGAACCGTTGATAACCATTGCATTGGCAACTTACAGAATCGCAAGTGACAGCTTGAATCCAAAGACGGTTTATATTGCAGAGGGAACATACTCATCAAGTCTTAATGGTCAAATATTTCCAATCTCACTTAAGAGTAATACATCATTAGTTGGTGAAAATATTGATACGAAGATTATTCATGATGATGAATTACATAATATTACAATAAATTTTTCAAATAAAAAGAATGATATAAATGTTTCGAATTTAACTATCAATACAGAATGTACAATTGGAAGTATATTTTACCTGTCAAAAGAAAGAAATAAAAATATTAATTTTGAAAACATTAAAATTGATAATATTATGTGCAATTACGGAAGTGCTTTCTACGTCCATTATACTGATTCTGTATTGTATAAAGTGTACAACTAATCTTCTTGACTAACTGAGGCATACACAAGAAAGTATGTAGTAAGAAAGGAGAAGACAGATGGAAAAGAATCCAGAGAAAGTAACGACAAAAGATCCTGTAAAGAAGATTGCTTTGA
>Ga0272443_10000622_pt1 | contig 61874 bp, 45 predicted proteins | sample SSMAcet12_FD_193581 | JGI IMG/M metagenome (GOLD analysis project Ga0272443, IMG submission 193581) | Marine sediment archaeal communities from Little Sippewissett salt marsh, Falmouth, MA, United States - SSM-Acet-12 | ecosystem: Environmental > Aquatic > Marine > Wetlands > Sediment ... | reverse complement strand
ACAGGATAAGGCAGACATCCATCTACCTCGCGTACCTGGACCTGATGGACAGGCACGGGGACATCGAGGAGTGGGACACGGAGGACCGGGCGGACGAGTCCTCGATCAGCGGAAAGCTCGCAGACCGCACGATCGTCTATGCCAAGGTGAGGAACATGAGCCTTCACGGAAGGTCGTCACTGGGAGGCAGGCAGAACGACTCGATGAAGAAGAACCTGCAGTCCATATCCGGGGAGGAAGGCGAGTACAAGTACCTTTACCTGCTCGACTCCAGGACGGCGGATATCGTCAGGGATGCCTTCCCGGATACCGGGGTCTCCATTATCCCGCTTCTTAAGGATGATATAAAGAGGTTCCCCAAACTGTCGGATCCTCCGAAGGCTGGTGTCCCGAGGAGGGTGGTCATGGAGGGGATGGCCCAGCCGGTGGAGGAGGTCATCACCAAGGACGACACCATACCGGAAGACAGGATCATAAGATCACCCATCTCCGCCACATCGGTCAGGCAGGGCTTTCTCTACATACCCAAGGAGAAAGGGGACCTGCTGAACGAGGGGCCGATCAAGGTATGGATAAGGAAGGACGCCTCACTGGAATCAAAATGCATGGTCTCTGCCACCGGAGGGGTCAGGGTGGGCGGCGGACTCACAAAGTGGTTCAGGGGAATAGGGCTGCAGCCCAACGACGAGATAATCATGGGGGCCCTCGAGGACGGTTCCCTTCTGGTGTTGAAGATCCTGAGAGGGTCACCGTATTCGATATGAGGGCGTGCCCCCATGTATCGGAAAAGACGGCCCCCAATGGAGGGAGGCCGTTCTCTGACACATAGAACCGGTTGGCGTTTAGACGAAAGAGCGAGGCACATTCCTTACATGCGAATTCGGTATCGGCCGTGTTAAAGGGCCCCCCCAATGGGCAAACCTATTTCTCTTCTGTGTCCCAATCATCCCCCTGTCCTTCCGGGGGTACGTACATGGAGAGGTTCTCCACCGCGAACAGGGAAAGGCTGGGAAAGCTGGAAGATGAGCTGAACGATCTGCGGGAGGACCCGGATCTGATGCTCTCGCACGAGAAGGAGCCGATGGTCTGCGATATGGTCTTCGCCGGGGGTGGTGCAAAGGGGATCGCACATCTTGGAGCCTTGTGGGCCCTCGACAGGCTGGGGGTCAGGATAAAAAGGCTTGCGGGCACCTCGGCTGGCGCGTTGACCGCCGCGATCGTGGCCGCGGGGTACAGCTCCGAGGAGATGAGCGATGCCCTCTTCGACATAGATTTCAGGGAGTTCAGGGACGGATACTGGGACACCAAACTGCCCAAGCTCGCCCTCCTTGCAGCTCTTTCGATCTCCTATGGCATGTACGAGGGGGACAAACTCCAGGCGTGGTTGGAGGAAATGCTCGTTAGAAAGAACGCCTCCACGTTCGGCAAGTTACCTAGGGACGAGGTCGGAATGCTCGCTTCCATAGCTCCCATAGACGGACAGAGGCTGACGGTAATGGCATCCGACATAACGCACGCAACGGAAGTGTGCCTCCCCAGGGACCTGGAGGATGTACGATACGGCAGGCACCGCACGAGGTCCTTCCCCATCTCGGCAGCGGTCCGAATGTCGGTATCCGTGCCCTTCTTCTTCACCCCTTACAAGCTACACAACAGCCTCATCGTGGACGGGGCGTTCGCCACGAACCTGCCCCTTGAGGTGTTCGACAAGGAGGATGTCACAAAGGTACGTTGGCCCACATTGGGTATAAACCTGGGGTCCGCACCTTCACCCTCTCACGAGATAGAGAACCTCTACCATTTCGGCCTTGCCATATTCGACACGATGAAATACGGACAGAGCAGGATGTCCTATCTCAACTACCCGACAAGGATGTGCAGGCTCATCGACGTGGATGCGGGTCAGGTGAGGACGCTGGACTTCGATATATCCAAGGAGAAAAAGGAGATGCTGTTCATCAACGGCGCAAAGGAGGTTCTTGCCACCCTCCGGGGTGACCAGAACAAGGGGATAAGGAAGGTCTGGAACTTCCATGATTACCTGAGGCTGAGAGAGAGGTGGAGCTTCCCCGGAAAGGAGGGGCCTTACGCCTGAGATGCCGGCGCATCAAAATGCTCAAAGGTCCGGCATCCTGGGCGGTTTCGGGGGCGGCGGAACATACCGGGGGATCGAACCTGGCACCTCGTTCTTCAGTGGGGCCTGTCGCAGGGATCTTTCTCCCTGACGGCCTCCCCCATAGGCCCCCTTGGCAGGTGCGGTGTATGTGCCGCCCGGGATCGGTCTTGGGCCCTGGGCCCCACCTGCCGGCCCCTTCATTGAAGGGGTGGGTGCCGGAGTGCTGGTATTGGCCAGATCGGGCTGTTGGCCCGAAGGAGGTCCCTTGGGGGGAAGAGGGGGTTTTCCGGGATGTGGACCCAGGTCCTTCCGTGGTTGGCCCTGGCCCCTTTGGGAATGTAACAGATGGGGATGAGGCATGTGGGGGTGCGGCAGATGGGGGTGGGGCATATGCATGGGCCTCCCCTGTGCCTGCCGGTGCTTGTATAGAACGAGCAGGAATACGGCCCCGAGTACCGCAACAAGTACGACCGCTGCAAGGGCAATGACAAGGACCATGTCGCCCTGCAGGGCCCCCACACTCACATCCTTGACCAGTGTCTCGCTCTCGTGTCCCGCCTGGTCCCTGACCGTGATCCTGGCCTTGTAGGCACCCGAACCCGAATAGGAGTGCTCAACGATCGGCGTATCAACCCAGCCCGATTCCTTACCGTCGCCAAAATCGACGAGATACTGATAGACACCTATGCCGTCCCTGGACCCGGTCATGTCGAAGATGACCACCTTGCCATCCACCGTGATATTGACCGAAGCGACGGGTGCGTAGGCATCCACATTTACCTCGAGCGTTCTCTCCATCTCCCTGTTGCCGGCCGCGTCCTCGCTGTAATAGGTAAGAACGAAACTGCCCTCGTCCTCGGGCGGGAATATGGACCCGGTGTACCTCTGGAAGAAGGTCCCGTCCCAGGAGTAGCGGATATCAGAACCCCCTTCGGTTGTGAGGGTAATGGCCGGGACCTCGAGGTACCATCCGCCGTTCTCGGACCCATCCAGGTGGATATAGGTCCTGTCCACCTCGGTGTCAACCTTTATATCCGCCCTGAGTTCGGGGCACCTGTTGCCGGCTTCGTCCTCCGCGTAGGCCACCAGGAGGTTCTCCCCCTCCGGCATCTCGAAGGGATTTATATACTCCCTCCACTCACCCGGACCTATACGGTATCGAATTATGGTGGCCCCCTCCGCATCCTGGGCGGAGAGCGATACCCTTGGAGATGTGATGAACCAGCCGGAGTCCCCATCCGGGTTGGCAGGCGTTGAGGACTGAACCAGGACCGGCGGGTTCGGATCGTAGGGAATGATATGCGAGACGGTCCCGCCGATATTCCCGGCCGCATCCTCTGCATATACGTGCAGGGTGTTGTTCCCCTCCCGGGGGGACAGCGCATCGTTGTACCTCTTCGTCTCCTCCTCATTCCAGGCGTAGTAGATCTGGGCCCTGGGGTCCCTTGTAGTGAGTGTGATTTCGAATGGTGATGTGTACCAGTCCCTCTCGTTCCTGTAGGCTCCGTTCGTGTGGAGGTCCACGGCGGGCTTCTCCGTGTCGACTAGGAACTCCCTTGTCCACTCCTCGGCGCTGTTACCCGCCTCGTCCGAGGCGAGGATGTGCAACTCCGCCTCCCCGTCCGGGACCTCTATCGGCCCCTCGTATTCAATCCTGTCACCCCTGTCCCACCAGTATTCGATCTTCTGGTCGGAGCCGTCCGTCTCCCCCAACAGGACCTCCACGGACGGGGTGATCGTGTACCAGTCGCCGTTCCCGTTGGGGATGTCCGGCGTGACCGTTATAGCGGGGTCGGGTATCCCGCTGTCGTACTTGATGTAAAACTGCTTAGGGTCCTCGATGTTGCCGGCCATATCAACGGACCAGTAGTACAGCGTGTTCTCACCCTGAGGTACGGTGACATGTCCCATGTAGTTGTAGGTGTTCCCCCCGTTCCACTGGTACCTGGTCTCTCCCGGCTCGGAAGGTGATAGGGTAAGCACGGGGTCCTGAAGGTACCAGCCGCCCAACCCGTTGGGGTTTGTTATCTCCTTCTCAAGCGTCGTGGTCGGTCCGATGCTGTCCCTCAGGACCACATCCGCCTGGAACGGTCTGTAGCCGTTCCTCGTGACCGTAATGAAACCTGCCGCCATCTCCGTTATCCTGTAGGGCAGAACGGCCTGACCGGATGTATCCGTATAGCCTATTATCTGCTCCTTGGTCGTGGGGGAATAGATGCAGACCTTTGCATCGCCGATGGGATCCCCCGAAAGGTCCTCAACCTCCACCGTGAAATTGGTGTAGTGATCCTCGACGTAATCGTAGCTCACCTGCATGTTCTGCGGGTTGTAGGTCCAGACCTGTGTCTCGGAAGGTCCCAGGACGTTATGCTCTATCCAGGCGCTGTAGGCGGTCCCGTGCAGGTCCGGATGGAACAGGACGGACCCCCAGTGCTCGATATAGTGGGCTTTCGCCTCCATGAACACCTCGGCTACCCCCCTTTTACCCTGCGAGAACATCCTCACTATATCCTCCTGAATGCCGGGTGCGGCGGGGTAGTATTCATACCAGCCTATTGTCCCCTCCGTCGTCCTGGAGGCCCCGGCGTATGCAAGGGCGCCCCCGGAGGGATTCTCCACGAACTCCTCAGATATGGATTCGGTGGTCCTGTGGTCGAACCAGTTTGTCTCGCAGGACATCGCTGTGATGAAGGGTATCCCCGATCCCTGAGAGAGGGAGCGTGCCTGGCTGGTGGAATATATGGGGTTTCCCTCCGTTCCCTCCGACCAGATGTAATACAGCCCGTGACCCTGGTATACGACAAGGCTGAGGCCGGAGTTGAAACCCTGCTGTATGTTGCTGTACGTCAGTGTTTTGGCTCCCACGGACCGTTGCAGGTCTCCCGCGCTGTAATAGGGGTCCTTAATCGAATATGCGTTCCTTATGTAGCTCGACCAGAGGTACTCGCACTGCCGCGGACCGTCATCCTCGTAATGGGTGGTGGCTCCGAAAAGGCCGGCCGTGGAGGCCCAGTTCGATGCGGGCGGGGACCTCTCGTAATCGACTATCTTGTCGGCCCAACCGGACGCATCGGAGTCTGAGTTGAGGGGTATCCTCGAGACGTAGACATCGGGATAGTAATCCCCGATCTCCTGCTCCTCCGCCCATATGCCGTCACGGTCGCCGTCCCAGTTCTGGTAGGTCCCGTCGAGGCATGAGAAATAGGTATCCGCCGGGAGGGTGTCGGGCTCCCCCCCGTAGGGTCTTGTGTCCTTGACCATCCTGCAGGGTACGATGTCGTGGTCGCCAGCAAGAGTAACGTATTTCAGCCTCTGGCCGTCCCCGAAGAAAGAGTCGCGTATGTACTGCCACATGGAGGATGGATCGTCCATCGACGGGTAAGTGTTGTCCACGGTCGTGGTCGATACTATGGTCACCACGCATCCCTTCTCCCTCTTCCAGTCGGTGTAGGGCTGGAGGTTGTCGATGAACGAATCCTTCGTTATCACCAACAGCTCCGTGCCCTCCTTCAATGATGCCGGGGGGTCCACGGCTCTCGTGAAGGACCTCGTATCAGTTTCCAAAGCGTGTACTTCAAGGCGTATGTCCCTGTAAAAAACCAATTTGCCCTTTGCGGGATTGTGATCGAAGGGGCTGACGGAGACGCTGGTCCTCGTGTATCTGACCCCGTCCTCCCAGCTGTATCCCATCTTCGACCACCGGAGGACCTCCTCCGGCAGAACCCCGTCTTTGGAGTACTCGGACCAGTCGGGGTCCACAAGCGTCGGCTGCATCTCCTCGGGCCCCCCGTTCAGGGGGACGATCCTCGGGGAGGGCGGAAGGGGGTGTGCGAGGGGGACCTCTATCGGGCCCCCCCGGACGATCTCGATATCCGCGATATCGAACCTCGTCTTTAATGGGTAGGACAAAAGGGGGACGGATGGGCCACCGTCGGTTATGGTGGGTACTGCCCTGTCCATGATTATACGGGACCAGAGAACATCGTCTATCCTCTCGGTTTCAACCGTGAACTCGGGGGAGGGGATATCGACGATCAGGACAGGGTCCATTGGTCTCCCCTCTCGGGGGGTGCCGGTACCAAACTGAACCGAAAAGGGAATGAGGACCAGGATCAAGGTCGAAATGATCATGGCCGATTTGAGCCTTCTTTCAAGATGTTCCATGTTCCATCACCGATCCTTTTCGCCCTAGGCACCCCGATAAAACGGCTAGTCAGATAAAAGGTTTGCAGTAAATGTTACTTTCACCTTGTGCTTATGTCATCGAAAAGAGATGCAAGGAGGTTCGGGGCAAAACCGTATTAGACCGATTCGCCATCACCCCCTCCAAGGTGTAGCATGAAGAAGGGGACCCGGGAAAAGGACTTGACCCCCCTTATGAGACAGTACCTGGCCATAAAGAGGGAGCATCCGGACTGCATACTACTCTACCGGATGGGGGACTTCTACGAGATGTTCATGGAGGATGCGGAGACAGGAGCGAAGGAGCTGGACATCACCCTAACCTCAAGGGACAAGGGGCCCTACGGCGGGAGGATGCCTCTTGCGGGGATCCCGTACCACGCGCTTGACAACTACCTTCCCCGCCTCGTGAAAAAAGGGTACAAGGTGGCCATCGCGGAGCAGGTGGAGGACCCCAGGAAGGCCAAGGGCTTAGTCAAAAGGGAGGTCATCAGGATAGTGACACCGGGCACCCTCATATCCTCAGGAGGGGAGCATGAGTCGGGCAACAATTTCCTCTCGGCAGTGGTGAGAAGGGTCTCAGAGGACAACAGGATGGATTTGCCCTTGAAGGAGGACCGGGGCCTTTCCGAGAACCGCGTGGTGCTTCCGGCCGCCTCCTACGGCGTGGCGCACCTGGATATTTCAACAGGTGATTTCTACGCAACGGAGATCGACGAGGCAGGCTCCTTCCAGGGCCTTGTTTCGGAACTGCTGAAGTATGGTCCGGCAGAGGTGGTTCTCCCCGACTCTCTGCTTAAAAAGGGGGGTTTAACGAGGGAACTCAGGTCCCAGATAGGGGAGGGGGTGGCGTTGACCTCTTTCCCGGACCACCACTTCCTGGAAAACTATGCGACGGACCTGGTGAAAAGGCAGTTCGGTGTCGTCTCTCTCAAGGGGTTCGGCCTGGAGGGTATGCCCCTCGCACTCGAGGCCGCAGGGGGGGTGCTTGCTTATGCAAGGGAGCATCAGATGTGTGACCTGTCCCACCTGAGAAAGATCTCCACCTACAGGGATTCCCAGTTCATGGTCCTCGATTCCACCACGCTCCGCAACCTGGAGGTGAACCGCTCCTGCAGGGACGGTTCCGCCAGGGGCAGCCTCCTGGAGGTCCTGGACCAGACGTCCACATCCATGGGCTCGAGGATGCTGAGAAACTGGGTCCAGCACCCGCTTATGGGGGTGGAGGACATCAGGGAAAGGCAGGAAGGGGTCGGACTTCTTCACTCGGATCTGTTCCTCAGGGCCGACCTCAGGGACAATCTGAAAGGCATACAGGACCTGGAGAGGCTGCTGATGAGGCTGTCCCTCGGAAGGGGGAACGCGAGGGATCTCAGAGGTCTGAAGAACTCGCTCGAACACGTTCGAACCCTGAAAGAGAGGATGATGGAGATCGAGGGCCTGGAGAAGGTCGGGGTCCTCAAAAGGGCTGCTGAGGGCATGGACCCGGAGGAGGATGTCATGTCCCTGATAGATGCGGCGATAGTGGAAGAGCCGCCCCTCTCAACCAAAGACGGCGGAATGATAAGGGAGGGATACTCCGGGGAGCTTGACGAGATAAAAGAGGCCTCCAGGGGCTCCAGGGAGTGGCTGAAACGGTTCGAGGAGACCGAGAGGAAAAGGACGGGGGTCAGGTCCCTGAAGGTTAGGTACAACAACGTCTTCGGCTACTATATCGAGGTAACGAAAGCCAACCTTGACCTCGTTCCTCCCGATTACATCCGGAAGCAGACCCTGACCAACGCGGAGAGGTTCATAACCGAGGAGCTGAAGGAAAAAGAGACTATAATACTGAACGCAAGGGAGAGGATGGCCGAGCTGGAATGCCAGCTCCTGAATGGTGTTATCGACAGGATAGTGGAAAGGATGTCAGGCATCCAGGAGACCTCAAGGAACGTGGCAATTCTGGACGTTCTCCTGGACCTGGCGGAGGTGGCGGTAAAGAGGAATTACACCAGACCTCGGGTGCTGGAGGACGGAGGCATAGAGATAAAAGGCGGGAGGCATCCAGTGATAGAGGACAGGGTGGAATGGGGGTTCGTCCCCAACGATGTCCTCATGGGGGGTGGTGACAGCAGGTTCATAATCCTGACCGGGCCGAACATGGCGGGTAAGTCCACCTACATGAGGCAGCTGGCCCTGATCGTGATAATGGCTCAGATGGGGTCGTTCGTACCTGCTGAAAGGGCCAGGGTGGGTATAGTCGACAGGATCTTCACAAGGGTGGGTGCCTCCGACGACCTGGTGAGGGGACAGTCCACGTTCATGGTGGAGATGCTCGAGCTGGCGAACATACTCAACTGCGCCACCTCCAGGTCCCTCATTCTCCTTGATGAGGTGGGCAGGGGGACCTCCACATTCGACGGGCTGGCCATCGCCTGGGCCGTCACGGAGTTCCTCTCGGACCCCGACAGGATATCCGCCAAGACGCTTTTCGCCACCCACTACCACCACCTGACCGAACTGGAAGGAGCCCTGAAAGGGGTGGTCAACTACCACATGTCGGTGAAGGAGGAACCAGGCGGGATAACCTTCCTCAGAAAGGTCAGGAGGGGCGCAGCATCGGGATCCTACGGCATAGAGGTCGCCAGGCTGGCGGGTATACCCGAAGAGGTCGTCACGAGGGCGCACGAGATACTATCGCTGATAGAGAAGAGCGACTACCTGGAGGGCAGGGCGGGGAAGATAACCACGGGTGAGGTGATGGACCTGTCGGAACCGCCCATCAGGAAGAGGGACCTGCAGATGGTCCTCTTCCCGGTGGAGGACGGACCGAAGGGATACGAGGAGGACCCGATAAAAGAGGAGCTGAGGAGCCTGGACCCGGACAATCTGACCCCCCTCTCGGCCCTGGAACTCCTCTACAGGCTTAAAAAGAGGGCCCTTCAATGAACTGTTTTATAATGGGTACCACTTTAACGTTGCAGGCGAGGCGCAAAACATGAGGGTAACCCTGGCCGGGGCCACGATAGACAGGAGGTTCTGGGTCGACGACCCGGCGGCGACACCGGAGACCACCTCCGCCGCGTATGCAAGGATCTCACACAGCCCCAGGAGGATTGGAGAGCTGAGGGACGAGGCCGTATCCGAGCTGGAGAGGTCAAGGAGATCGAACGAGAGCATAGTGTACAGGATGGGGCACTCCTCCATCGCGGAGCACGCCGTCTTCAACATCGATGTGGAGGACTGCTCCAGGCTTCTCGTGGAGTTCATAGAGGGGCACCGGCTCGCCTCCTTCACCGAGAGGTCCCAGAGGTACGTCCTCTTCGGCGACAAGGAGTTCCAGGTCCCGGGGGAATTGAAGGAAACCCCTTTCGGGGATCGGATCAGGGAACTTGACGGAAAGAGATACGATCTTTACCTCGAGACAACCGATGACGAGGAGCTCAAGGGATACTTCGGGGACAGGCTCCTGGAGCAGGCGAGGTACATACTTCCCCTCACATGTCCCACCGACCTGGGAATGACGGTCAACGCAAGGCAGCTTGAATACATCATATCCACAGGGGCCGCCCACCCACTCGAAGAGGTTAGGGCCCTCTCCAGAGAACTGCTGGATGCAACCGGCTCCTTGGCCCCCTCACTGATCAAGTACACGCAGGGGGAAGGGCACATCCAGGAGGCGAGAGCGGAGATCGAAAAAAGGGTGGAACCCTTTGTAAGGGGGCTCGAGCACGGAAGGAACCTTGCCCCGACCAGGATCGGGGACAATGTCTGCAGCGAGCTTCCCTGCTGCTCCGACGATCCCGAATCCGAGGTTCTGGCCGCATTGATCTTCGAGAACTCCGACGCACCCTACGAGAGGTGCCGGGAGCTCGCGAGGGGTTTGACCGACGAGAAGATGAAGGAGCTTTTGATGGTCATCTTCGACAGGTACCCGATACACTCCTCCCCGCCCAGGGCCTTCGAGATGATGGACCTGACGTTCGATCTCGACATCTCCGCCTCCGGTTTCGCTCAGTTGAAAAGACACAGGATGGCCACTCTCATCCCGCAGAGGTACAGGGCCGACAGGTGGGAAACACCCGAGGTCTACATGCACGATCCCACCAGGGCAAAGAGGTACCATGACCTCCACGAGGAGACCAGGGAGCTGTACGATTCCATAGCGGAGGCTCACGGGCACATTGTTGCACAATATGCACTGACCAACGCCAACGTAAGGCAGGTGGTTTTTAAATTGAACCTCCGGGAGCTCTACCACTTCGTCCGCCTTCGTTCGGACATGCACGCCCAGGACGAGATAAGGAGCATCTCGAACAGTATGCTCGGGGAGGTCAAAAGGAGGTATCCCATGGTCTCCCTGATGCTCTGCGGCCGGGACTGCTTCGAGGAGAGACGGGATAACGTAAGAGGATAGGCACCAATACGATGAAATAGGCACCTCTCCCTTACACGTACGGGGTGAAAGAATGAAGGTGGCAATGACCTGTCATATCTGCGGTAAACCGGCCTTTTCCAACTGTATACTCTGCGGAAAACCGACCTGCCCTGAACATATGGATGAAAGGGGGTTGGCCTGCAGGAACTGCGCATCGGGAAAGAAGGCCGACCGCGCATCCCGCGGCCCGGGGGACCCGGGCGGGGTGATGGGATGATGGAGAGGGTCCGCATCGACAGTTCCCGCATGGGTACAAAAGGCGTCGACCTTATAGAGGAGCTTCTGGAGAGAGTACACTCTGTGGAACCGCCCCCTTTCGCCCGGTACGTCCCCGATATTGAAGACATTACAGCCTACGCTGAAACGATAGGGGATGTCAGGGACCTGGTGGTCCTTGGACACGGCGGGTCCATCACGACCTTCAAAGGGATCTACAAGGCCTTCTCGTTAGGGAGGGAAGAGAAAACAAGGGTGCATATCATCGATACGGTGGATCCGAATTTCATACAGACGGTGAGGTCGTCCCTTGATTCAAAGAACACCCATGTTGTCGCGATCAGCAGGTCCGGAAACACATTGACGGTGATCGAGATGCTCGCCGCATTCAGGGGCCTGCCGACCACCGCGGTGACCATGACAGGCGGGAACGTACTAAGGTCACTTGCATCCGTCAATGGATGGGAGGTTGTCGATGTTCCCGGAGAGATAGGGGGGAGGTTCTCGGGAAACACGGCCTCGGCGCTGCTCCCGGCTGCAGTACTGGGCCTGGACATAGCCAGGATATCGAGGGGCATGGAGAAGGCCTACGAACATGCCAGAAAGAGCAGGGACCTTTTGGACCTTTGCGGCGAGTACTACCTTGCAGAGAGGATCGGGAAGAGGGTCCTCTACATCTCCGTCTACTCAAAGGCCCTGGCAGGTTTCAACGACCTGGTTACCCAGCTCGTACATGAGACACTCGGAAAGGAGAGAAAGGGGCTGACCGCCCTCTGTTTCGAGGGACCGGAATGTCAGCACCATACCAATCAGCGCATACTTGACGGACCCGAGGATGTCATGACCCTGTTCGTGGATGTCGACAGGACCGAAGGGGAGAAGATGATCTGGGAGGGGGAGGAAGGAGGTATCGAGCTGAAGGATGTCGAACTCAAGCAACTCGGTGGTTACGATCTCTCCACGGCCATGAGAGCGGAGATGTGGGGGGTCATGAGGTCCATGGAGGAGCTCGAGGTCCCATTTTCCAGGATAACCCTGCCGGGGGAGGATGAGGAGGACCTGGGCTTCTACATCGGCCTTTGGCATTACATGGCCTATTATTCCGCTCTCCTGAGAGGCGTGGGGCCTTTCGACCAGCCTGCCGTGGACAGGGCGAAGGAGAGCGCGCTCGGATACCGCCTTGGCAGGTGAACCTCGATCCCATTTTCGGTCAACCCTCCCCCCTGTAAAGTATTTTTAACCCCTGGTCGGATGTTCAACATCCCCAACTGGAAGGGGGCGGAAAAATTTGAACAACATCCATCTTTCCCTGTGCCCGGGCTGCGGCCAACATACCCTCACGAGACAGGGCATGTGCTTCTTCTGCCACAACCCGGAGTGCGAGGTCAAGGGATGCGATATCTGATCCCCAGCAGCGATCCGTAACTCTTCCCACGGCTTGATCGTAAAAAGGTCCCGCCCCCTTCCAAAAAACAGAGGGGCCCCAATTTTATCACGTTGCCTTCAAGAAACCTTTAATATAGATGGTTTCATGCACGTGCGACCAGAAGAATGGTCCATATCATCGGTTGGTGAATCAATATGGCAAAGATCGGAATAACCGAGCTGATCCTGAGGGACGCTCATCAGTCAGTCTTCGCAACGAGGATGAGAACGGAGGACATGCTGCCCATCCTCGAAAAGATGGACAGGGTAGGATACTGGGCCGTTGAGATGTGGGGGGGGGCAACCTTCGATGTCCCCATAAGATATCTGAACCAGTCCCCCTGGGACCGCCTCAGGGAGATAAAAAAGGCCATGCCCAACACGAAGCTGATGATGCTTCTCAGGGCCCAGAACATAGTCGCATACAGGAACTTCCCGGATGACATAGTACAGAGGTTCGTTCATCATGCACATGAGAACGGGATCGATGTCTTCAGGATATTCGACGCGCTAAACGACCTGAGGAACATGAAGGTCCCCATGGAAGCGGTCAAGAAGGAGGGGGCGCATGTGCAGGCCAGCCTCTGTTACACCATATCACCCGTTCACACGATCGAATACTATGTGGAGAACTTCCTCGAGCTGGAGAGGATGGGCGCGGATACGCTCTGCATCAAGGACATGGCGGGAATGATATCACCCAAGAGGGCATATGATATAATCAAGGGCTACAGGGATGCCGGTGGAAAGCTGCCCATCGACCTACACGCCCACTCGACATCGGGAATGACCGGGATGGCATACCAGAGGGCAGCCGAGGCAGGCGTGGCGATCGTGGATACCGACATGTCCCCGATCTCCCAGGGAACCGGCCACCCTCCTACGGAGTCCGTGGTGGAGGCGTTCAAGGACACCGAATGGGATACGGGTCTGGATCTGGACCTGCTCATGGAGATAAGGGAGTACTTCAGGGAGATCAGGCACAAGTACAGGCATCTGCTCAGGATCGAATCCTTGACCCCCGATCCCACCATAGCGTTGCATCAGATACCCGGCGGTATGATGTCAAATCTGGTCTCACAGCTCGAGATGCAGGGAGCAAAGGACCGTTTCGATGACGTCCTGGCAGAGATACCAAGCGTGAGGGAGGAGCTCGGATATCCTCCGCTTGTAACACCCACTTCGCAGGTTGTGGGCGTACAGGCCGTCATGAACGTTCTCTTCGGAAGGTACAAGAACATACCCGAGGAGACAAAGCAGTACGTAAGGGGCATGTACGGCAAACCGCCCGCTCCCATATCCGATAAGGTAAAGGAGATGGTTTTGGGCCCCGACTGGAGGAAGGAGGTCATAGACGTGAGGCCTGCCGACCTGCTCGATCCGGCATTCGAGAAGAGGAAGAAGGAGCTGATCGATGAGGGGCTGGAACCGAATGACGAAGAGGTGCTCATCTACGCCATATATCCCCAGGTGGGTCTGAAGTTCTTAAAGGGGGAGGCGAAACCCGAGTTCGTCTCCGAGGACCTGCCCCTGCCCATAGACCATCCGGCAACGAGGGCCATGGTCAAATCGTTCTTCCCCGAGGTAAAGGAGATCTACCTCTGCGAGGAGGAATGCGGACAGGGCGGAGGCCCAGTTTCCATACCCACCGAGTTCGACGTCGAGGTCGACGGGGAGCCTTTCGAGGTGAAGGTAACCCCGAGGGGGGGTTTCATAGTTGCAGGCGCCGGTGATTCGTCACCCGAGGTGCCAAAGGACGTGGAGGGTGGTTTCAAATCACCCATGCAGGGCACCGTTCTTTCCATCAAGGTGGCCGTCGGCGACAAGATAAACGAGGGGGACATTATTGCCACGGTGGAGGCGATGAAGATGGAGACCGAGATAAAGGCCGACCACGCCGGAGAGGTAAAGGAGCTGTTCGTTGCTGAGGGGGATGCCGTGGAGACCGGCGACCTGATGATGCAGATACTCTGAGGTGACCCAGATGACACAAGAGGGCCTGATGAACAAGGTACTGATCGCCAACAGGGGCGAGATAGCGATAAGGATCATGAGGGCCTGCAGGGAGCTGGGAATAGCCACGGTCGCTGTATTCTCCGATGCGGATGCGAAGGCGCTTTTCGTCAGATATGCGGACGAAGCGCACAACATAGGAAAGGGCCCTGCAAGCATGAGCTACCTCAACCAGGAGAAACTGATAGATGTCGCCCTGAAGACAGGGGCTGAGGGTATCCATCCCGGATACGGGTTCCTGGCCGAGAACGCGGATTTCTGCGAGAGATGCCACAGGAACGGGATCGAGTTCATCGGACCTCCCGAGGGTGCGATGAGGTTGATGTGCTCCAAGATAGATTCCAAGAAATCCATGATAGAGGCGGGGGTCAACGTGGTCCCCGGCGTGACCGAGGCGATAGCCGACCACGAGAGGGCCAAGGACATAGCCCACGAGATAGGTTACCCGGTCATGCTCAAGGCATCCGCAGGGGGCGGAGGTATAGGTATCAAGATGGTACCGGACGAAAAGGAGATGGAGAAGACACTGGAATCCATAAGAAGCCTGGCAAAGTCATCCTTCGGTGACGATGCGGTTTTCATAGAGAAGTACATAGATGACCCGAGGCACATCGAGTTCCAAATACTTGGTGACAAGAAGGGGCACCTGATACATCTCTACGAGAGGGAGTGCTCCGTGCAGAGAAGGCACCAGAAGCTTATCGAGGAGACCCCCTCCACTGCCCTCACACCCGAGCTCAGGGAGGAGATGGGAAAGCAGGCCGTGCTTGCCGCAAAGACGGCGGGGTATCACAATGCCGGAACATGTGAGTTCATGTTCAAGGACGGGGAGTACTACTTCCTCGAGATGAACACGAGGCTGCAGGTGGAGCACCCGATAACCGAGGAGGTGACAAGGACTGACCTCGCCAGGGAGATGCTCTATGTGGGTTCGGGCCTGGAGCTTTCCTACCGGCAGGAGGACATAACGCAGAAGGGACATTCCATCGAGTTCCGTATCAACGCGGAGGACCCCCTCAACAATTTCCAGCCGGCACCGGGAAAGATAGTCAGATACGCGGAGGCCTCGGGCCCCGGCATCAGGATCGATTCCGGAGTGTATCCCGGTTTCACAATTCCGCCCTATTACGACTCCATGGTGGCGAAACTGATCGTCTGGGCGGAGGACAGGGCCAAGGCCTTCGAGAGGGGGAAGAGGGCCCTCTGGGAGATGCAGATCTCCGGTGTCAGGACAAACATCCCGTTCCACGAGGTCGTGTTGAATCACCCCAACTTCATCTCGGGGGACTACTCTACATCCTTCATCCCGCGTTATAATATAATGGAGAAGGTTGTGGAGTATTACAAGGAAAAGAAAGCGCAACAGGGCGGTTCCCAGAAGGCTGCCGCCATGGCCGCGGTCCAGGCGGTGATAGCCGGCGCGGCCCAGGCACAGACGAAAAAATAGAGCGATGATAGGGGCCTCACAATGGCGAAATATCTGTTTCTAGCTTATCTAGGAGTCCCTTGACCGGTTTGATGTGCTCCTTATCAGAATATATTTCCCATCTTGATACTATCAGATATCGTCACATTCTGGTTTGGAGCTGTTTGGCGTTAACCCCCTAACGCAAAAGGGTGACACATGTCTTTGGTTCACACGCTATATGACTCAGTGACTGCAGGCACCTCAGGTAGCGGAAGTACACTCCATTGCTGGAATGGTCAGGGAAGCTCGATTACCAGTGCTCAGTTCGATCCTGTAGAGAGATTGGAAATAGATTTAATAGGATATTACAAAATAACATGGAAAATGAATAGTACATGCCGTCAAGCAGATACAGATGACTGGGAAGAATACAGTGTGTATGAGCCTTGGAAAGAGACTATCGGGACTATAAAGCTATTCTATGTAATATAATTTCTTTATGCTGGGAATATCCTTAATAAATGATATTCCCAGATATTATTATTTTTTCACATCTACCTTCATAAATTAGCAAACCAGCATCTAGATCATAAGGTAACGGATGTTGATCAATTAGATCCCCCATATCGTAAATATAATTCTTTTCAATATCCCCATTATAGAACCCCCTGTCCTCCTCAATAGGAACAGGATTCCCTTTATCGTCATAATGCGTAATCTCAAGAAATGGATTCATTAATCCATATGCACCATAGACAGTCATTGAAATGTTGACTTTTGGATAGGTAATACCATTTTTTAGTTCATATATCGCATATTTGCCCATTGCCTGTGCTATTGGGATAACCTCAAAGCCTTCAACCTCCTGCACCACGTTAAGGTCATAATTCTTGACTGGAAGAGTACGATTTAAAATGACCTTCTCTACACCCTTTACAAGACATGCTGTTACATCGAAATATGCAGAGTAGTTGAAAACATGTAACACTTCACATCCTCTGGAATATTTTTCAGATACGTCCTTGCCATCATCGAAATCCCATGTAATCTCCCATCCCTGGGTTGGTCCATCTACCCAAAAAAATATTTTTTTTTCCGCTCGAGGGTCCTCAGGCTCATATGTTATTCTGAACGTACCATCGTTATATGTAGTATCCGCTGTATCCTTTGAGGAGCCGGTCTCTTTCTCATTATCGTTCTCGGTATCGTAATTATTATACGAGTTTTCTGTATCATTACTGACGTTATTATTCACAATAACTCCATTATGAGAGATTACAGCTGCAGTAGATACAAAAACCACAATAAAAGAAGCAACTACTATGGTTGCAACTTTAACCATTCCTTATCCCTCCTTTAATTTAAATGGTAATGCTTTTATTTAAATCCTCGTAACCTGCTCTTTAGAAATGTTCTTCACAGTATTTTCTCATAACAGAGTCCGTTCTACTGAACTGGTTTCCATCATCTGTCAGAAGATGGTCATACCTTTAATTTACAAGCTTCTTCATTCCTTCCACAAACGTGACATCCCTTTGATCCCGAAGTGATATCGCACAACCCTCTCTGGAATGGTCATCCTCCATTGTCAGGAATGGTACACCATTGAACCTGGTCAGACATCCCCGGATGAGTCTCCTCGGATGGCCCCATTCGAGCTATCACCATTCATTCTTGATACGTTTTTCCTTCTCGATCCTCTGGGTTCTGACAAGGACATTGTAGACCATGGAGGGGTGTACTTTCTTTGTGATGTTTTTCAGTTTGTTACTCTCCTCTATTAAAGCTGCAATTCCATCTGGACCGAATCCGGATGCTTATCGGACCTCGAGTATTGTTCTCTCTTCCGGCTTCGGCCCTTGTGATCCTGATGGGTCCTGCTGCAAGGGCCCTCACAATGGCGAAATATCTGTTTCTAGCTTATCTAGGAGTCCCTTGACCGGTTTGATGTGCTCCTTATCAGAATATATTTCCCATCTTGATACTATCAGGTATCGTCACATTCTGGTTTGGAGCTGTTTGGCGTTAATCCCCTAACGCAAAAGGGTGACACATGTCTTTGGTTTGCACAGATGTGTTCCCCTCCCAATCGAGAAAAGATATTAATCGATTAGCCGATAAGGGGCCCCATGGGGCTCTTCGACAATCCTGAAACAGAGGGAACCCAGGAGGAGATGAGAGACGACCCCGGATGGAACGGGGTCCCCCCTGTTGGGGACCGGCCGATAAAGAACAGATGGAAGTTCCTGGGCCTCCTGCTTTTGGTATTTGCGGTCAAGATCGTCATCTGGGGCATATACCGCTTCATAACGGGCAACGTTCCCCCCTTCACCGACCCTGTTATCAACTACTCTATGGGCACCTTCATGAAGCCGCTGCTGCAGCTTGGACCCCTGGTCCTGCTCTGGTGGTATGTGTTCAAGGAGCACGGAAGCCCTTTTCGTTTTACAAGGAAGAACCTGACCTCCTCAATAATACTGGGACTGGGGATGGCCCTGGTGTTCTTCTTCGTGGCCACCGGGGTGTACGTTGCCCACAACTGGATAATGGGTTATGGTACGGACTTCCATTTCGTTGCCGGGTGGGATGAGGTCGGATGGGCTCTGATAATCGCAATGATGTTCTCCTACATGATCGGAACGGGACCGGCGGAGGAGCTCTTCTCCAGGGGTTTCCTGCAGGACCAGGCCGCAAGGGTGTTTCCCCTCTGGCAGGCGATGACCTTCTCGGCGGTGCTCTTTGCGATAGGCCACCTTCCCATCTCCATACTTATGCACAAGATGCCCTTCGACGAGATAATGTGGTACATGGCGGTGCTCGTCGTGATGGGGTTCTTCTTCTCAATAATATACCAGTGGTCGCGTAACATAGTCTTTCCAATACTGATACACGGGCTCTGGGACTGGTATCTGTCGCTATTTGCCATCAAGGGTGCCTTCTCCTCCGCTTTCACCGCCAATCCAGGCGCCTTCTTCGGTATGGTTGATTTCATCAACACCATAATAACTCTCGTGATACTGCTGCCCGTCTTCTACCTCATATACCGAGTGTTCTGGAAGAGGCGGAGTGGGGAGGACCCTGGTGTCGTGGGCAGGTTGAAGGACAAAAACATCGTCCGGTGGATAAGGGAGAGGGACCTGGGGGACTATCCCGCAAGACCGGTTATCACGACGGTCACGGTTGTGGGTATATTCTGCATTGCCATGCTTCCCTTCGCAGCCGTGATCGGAACGGATGTTGAGGAGTACCAGCATGACCGGCCTCTCGACCCGATCCCCTCCATGGACGTTTACGAGAACCTCACCATCTTCATGAACGGGATCCTGAACGAGGGGGCCTCGGAGAGCATGGAACTGGATGACAACGGGACCCTCATAGTGGAAGTGGAGGGCGAGCTTCACTGGGAGGACGAGCCGGTTTCCCAGCGGTTGTTCACAAACGAACCTGATGTCTTCTCCCTGGCCCTGGTTGATTCGGACGGCGTGGAATATAAAAGCGAGCAGAGGGCATCCAGCCGCGGGTCCGGACACATCACTTTCCTGTTCTCACCGGGAAAGACCTTCTCCTACAACGGTACTCTATCCCTCGTATTGACCCTGGTGGAAGCAGGAGATGTTTCCGGCCGTTTCGGGGTACGGACCCAACCGGATGACTCCAACGCTTACACATTGGATGTCCGATACATGACCTGGTACTACCAGGAGGGTAATGAAGGGGCCCTGAATGTCAGATGGTAGAGAGAAAAACACCCGGCCCTCCGGAGAGGGGGGTCCTTGATAATATACCGAAGTGGGCGAACAGGACCGGTTCCAGGGTGGAAGAGGGGGCACCATGTCAAGTGTATTGACGAGCTTCTCATCCCTTGGGTTTGATGAGGTAGTAGGACCCGTAGTACTCCTCCTCCTCGTCCTCATCAAGCCTATCCAGATCGTCCTTTGCCCTCTTATCGAGTGCTATTAGGGAGGTCACAACCGCAGTGACGATAACTATGAATACCGCCACCGATGCGATTATGAGGAGAGGGCGCACCCTGATATCCTCATCGTTCTTCTCCTCTATCAAAAACATGGACGTCTCGAAGGTGGGGTCGTGGAATATCCTCTTCCCACCGGGATAGGAGAAACCTCCCATTACCCCCATCCCTTTAAGCTGGGCACCCCCAATGTCCATCATCGGTATCCTCCTGGAATAGTACACCTGGAAGTACATGCGCTCCCTCTCTCCGTCCACCTCGACATCCGAGACCCACCTCAGTCTGCCTATGTTGGCCCACTGATCGAAGACCGAAAGACCGTTCTCCTCCGCGGCTTTGGGGGTGCCCACACCCTCGTACAGAACTCCTTTGGACCCTTCATAAGAGAGGGAATCCTCCTCCCTTAACCTCCTCTCCTCCTTGTCCGTACGGTAGCGGACCTCCTTTTCCTCCATGCCGTCCACAACATCCTTTTTCAACCAGTCGTGCTCATTGACCCCGGTTGCGAATATCAATTCCGTGGACATGAGAAGGCCCGGGTCCCTGTTCAACCTGAAGAAGTCCCATCCCTCGATGAGCTGGTCGTATTTTACCGAGAGGTCGAACTCCTTTCCCTTCACCGTGCGGTTGCCAAGTAGAGTGGAGGTCATACTGTACCCGTTCTCGGCGGAGCCCAGATGGACCTCGTAGTTCGGGACCTCCTTTTCCACCTCCCCGATGGACAGGTTGAATGAAAATGTCAATTCCACCCTGTCCACCACGTTATACCTGTCCAATCTCGACTCTAGGAGCGGCGCTACGTAGGGTATGGGTCTGGACGTCAATTTCAGGCTCCATCTCAGCGTGTCTCCGGACCTCTCACTGCTTAGTTCGGACAACCTCCACGAGGTCTTGAGGACCGCCTTCTTGTAGACCGGCTCCCTGGTTGCCACCTCCGAAGAGGCCTCCTCGTCCGAGGTATCGTTCTGTCTCGTGGCGGATTCCCTGCTGGGATCGAACATGCCGTCATGGTCCTGGTCAAAGAACTCGTATATGGTATCGAACCTCTGCGCATAGATCGTCCTGACGGGGATCGGTCTGCCCTTCTTTACCAGATCGCCGCTCGAATCGTATACATCCGCTCTGCCCAGGTACCTCGTGTAGACCGAAACCAGGTAGACGTGGTTCGGGTTGTCCTCGGTCCCATACAGAAGACCCAGCATCGAGGTGCCGTCACCGGAGACGACACCCACGAACTCCCCTCCTCCAAGCAGCCTGCCCTCGAAGGTCCTTTTCACCCTGCTGTAAGAGGGCTCCCCGCGGTATTCCACTCCACCGCTCGATTGGTCCGGGATGACCAGCAGGCCGATCAGCATCAGGGATACGGCCAACAGGGCACCGTGTTTTCGGGGCCATCCGGAGTTCGACATCTGCTCTCACCTGCTTATGTACATTTTCCCCGTCTATCTATATAAATAGCGACCCCCTGTTCCCACTTGTATCATTCAGGAACCACCCCCTAACTTCACCAACGCTTAAAATATCACCAATACGTATTCCGTCCGATGGCCTTCAAGCCCTCCCTGACTATAGAGGAGAAGATCTCACTGGTGCTCCTCGACAATCTGCGTTACGTGGATGATTTCGAGGTGCCCCCGGCGGTCACCCAGGAAGGCCTGGCAGTCAGGACAAACACTGCCAGGCCCAACATAGCAAGGTCCCTCAAGAAGATGGAGGAGAAGGGGGCCGTTTTCTGCAGACTGGCCCATATCAGGGGGCACAGGAGAAGGAAGAAGGCGTATTTTATGGAGCCGGGAGCCGTCACCAGGGCTGAGAAGCTGAAGGAGAGGTTGGGGGGGTTGAAGGTCAAATACGGTGGAAAGGAGGAGAAGCTGATGGGTGTGAGCGGGAGGACGGGCACCTCCGTACTCGAACTGTACCTAACTTTGAACGAGGAGTTGGAGGTGGGCGAGGGTATCGGGAGGAAAACGGAGGATGCTATAGGTCCCGTTTTGAAGCAACCCGGCCGGACTTCGGATACCAAACGACCGTTCATCGGAAGGGACGACGAGCTGAGGGGATTGGGGGAATGGGGCAAGGATAAGAACTGCCCTGTCATGGTCGTCCATGGGCTGGCGGGAATGGGAAAGACCACACTCGCGGCCGAGTTCATCGGTTCCTACGTTGGGGGACGAAAAGCCTGGTTCGGGTTCGTCGAGGGAGGGGAAATCGGAGGCGAGCTGCACCATCTGGTGCTTGTCCTCAGATCCTCAAAGGTCCCCTGCCCCAACCTGGAGAGGGTCGCATCCGGTGACATCAGGTCCGCAGGACCGATGGATATCTCCACCTCCCTGGTGCTGGACCTCTCCTCCGAAAGGGGCACCCTTCTCGTTCTCGATGACCTGCATCTCGCAAGCGAACAAATGAAAAGTGCCCTGGGGGCCCTAGTGAGGAGCGGAATGGGCGGGTTCAAACTACTGGCCACATCCAGGGCAAGGGGTGGTTTTTACACTCGAAGGGACGTCATCTCCGGCGGCAGGGTCCGCGAGATCCACCTCCATGGTCTGGATGAGAGGTCCGCTCTGAGCATTCTTGAGAGGAAAGGGGTGGACCGGATTACGGCCCGCTCGGTTTACGAGAGATGCTCCGGGCATCCGATGGTCCTGGACCTTTTATCGATGGAGGGGGAAAGGGCCATTGACCCCGAAAAGGGAGACATGCCGACGGATGTGGACGATTTCTTCCGTGAGGAGATAATCCAGGGTCTGACCGGAGGGCAGCTGAGGGCCGCTAAGTTCATCAGCGTCTTCAGGCTGCCCCTGGCAAGGGGCTCCGAGGTCCTCAGGAGAGGCAACATAAACCCCCACTCGCTTGATTGGCTGGCCGATAATTCAATACTGGTGAGGGGGGGCGGGTCCTTTACGGTCCATAGAGCCATAAGGGGGGCGATATCGGACAGGATCGATGGGGAAACTTGGCGTGAGTTCAACTCACTTGCGGCGGATCATTACCTGAGGGACAAAGAGGACCTGAACTCCGTGATAGAGGCGGCCTACCACCTCTCCTGTGCTCAACGTTACGGGGATCTGGTTGAGTTGCTTAGACGGAGAGGGAATGCCGCTTTCCGGGAGGGGTTCCTGGAGCTGATGATGGTACTTGACACGACGGACACCGACGGGCTGGAAGGGAACGAACTGGGCTGGTACCATTACATTTCCGGGCTGGGAAGATCGATGATAGGTGAGCCTGAGGAAGCCATTTTCCATCTGGAGAAGGCTGAAAGGATGGGCAGCAAAAAGGACCTTTCGCTTTTCTTGGGGATACACGAATGCACGGGCAGGGCATTTCTAATGAAAGGGGACCCTCAGAGGGCTTTCGACAGATTCGAAATTGCTGTAAAGGTGTACGAGGGGATGGATAAGAGGGATGAAGAGGACGATCGGAAGGCCATCTCCTCGATGAACGGTCTCGGGATGGCGAAACTCTCTCTTTCAGATATCGATGGTGCCCTGGCAGAATACGACAGAGCCTCAAGGGCTGCAAGGTCGGGATCGTTTCCGGACCTTCTGGCAGCGATCGAGTTCAACAGGGCAACTGCATACGCTGGATCGGGCAGGGTGAATGATGCTTCCTTATCGGTGAACAAGGCGCTCATGCTATCGAGGGAGATGGATGATCCGGACCTTGAGTTCAAATCGCTGGTCCTGAGAGGCACCCTGGAAAGTAAGGAGGGGTGCCTGGAAAAGGCACTCTGCACGTACGACGAGGCAATCGAACTGGTGACAACCACATATGAGATGGAGGATGCGGCCCAGAGGTACCTCGACATCGGTGACAGGTACGTAAGATCGAGGCTTGACAGGGGTCTGGCCGAGCGTTTGAAGGAATTTGTCACTAGGGGTCAAACAGGCGGTGCCCGTCAGATGGCCTCTCTCTACAACCGGATCTGCTCCATTCAGCAACTCAGAGGTGAGGCCGGTTCCCCCCGGTTCCACGATGGTGCCTACGACATATTCATCGGTATGGGAATGAAAAGGATGGCCGCAAAGGCCAAGAACAACCTATCGGTGGTGCAAAGGGACAGCGGTGACCTTGAGGGGGCACTCGAAAGCTGTCGTAACGCCATTTCCCTTCTCGAAAGATCGGGCGATAGGAGGGGGAAGGCACTTACACTGTTGAACGAGGGGATCCTCCTCCTCGCTCTGGATAGGGATAGCGAGGCTCAAAAGGTATTAAAGGAGGCAAAAGGGCTCTTTAGGGAACTCGGTATTAAGGATATGGAAAAAAAAGCAAGGGAACTTCTCAGAAATACGTGAAGGGGGCAATTTCCATATCGGATGTGGAAGGGGTAAGGGGGCAATCGGATTTATTTTTCATATACTATATAGAACTATATAGAATATGTCCTGCAGTATAGAATCCGTACTCCTCCGTAGATTATATTGAATAAATTCTAATCGGGTTCAGCCATCAGACGACCCGGTGATAGAACTTGTCAAAAAGTAAGTTGTGGGTATTACCGGGAATTGCCATACTCCTGGTGGCGATCGTCGCCGCCACGGGGTGCATAGGGTCGGATGAGGATGATAACAAGATAACCATCGCCGGATCGACAACGGTCCAGCCGGTGGCCCAGGCCGCTGCGGACGAATATATGAAGACGCACGATGTCGAGATTACCGTTTCTCCCGGCGGTTCCAGTGTCGGTGTGAAGAACGCAGGTGAAGGCACAGCCGACATAGGGATGGCCTCAAGGGAGGTCAAGGACTCGGAGTTCGCCGACTGGCCGGACCTTGTCGTGACACCCGTCGCAAAGGATGGGATAGCGGTCGTCGTTCATCCGTCGAACAGTGTGAGCGATCTCTCCATGGAGCAGATCCAGAAGATCTACATGGGTGAGATAACCAACTGGGACGAGGTCGGCGGTGAGGACCTTGAGATCGTCGTGGTAGGCAGGGACAGCGCTTCCGGTACCAGGGCGACCTTCGAGGAGCTCGTGGATGTCGAGGACCAGGTAACCTCCTCGATGCTCGAGAAACAGAGCAACGGCGCCGTATTCGAGACAGTACAGGGCAACGAGAACGCCATAGGGTATGTGGGCCTCGGTTACGTGAAGGAAGGTGTGAAGGGACTGACCGTAGACGGTGTGGCACCATCCTCCGAAACCGTGGTTGCCGGAACGTACCCGATATCAAGGGCCCTCAACTTCATAACCCTTGGCGAGCCCGAGGGCATAGTGAAGGAGTTCATAGACTGGATACTGACCTCTGCGGGCCAGGACATAGTCGAAGAGAAGGGCTTCGTAAGGCTGTCCTGATGGAGTTATTAGGGGACCGGGGGAAGGCTGTATATGGCGAAAGGGTCAAATGGAAAAGGTGACCCTGCCATACCTTCTCCCAGTTCCTCCCTGAGGAAGAGGAGGCTCTCCCCCAGGAGCCTCCTCGATTCCTCGATAAAGGGGATCCTTCTTTTTTGTGCGTTCTTTTCCATAATAGCCCTGGGTTTCATCGTCTTCTTCCTGTTCAAGGAGGCCGTACCGATAATAACCCAGGAGAACTTCATATTCTACAGGACCGATTACGGTTACTGGAAGGCACCGATACTGGATATGCTGCAGGGTGAGACCTGGAGGCCGGTAAGCAATAACAACCCGATGTACGGCGTTAAACCGCTTATCGTGGGGTCCCTCATGGTGACTGCGGGTTCCATGATCATTGCCATCCCTCTCGGACTCGGCTGCGCCATATTCATCTCCCAGCTGGCACCTTCCTGGATAAGGGACAAGCTGAAGACGGCGGTCGAACTCCTGGCTGGTGTACCTTCCGTCGTGTACGGCCTCTTCGGTCTGATCGTTCTTGTCAGGTGGATCAAGGTTGGGTTCGACCAGCCGACGGGGGAATCGGTACTGGCCGGTTCCATAATATTGGGGGTCATGGCACTTCCCACAATAATATCCGTTGCGGAGGATGCCATCAGCTCTGTGACCAGGGATATCAAGGAGGCATCCCTGGCACTCGGGGCGACCAAATGGCAGACCATCTCCCAGATAGTAGTACCCGCCTCAATATCCGGGATAACCGCCGGCATAATACTCGGCATGGGTAGGGCCATGGGGGAGACCATGGCCGTCATGATGGTCACCGGAAACACGGCGATAATACCGGATCCTGCCTATGACATATTCTCAACCGTTAAAACGCTCACAGGGACAATCGGAATCGAGATGGGTGAGGCCACCGGTGACCATCAGAGCGCTCTGTTCTTCCTTGCTGTGCTGCTGTTCTTCCTGGTCCTGGGGATCAATTCCATAGCGGTCTACATCATGGGAAAGATCAAGGCAAAGCACCTGGGACTTGCCAAACCCAGCAGGTTAAAGGAGATGATCCCCGAGAACGTGATAATATGGGGCTCCCATGCCATAAAGATCGCAGGTGTGCTGGTATTTCTATTCCTGCTCACGGAATGGTTCGGATTCTTGGCAGGTCTTGTGATCATAGGCATGGTCGTGACCATATATCTTCTAATGAAACTGCTCAAACCCAAGGCTGGGCAGTATGTCGCCTACGGGGTGGTGTCTTTAGCCATGCTCGCCACCATCGGCGCCCTTGTGATCATATTCTACTATATCATATCGGAAGGGATAGGGTCCCTCATCTCGAAGACGGATTACGGATACTGGACACCCCCCTGGTGGTTTTTGCTGAGAGCACCGGAGGACCAGGGTGTGGGTGGGGGGATATTCCCCGCTATCGTCGGCACCTTCTATCTGGTGGTCGGTGCCATTCTGATAGCCATGCCGCTTGGTGTAGGGGCGGGTATCTACCTCTCGGAATATGCAAAAGAGGGAAGACTGCTCAGGACGATAAGACTGGGCATAGACAACCTGAACGGGACGCCCTCGATCGTCTTCGGCCTCTTCGCCTTCGCTTTCCTTGTCATCTACCTCGATTTCGGAATATCCCTGATTACCGGGATAATCATACTGAGCATCATGGTGCTTCCGACCATAATAAGGACCACGGAGGAGTCCCTCAAGAGCGTTCCCCATTCGATGAGGGAGGGGAGTCTGGCCCTCGGCTCCACCAAATGGGAGACCATATGGAAGGTGGTATTACCGCCTTCTCTACCCGGGATAATCACGGGCATAATACTCAGCATCGGAAGGGCGGCCGGGGAGACCGCCCCCATCCTATTCACGGCAACTGCGTTCATAACACCCTCACCAGTGGATGACCTTTTCGAGCCCACCATGGCACTTTCGACCCACATATTCATACTTGCGAACGAGGAGACCGGAGGGATGCCGAACGCATCCGGTACCGCTCTCGTCCTGCTGATAATAATATTCATAGTTTATGCCTCGGCCTCCTACCTGAGAAGGAGGTTCAAGGACAGGATAAAATGGTAAGAGGAGGCAGAAATTGACGGGAATGATAATGGAAGTAAAGGACCTCAACCTCTGGTACGGGAAGAAGAAGGCCCTGAACCAGATCAACATGAGGATGAAAAAGAACAAGGTGACGGCATTGATCGGTCCATCCGGATGCGGGAAATCCACACTGATCAGGTGCTTCAACAGGATGAACGATACCATCGACAGCGTTAAGATCACGGGTGAGGTGCTTTACGAGGGGGCCAATATCTATTCTCCTTCCATGGATGTCATGAAGGTTAGGACCAGGATAGGTATGATCTTCCAGAAACCCAACCCCTTCCCAAAATCCGTCTACGACAACATAGCATACGGGCCCAGGATCCACGGGACCAAGAGGAAAAAGGAGCTGGACAGGATAGTTGAGACCAGCCTGAAGAAGGCGGCTCTCTGGGAGGAGGTTCACGACAGGCTGAACGATTCCGCCATGGGGCTGTCGGGAGGACAGCAGCAGAGGCTCTGCATAGCAAGGGCCCTTGCGATAGAGCCGGATATAATACTGATGGACGAGCCGACCTCCGCGCTCGATCCGCTGGCGACATCCAAGATAGAGGACCTGATCTACGAGCTGAAGAGGAACTACACGGTGATCATCGTAACGCACAACATGCAGCAGGCAGCGAGGGTAAGCGATCACACTGCCTTCATGTACCTGGGGGACCTTGTCGAATTCGCACCGACCAGGGAGATATTCGAAAATCCAAAGCAGAGGCTCACCGAGAACTATATAACCGGAAGGTTCGGATAGGTGATAACATGCCGGAGAAACTGGACATAGAACTCAGGAATATAAAAAAAGAGATAGAGCTAATGGGAGAGCTTTCAAGGGCCATGCTCATGGATTCGGTAACGGCCCTGAGGGATTTGGACATCCAACTGGCAGAAGATGTCCTGTCAAGGAAGGAGACGCTTTACAAGATGGACCAGAACATAGAGGAGCATGCCCTCAAGGTCCTGACCCTGCATCAGCCCATGGCAAAGGACATGAGAACCCTTGCCTGCGTCCTCAAGATGATAACCTACCTCACAAGGATAGGTCGGTACGGGTACGACATCGCAAAGGTGACAAAGGAGATGGGGGGGAAAAAGCACATCAAGAAATTGATAGACATTCCGGCCATGGCGCGCATAGCCGACACCATGGTGGATGATGTGATGCAGGCCTTCAAGACGGAGGACATACGGAGCTTCGAGGACCTGGAGGAGAGGGATGATATCCTCGACGAGGAGAGGTATTCCATCTTCAGGGAGTGCGTCACCTACATGATGGAGGACCCGAGGAACATAACGATGTGCTCGCATTACATCATGATCGCCAGGTATCTTGAGAGATGCGGGGACCATGCCTGCAAGATAGCGGAGAAGGTACACTACATGGTCACCGGGGAATGGGTCGAGATCAGTTAGGGTAAAAGGAGATATGAGAATCAAAGGAGGATATATCATGGTCAGTGATCCCCGATATTCCGATCTGGCCATGGTATCCACGGAATTCCTGGGCTCCCTTTTCCTTGTGATGGCAGCCATATCCCCCATAATACTGTTCGATGAGATACTGGATTCCGGACTTTCTATTGCGGTGATCGCGGATGCCCTGGCGGTCGGTTTCATCCTGTTCGCTCTCATCGAGATCTTCATTCATATCGGGGGTGCCCACTTCAATCCGGCTGTGACGTTTGCCTTTTTAATAAGAGGGGAGGTGGGGGGCGGGAAAGCTGTGGCATACATCTCCTCCCAGTTAGCAGGCGGGTTGGCGGGGATGCTGCTTTCCCATCTGATGTTCTACCACGAGATAGGGGTCCTTGTCGAGATGGCGGAGGTTACCAGGAACGGGGGTGCCTTCGTAGCCGAGATACTGGGTACGTTCCTGCTTGTGCTCGCCATACTGCATCTTGTGGAGAAGGGGTCCGACAGGATATCCACCGTTGTCGGGATGCTTGTAGGTGGAATGCTGATGGCGACATCCTCCACCATGTTCGCGAATCCCCAGGTCACATTTGCCCGGATGTTCACCTATTCCGCTGCGGGCGTGGCACCCCTTGATGGGGTAGTTTTCATTCTGATGGAGCTTACAGGTGCCGCCCTTGCGGTCGTTGTTTTCAGGATGACCTCAAGGCGTATCAATATAATATCGGAGGGGGGCCCATGAAAAAGAGGATACTGTTCATCTGCAATCACAACTCCGCCAGGTCTCAGATGGCAGAGGCCCTCCTGAGGCATCTGCACGGGGACAGATATATGGCTTTTAGCGGCGGGATCGAATCTACCAGAGTGAACCCTTATACAATCAGGGTACTCGACGAGATCGGAATTGAAACTGAGGGTCTATTTTCAAAATCTGTTGAGGGGTTCCTCGGCGAGGACTTCGATCAGATAGTCACCGTCTGCGACGGTGCAATGGAGAACTGCCCCTTCTTCCCCGGGGGAAAGGAGTACCTGCACCCTTCCTTCGGGGACCCGATTGTGATCGAAGGGGATGAAGAGGGGACCATGGAGAGCTTCAGGCAGGTCAGGGATACGATCATGGAATGGATAGAAAGTACCTACGGGTAATTTTTACCTACTTGTTTTGGATATCAGAAAATGCGCATGCATTTTATTATGTGTGGAGAATTCATTTTCCAAACAGGTAGGAAACCGGTTTTTTATGGTAATATAATCTCAAAAGAATCCTCCAATATATTTATATTGCAGTTTTTTTAGATTTCCTCTCTGGGGTGTGAAAGGGAATCCATCGTTTTCTGTATGTCAATAATACTACGTATTTGGTCAGAAAGGAGATTACGGAACCTCAAAATCATATAATAATGGCATAAAATATCATATCTTTTGATATTACATTAATATAAGAGGAGGGATGATTCTCTAATTTTAGTACGTTATAGCTTGAAAGAAGTATACAGAATAGAAATCTATTTATACTTACATTTCTTATTTTTTCATTGACTCTCTAAGAGTGGTGATTAGATGAGAATGCGTAATGTGTTAATTGGACCAATATGTGTATTTGTAATTATTCTATTACTTATACCAAGTGTTAAAGCAAGAAATGAAAATATGCAGAAAGTAGCGGGAATAACCGAACCCGGACCAAGAAAATACGAGGAGCCAGCGGTGAGTGCAAATGAGGATCTTCTAGTCGTTGTGTATTCTTATAAGGGTTTGGGTGCAACAGCCACACATGAGATTAGGATGGCTCTATCATTTGATGGAGGCTTTACTTTCAGTGCAATGCATCCTAAGGTGTCTGAAAACGACAACTCCTGTCGTCATCCGGATGTCCATGTGACAAAGAGATACTTTGGAGAATATGAATATAATGCAATATATATAGTATGGCAGGAATTAACTGGATATTATTGGCAAATAAATTCGAAAAGCTATTTCATTGATTATGAGCATAATCTATTGGTATTAGATGAACAGAAATATCTATCGAAGATTGAAAATGGTTTCTTAAGTTCAATTTACCCAAGGATCGAAGGTAATTATCTTCCATACGAGACCGATGGTATTTATCAATATGATTCTGCTACAACTGTTATGGCCGTATGGCAGCAGGAGTATCAAGAACAAGGAAATTTTCGAATAAGGTGTAGTTACTATGATTATCAGACACATTTTTCTCAATTTCGATCCTCACATACGAATACACTTTGGACGGATTCATTTGATTGGCCAATGCAGCCATTAGTAGAATCTGATTCTATCGAGCACCCTTCGATAGATGTCCACACCTTAAGGATTACTGTGGATGACTCATATTCCTATCCGGAGTTTAAGTTTGCAGTTTCTTATGAACAAAGGATTGACTATTCCGGTTCATATTCATATAACGGTTGCGTACATAGTGCAGGGGGTAATCTTCTCTATACAATAAATCCAAATTATCCGGCATCCAATTTCCAAATCAGCAGTTTACGCAGATACAACCTCATTTCCGCTGGTTGGTGTTACCCAGATGTAGCATATTACAGAGATGATACGTATTATTATTTAACGGTGGCATTTCAGGATCCGGATGATAATTTCGCCAAGGTTGATGCAAATGGATACGCCTGTTCAGATCCTGAGTTGAACCTGGGACGCTGCAAGATACCATCTTTGAGGGGTATATCATTGGACCATATTGAACCCGAATATATCTTTCCCGCCAGTTCTAATGAGCGATCTAGCTGGACCAACCCTGGTGGGATAACGGTTATCTGGAGAAGTGATGTAACAATTCCAAACACTCAAGATACATACGGGATAGATAGCATCAATTTGGAGTATAAGAACGGAACCTTAAGAATAATCCATAGATATAATCGAGGTACCGATGATGCCGATGGAGATCCAAATTATCCATATATTCCCATCCAAGTGTTTCATGAGACTGTCATTTCGGCAGACGAATATATCGATATAAAATCCGTAACGGGTCAATATTCTCATGTAAGTTTCAAACGAAATAACGAGATATGGTATTTCAGTTTGACCAACTATCATTAACAAAAACAATTAGAGTGGATGGGCAGATTAATTGAATCGCTATATAGTGATGAGGACCCAATTAGATGAACAATGCTGGAGGCAATATTCACCCTACGGATTCGATGATCTCTACACCATAATATATAAAGAAGGGTTATGTGTATGAACAATTCGATGAGAAGGTCGGCATTACTGGTGATACCCATTCTAATACTGGTGAACGCATCCTACTTTGCGTCATCATCGGATTATGATCATCGGGATCCCCTCCCGTCATCGGGAGCTATAGTAACACATTTCACTACCAGGGCTCAGGTGGTATCACTCGAGAATTTCACTTACAAAACCATTGATCCGGGCTACCCACTCTCCATCAGCCTCATCGGGGATATCGATGATGATTCCAATCCGGACTTAATAGGCCATAACGCTACTCACGATCTCAGGATAGTTTTTAATGTTAAAGAGAACACTTTTAATATCGAACCGTTCGGTAACGTATCTGATCTGTATTTACCTAGATATATGGAACTCATCGACCTTGATGGAAATAACCGGCTGAATGCAATGGCTGCTTATAATGGTTCCATATTTGAGTGGAAAAATGGCAAATTCTCGCTAACCTGTACGAACAATATTGATGTAGATCCAGCTTATGGCGATGTGGATTCGGATGGGGACATAGATCTTCTCGAGGGGGCAAGACCAGATGGTATTTACATTGTGAGGAATGTCAACCATGGAGAATTTGAATATGAAACTACAAATCGTACGGGTTTACCCGAATTTTCCGGAGTTCCATCAAGAGATTATATGGCAAGAGCATATATGTACGAGGACATCAACAATGACGGTTGGTTGGATATCTGCGCCAGTATGGGGGATTACACAGAAAGATACCCAGGTCAGGATTATTTCTGGTTGTCGAATGGTGATGGGACCTGGAGGGAATTTTCCGGTGGATGCCCCACCTGGGATTACAGCTTGCCAGTTATGAATGGTATTGCTAGCGCTGATTTCGACAACGATGGTGACCAGGATTTCATTATCAATTTGGTTTACAACAGAACCACACTTTTTGAAAACAACTATCCGGATGATTGGGAACTGCATCGTCTACCTCGAAGTCATGAACTATCGGGGTTCACTGACACTTCTCACAGGATCGGTGACATGAACAATGATGGACACGACGATATTGTGATATCATATTCCAAGATAATCCGAGATGAAAATGACAATATGATTGAATCCTTATCCAGGATCGGAATATTCTACAATCAAGGGAACCTCTCATTTCAATACCATCTGAGCAACGAATTAGAAACATATGAATTGGTTTTGTTACCTCTCTCTGATATTGACCAGGACGGTTCTCTCGATATAGTTGTTAGCCCTCCAAGCGCAAGAGCTGAAGGGTGGTCTCCATTTGTTCTATTCAACGATCAAGTAAGTTATGAAGAGCTGGAGTTATCCCCTTCCTGGGGATCCAACGTTCTCAGGGCGGGTTCATACTGGTTATTCGATCTGATTTCAAGCAGGAAATTTCAATATCAAGATATGGGTGTGAGTTTCAATATATCCATCTCTTATTATGGTATAAACGGTCCTTATTCCTCCCTTATTGTGAACCTTTCCAAGTGGTGGACCTACTGGACCGTTCCTGACTTTCCCTCCAACAACGCATATCTTCTGATCGAAGGGATGGGTATGTCAACAAAATACGGTCCATTCACCATTTACTCTGGAAACGACAGCAAGTACCTTATCAAACCATCTTTTTCCGTGTCAGACAACTATCTCTATGGTGGTAGAGAGGTATCCGTTCTTCTTGAACCAGATCCGAACTTGTTAGGTTCTGTATCCCTTGATCTTACTCTGGAGCATTCAAATGGGACCATCGATTTTGGCTCTCATGTTGTGAATCCCGGTTCTGTAACCTCTTTCGACTGGACCGTTCCCGTTAATCTGTTCGAGCCCGATTGTAGATTTGTCCAGGCATATTCCTTTGAAGGTCATGATGTGGTGGTTAGAGGAGATGAGGGCTACAACATCCTTGACGACGTGCACTTTCTGGAGGAGGTGCGTGGAAATAACACCTTAACGACCTGGAGAGGTTATACCTCTGAATTGAAGATCTCATGTCTTTCCAAGGATTTGACCGATCTGTCCCATTCATCAAAGTTCGATATAACCTCTACAAGCGACTATTTCACCGTTGTTCATAGAGGAAACGGCTTGATGCGTTTGTATGGTCTTGAGTTGGGTAGTGACTGGCTGAGGGTGGATATCGATTGTTTCGGTGTCAAGAAGAGTTTCTCATCCTATATCACGGTCGAAAGGTCCGTCGGCACATTGACCCTTTCTGGAGAAACTGGTGATGCTCGTACTGGTGATGAGAGGATAATCGATCTTTCCGCCTACGATCTTCTCGATCACCCCGTTGAGCTGGAAAACGACGAGATGGAGTGGACCCTCTCGGGGCCTGGAACCATTTTGCTCTATGACAGCGACCATATCGTTATCTTATGCAACGGAACTGGCACCGTTATTGTGGGGGTTGAATCCGACATAGGATATGGTCCAATTAGTGATATCTTTTCCTTCGAAGTGCTACCACTCATCCAAGATCTCAGATTGTCTTCTTCAGGGTCTATTGTCATAGAGAAGGAAATCGAGATGTCCGTGAACGCCTATACTCTTGAGGGTAAATTATTATCCGGCTATGACTTCTTTTGGAATGTATCTGGAAATGTATCATATTCGCTCACGGGCAATAACAGCCTCATGATGGTTCCTCATGATGATGATACGATAATTATTGAAGTGGAGACGTGCTATTATGACGAATTTCAAATCTGGTCCTTTCTCCTCCAAGCCAACCTTTCCCTTTCCGGGCTGAGTCTCTCTTATCGAACGGATACCTTCGTTCTTTTTGAAACCGAATATATCGACGTGATCCCGCTGACGTACAATGGAAGCACTTATCCGTTTGAGGTTACAGTCGAGTTGATTATGGAAAATCCCGAGGTATTATTTTATCAGATAAATGGTACCAGGATCTCTCTGATAGGTCAGGAGGTTGGAACCACACTGGCGGAGGTCCGTGTCAGTTCTCCCTATGAAAATGTGTCCACCTGGTTGAATCTGACCCTGTTCAGGGCACCATATGATGTGATAATGCATACAACAACCGATATCGTGCGGGATTTCGAATATCAGCTTGATTTTGACATCCTCGACCGATATCACGTGCCAATATCGGGTTATGACATTAATATCGAGAACGCCACCTTTTCTGATAATGGTACATGGGCTATCAGAGCCCGGGAGTACGGTATTTTCGTGATAGTATTCCATGTTGTGGTCTATGATGTAAGCCTGGTGAAGGCCTTTGAATTTGGAGTCCACCCCGGTTGGGAATATATGAGGCTGTATATGGATCCTGTCTATGTAAGAAATGGCTCCGATACCAGAGTCGAGCCGTATCTTGTTTTGGAGGATGGTAATAGGACCGGCCTCACCAATCTATCCGTCGTGTCTGAGGATAATATTAGTCTTGAGATAGGCCTCAATGGTTTCATCATTTGGGATGCTCCCGCTGGTCCATTGACCTTGACAGTGAGGGGATTTTATCTTGGCCTGCTGGTGGAGGAGGTATTTGAGATCGTGGTTCTGGAGCCTGCGGTCCTGACCGATATATTCTTTCTTTTCCACAATTCATCCGGAAAAAAAATTGTAGAGGTACTAGCATATGATCAATATGGTATCAATATTACTGAACTCTGCACGTTCACTTTTATTGGCGAGTTCGAACAGGTATCTGAAAACACTGTCGAGATACTAGGGGACAGGCTTACTGTCAAAGTGTCATTGTCCGGTGTCGAGATAACCCGTGATATACTTGAAGTAAGTTGTAGAAAACCGTTCTTATCTGAAAAAGCAATTTTCGCACTAGCGGCATCAATGCTTGTTATTGTGATCGTTGTGTTCATTGTCGTGCGAAAATTTGTTTTTATACCTAGTAACTTGGATCAAGATGAAGATGCATTTGGTTTTCCGGAAGAATAGGTTTTTCACATGGGCACTATTCCATCACTCAGCCATAAGGACTCAAACATTCCTCTTAGCGCAAGATCCTGAAACGTTCGCAAGGCCGTACATCTCAATCAAATCTAATAAATGGATTATCCCGAGAGGTTAAGTAATTTTCTAAATATAGGTAAAGCGAATGCGAATTCTCCAATCAATTCATACCTATTTCAGTCCTCCCTTGGTAGGCCTAATTAATATTAACTATATTTATAAAGGTCCATAGCGGTCTTTCCTCCAAACATCCCAATTAGGCCGATAGGAAAGCAGAATATACTTCCGATGATCAGGATGATACCCCCCGCTTTGTAGGAATTGGTACCGATCAGGATAACACCGATAAGGGGAAGCAGTACCGCTAATAGGGAATAGAAGATGGTACCTAGTATAGCAATGGAAACATCGATGGCACTGAACTCAAAGAACAAATAAGTGCATATAAATGCACCAATGAATATCTCAAGGATCCCCAATGTTATTGCTCCACCTTTACTGTTTAGGAAACCGCCTGACCGGCTTCCTGAGCCGATATCCACATTGTCAGAACCGGAGTCGAATCCAGAATTGTATACAGGAACCTCCTCTCCGCAATTAATACATGTTGTTCTACCAGATGGTAAATTTGCACCGCATTTTGGGCATATCACACTTCCACCCAGCCTTGATGGATAGCATCATGTATAATATTTTCTTTCTTGATATCAGATTATCATTTACATCGTAATAGCCCAAATATTTGGCTAACGGAAAAATCGAGCCTCTATGACTTCTTTTGACCTTTCATCTCGTACCAGTATGTGGTTAATGCAGTTATCTATCCCTTTTCCCGCAAGTGATTTTACCTTATTCAGCCCCATATAGAAAGTCCGCAGGGCTTTACGCGTCTGTCAGGATCTGGTAACATATTACCTGAATGCTTCATCAAATTATCCAATTTTGAAAGGCTTTAAATAACGTTGAAGGGAACCGGCCAGAGTAGAGATCACCCTTTTTGTTAGAAAATGATCACCATAGATACGATCACAGATAGGACTAAAGGCACCTGAGAGACCGCCATACATCCCAGCCTCTTGTAGAATACATCCTTATCCTCCAAGGAACCTTTTACCCGACTGGGAAGATATGCGGAAAGAAACAATGAGGGAAAAAGGGAGATCCCCGTTATTAGGGTAATTATCCTCATATCATCAGTTCGAGTGCTGTTGATCAATGGTCCATCCGTATCCTGATCATCCTCTATCTCCGCCTCATCCGTAGATCCTGAGCCTATAGTATTGGAAAAGGTCAGAATAAAGATGCAGATCAATAAAGTGAATATGGAGAGAGAATGAGGGCCAAGTCCAATAACAAGGTGTTTGGTATAGGTCTGTTTCCTTATCAATCTCCTCGTTTTATCACTGTAATTTCCTTTTGATTGAAGGAAATTATAAGGTCTACCGCTCTTCAGTCTTATTCTAGGATCCTTAATGAACTGTGGAATGGCTCTGGTATAAATATAACCTATTCCGGTAACCGAGAGGACACTAGAAGCACACATTAATGATCCGACATACAGAACGAACTCTTCCTGGTATGGCTCAAGGTCCCCGGTCTGTAGGATCAAAATAAGGAGCAGAATACAATAGATAAAGGAGGGGGTGAGGAGTGATGTTAAAAGTAGTGCCTTTTGGTAATGTTCTGCCCTTAATAGCTCGTCCTTGGCAGCATCCATGCAGAGTTCCCTGTAAGCATCGAGGTACCTCCTGGCCACCATATATATTGCGAACAGGGTTGCCATTCCCGGAAGGAAAATATATATCACTATCAGCAAGAGAAGTGCCATTGCCATTCACCATTTTTCCAATTCTTTCGTATATCCTCAGTTATCTCTTAGGGCACATTGATTTTTAATATTTTTCCATTCCGATAGGATCCGGTCAAATATCCTGTGAGGGGGTGTCTTCAAATTCTACCCGATGGGGAAATTCTGTTGAATATGGATTGAACATCCTTCCAGATACTGCATTAATTTATTCCATCGTTTTTTACAATTGCTACGCTACCGAGTATTACAAGAGTCCTCCGGGTAATTATTATATTAACAATTATTCTGTAAGGAGTCTGTAATCTTCTCAAACAGAAAATATATGAATTGGGGTATGCACTTAGCTCCTAATGAATTATATTAGAAATATTACCTGCTTTAATATTTTATCTTGGTAAATAACTTACCATAGATGAAGGGCTTTTTGTCATTTGTTCTTTGTACTGAAGAAATGGGAATGGGGTGACCAAAACATCTTTGATCCTTCGTCCCTTGAGAAATTATTTATAGAGATCTATCCATTAATGAGAACCGGGTTTTTAGGTATAGAATTGAGGTGGGGAGTTGACAACTATCCCGAAGAAGTCAAAGAGGGTCAAAAAGAAAGAAAAGACTTGGGAAGCGGAGTTGTTCGATACCTCCAAACCGACAGCAAAGTTCAGAAAGGCCAGGATCAAGGTTAAAAGGAGAAGGAGCTTCAACGAGCGGAGAAAACTTGATTTCGATTGGGACCGTGATATTGATGCCAGGCTGGAGGGTGTTGTTTTCAGGAAAAGCGGTTCGATCGGTTTTCGAAACCTGGGAGTGGACAATCTGGACGATGTAATGGAACATTCGGACTGGCCTAAGACAGGTAAGGCGAAGATCGGTGAATCTAACGTTAAGAAAAGATGGAAGAACTACGAGAAGAGATGGGGCAAGGATAAAACTCGCGAGGAGGATTGGGGCGTCCGTGTTCCGCTGCAGAATCAGCGCAAGGTTATTGCTACTCCAGTTGCAGAAAAGGCGCAGGTCATCGAGGAGAAAAGCACCCAATCAAATTTTATTGAGAAAAAAAAGGCCTTCACATACAATGAATACGGCCTGGCTCAGATGAAAGCCGGAGACCTAGTTGGTGCGATGAGGTATTTCATGGAAGCGATCAGGATAGATCCCAACGAAAATGTATACAGACTCAATTTCCAGAAATGCAAAGAGCTGTATGATTCGGGTAGAAAGGGGCGGGTCAAATGATCTATTGGCTCCTCTGGACATATATTGCGATAGGGGCCCTCAGCATAATAATATTGATCGCAATGTTGATCTTTGGAGGGTTGGATGCAATAGGTCTCGATCTTGACATCGGCGATACTGATATTGATTTAATGGACGCGGATGCCGCGGGGGCTGGACCAGGTCTGCTCAGCATACCTTTGATCCTGTGTTTTCTGGCGGCGTTCGGGGGGATCGGAGCTCTATCCCTAGCTTTCGGTTTACCCTGGTGGTCATCACCTGTAATTGCAATTGGAGGGGCCCTTCTTGTTGCCGTCATCGTATTCGGCGTGGTGCAACTGTTCTTAAAACAGTTCGCTTCCGATTCGACGGTCAAGCTTGAACATCTAAGAGGTATGAAAGGAACAGTTACGGTCCCTATCAGAAAAGGTTCCGAAGGGCAGATAGCCCTATATACAGGTCAAAGAGGTAGGACGATACTTGGTGCTATTGCAGAAGAGGATATTCCTATCAACACCGAGGTCATCATAACGGGAATGAGCGGGGACACAATAAAGGTCAAGAGAATTCGGAAAGCCAGGTCAGAAGGAAAAAAACAATCTAATAAGTTGACACTTGATAGTGAGAGGAGGAAAAAAGAATGAATCCAGCGGTGTATGTGATTATTGGCATATTGATAATTGCAGTTTTGATCTTCATATTGATCGGGATCTATGCAAGCCGGTATAAAAAGGTCCCACCGGACAAGGCAATGGTTATCTACGGGAAGAAAGCCAGGAAGGGTGAGAGAGGGTACAGCGTTGTGTCTGGAGGCGGCAAATTCATTTGGCCCGTCTTTCAGGGCTATGACTTCCTTCCATTGGATGTCAGAACACTGGAGATCGTTGTCACCGATATCGTTACTGACGTTAAGACCTCCGGTGCAAAATTGAACATAAAGGCAGTTACTCAGTACAAGATCGCCTCCGATGAGGCATCACTCTATACAGCTGCCGAGCAACTTCTTCACAAAGCTGATCCAGAGATCAACGAGATAGCTCAGAAGACATTGGAAGGTCACGTTAGGGGAATATGCGCCACTATGACCATCGAGGCCATAAACTCCGAAAGGGACGAGGTCGCAACCAGAGTGCAGAACATGGCGGCAAAGGACCTCAGGAACATGGGGATGGAGATCCGCTCCTTTGTGATCAAGGAATTGGAGGATCAGTACGGTTACCTGGACGCACTCGGAAGGAAAAGGACAGCCGAGGTAAAGAGAGACGCAAGGATCGGAGAGGCCATTGCCAACAAGGAAGCAACGATACAGGAGGCCGAGTCCGCAAGGGAAGCCGAGAGAGCAAACTCCGAAGCCGAGGCAAGGGTGGCCCTTTTCCACAAAGAGAGGGACATTACAAAACAGAATGCCGAGGCTGAGGTTGAGGTTTCCAAGGCAAATAGAGAGATCTCCTTCGATCTTCAGGATAAAAAGAGAAGACAGGAACTGGTCCAGGAAGAAGTACAGATAGAGATCGAGGAGAAGAAGAAGAAGATCGACCTTCAGGAAAAGGAGATCGAGAGGAAGCGCAGGGAACAGGAGGCGCTTCAGGTGGTTCCTGCAAGAGCGGCAGCGGAGGCGAAGATCGCTGAAGCTGACGGAGAGCGTGGCCGGATAGAGAGGATAGCTGAAGCGGAGAAGACAAGGACCATCAGGAATGCGGAGGGGTCCGCAGAGAAGATAACGAAAGAGGGTACCGCGGAAGCCGATATCGTCCGCCTAAAAGGGGAAGCCGAAGCTGACGCGATAAGGGCCAAGGGGATCGCCGAAGCTGATGCCATGGAGAAGAAGGCTCTGGCCTGGAAGAAATACGGGGATGCCGCAGTAACTCAGATGGTCATCGATCAACTCCCGGAGATCGTTAGAGCTGCTGCTTCCTCATTGGAGGGTGTTGACAAGGTTATCGTCATGGGCGGCAAGGATGGAGGGCCCGATACACTTGTAGGGCGAACCGTGGACATCGCCGCACAGATGCCCGTGCTCATTGAATCCCTCACAGGTGTGGATGTGACTAAACTGATAAGGAACGTAGTTGAAAATCCACAACAGGTTGAGGTGATCGAAAAAGAGGATGGGAAATAAAGGCCTTTCAACCAAGGATGGGAGAAAGGCCTCCCGTAATCTCTGGGGGACTTTAACTGAAAGATAAAAAACCCGTACAGGAGCTTGACAAGGCATTGGCAATGTTCCTCGTATCACCATCAAGCAGGTCCGCACTTGAGATCTGCAGAAAAGCCAGGCATATGCGGGTGGATAGAAATAAGATGGAACTTGTGGATAATCTATATTCCGATAGCAGGGAATTGTACAGATCCGCCCTATTTCTGGAATCTGATCCGGAGATAGTACGGAGGAACACACTAGCTAGGGTCCTGGCAGGGATCTCCCCCTTTCTTGATACATGGGAGGAGTTCGTATCCCTCGAGGATAGGACTGTCAATGAGATCGGCCTGAATCTCCTTAGAATCGTTTCGGATCTATCCTCTGCCAGCCAGTACCTGGAAACGGCAAGAATAAATACAGACCTTCATTTCAAAGAGCATCTATTTTCGATCGAGGAGAGGATGGTGAGAATGGTTCAGGACTCGGGAATGGACGTCACAGAAAGGACCTTATTGGTGGGAACGTTCATCGATAACATTAGGGATAAAACCGTCGATCCTTATCAGAAACCCGTGATCATTTTTTCCCTTTGGACGATCTTGTGTGTGATCTCATACAGGACCCTCAAGGATGTGATGGATTAGTTCGGGTCATCGGTTCATTACAATAGCGCATTAAAGTGAACCAGGACAGGTGGACCCTGTTATCATTGACCGATCATAGGATAACCTCTCACCAACTCCCTCCTGTCAGCAGATAAGAGCTGTTGATCGATCGGCTGTTTTTTTCCTTTTTTTGTCATCTTAATACGATGAAACATACCCGTATGGCAAAACAGAAAGCGAGATCGGATCATTTCTTTACTGCCCTTTATTGAAAAATGAAGGGGTCATAAATTACTATTCATTTTTACCAATTTGCACGTGAGCTGGAGGCTTTCAAAGTATCGCACAAAGTCATTGAACCCCAATATCCGGTGACATTAAAAGACCATCCATTTTCCCATATGCAAAAAAAGCGGTAAATATGTAGATGGATGTCGCTCCCTGAAAAGGTAAATAAAAAAAAAGAGAAATATCAAATGATGATCGATATCATCCTTCACTGGACCGATCTTCTTTTGAGGAATCTTACCAGGGATAATACGATCAACATGGTTAATAACACGCCGCCGACTGCAAAGAATATCAGAGCCGCAAACGAGGTGCCGTCATTTTTTTCCTTGTCCTTTTCCCACCTCTGGGGATCGTTCGGATATTCATCGAGCTTGAGATCGGACGATGAATCGATCTCCGTCATACCTTCATTCCAGGCATCCGGATAGCCATCATGGTCCCCATCGACACTTGCAGCCTTGTCCAGCGGGAAATCATCCATCCCGTCTATGACATCGTCCCCGTCAGTATCTTTTGTGTTCTGGAATTTCCAATCCCTGAGCTTCATACCGAGGACCAGCTGTCCATCCTCGTAAACATCCTTCCGAACCACCATCCCGTATCTATCCATGAATTTGTCATCATGATCGGATGACCCGTAGACCGCTTCTATCAATCCGAACGATCTGAAATTCCCCGCAGGTGTGGTCATCTCCTCTTCGGGAAGTATCTTAAAGGAGATGGTTTCGGTGCTTTCCTCCTCGTAGTTCATCTCCTCCCATTCCGAGAACGGTTCATCCTCGTATCTGTATCTGGACCTCTCCGTGATCTCCGAAATGTAGGACTCAAGGGATTCCCACTTCTTTCCCCCCTCCAGCGGGAAGGGGCACGTCTCATCGATAGATGAGTAACTTTTGACCTCGATCGTCTCCGTCTCTATGACCGACGTCGACGAGGGAACATCGTCCAGGTAAACGATCGTAATTGTCGATGTGGAGGTCTCCTCCGAATGTACAGGTCTGAGGGTGGCCGTATTGATCCACTCTTTACCTGAAGAATCGAGCTCCATCGTGGACATGACACCCATCTCATCATCGATGATTGTGAACTTCATCGTCATATCCTGCCTTGCCACGTAGGTCCGGACAGTTCTGTCACCTATCGAGATCTCCTCGACACCTTCTATCGTGGTCATATACGAAGAGCTGACATCCTCATATGTCGCCGCATCGCTGCTTTCCTCCTCCATGATCGTTGTGATCATCCGGGTGATATCAAGTTCGTAATCGAAGAAATCGCCCTTCTCATAAGCGATCGGCCCCCCCGGTTTTTCGGAGCCATCGAACGTGTTTTCGCCTGCCGCACAAGGTATATTGCTCAGCAGCAGGACCGAGATCACCATCAGGAAAAACCCGAAGGCGGCCGCAGGCCCTGCCGGTTTTGGTCTTTTCATATTCCATATCAATTTACCACCGACCATAAGGATAAAATGCTGCATATAAATCGAAAACTCACCCTTACTACGCATCAGGGATGAGTAAGACTTTTATATTGATGATATTGAGAATTCAACGCTGCGGTATCATCTGGTTTATCCACACCACGATCTGGTCGTATGATTCCAGTCCCTTCGCGGTCAAAAGAACATATTCGGAACCATCGTCCTCCATGGATGAGGTCACAAGACCCCTGTCCATCATCCAATTCAGGTACCTCTTGAACGTACCGTAATTCAAACCCACTGCCATCTGCAACCTGGTTTTTTTAATCGGACGATCCGCGGTCCAGAGCCTCTCCAGGAATCTCGCAATAACATAGAGGTCGGGTTTTTTGATCCCATGCTCTTCGGTGCCCAACGGATCACTCCTTGCTCAAATTCCGCATGAACTCACTCTGGCTCTTCCTAACAGCGGCCAATCGTTTCTTCCAGTACAGATCTTCCCTCCGGATGATAATATAGATGACAGATAACACGATGAAAAGGATCCACGGAAGGATGAATAGAGCAACCAGGAGGGTTGCGACCATAGCGAAGAAGAGGTTCAGGAGCGCTACTGCCACAAGCAGGACGTATATCGATATCAGGACCAGGGAGAAGAGGAAACCCAGTATGAACCTCCTTTTCATCCATCCCTCGGACCGGTCTATCAGCCTCATCAGGTTCTCAGTTGCAGACCCTTTTTCTTCCACTTTCCTTATCCTGTAGAATAAACGCAAAACGATCTCGGTCGAAACCACCACCATGCCAAGCAGCAGGAAAGGGAAAAAGAACAGGGCGAATATCTCGAAGAAACCAAATCCCAGATCGATCCTGTTCGCATCCCCGAACATCAGCTCCACCGACGAACCATCGTGAAAAGAGAGGAAATCCCCATCGCGGGTCCTAATGTCATTTGATATGCTCACACCGATCGCGTAGATGGCTCTGTCCGAGATATCCCGGTTCCCGGAACTTATGAACAACGTCTGTTGATCGGCGGACCAGTTATGCTCAAAAGGCATATCATCATCATCGAGCCGCCAGCTGTTCCCTGTGTACCTTATTTCGATGCTCCGATCGGCAAAGGCAGTGTCCATGGGTTCGGGAAACCTCAGCCATATGGTAAACCTACCAATGTGGCCTGACCTGTCGTAGACCAATGAGGAGCCCGATTCGATCTGGGCACCCGTGACAGCTCCAGTGGCCGAAGGGATCGAAACACTCCCCATCAAGACAATGAGGACACCAAGTATTATTGTGCATCCAGCGACCGAAAAGGGCCGATGCGACCCGTTCTGATATGGACCTTTGACCATTTTATCACCGTTTCTTGGAATATCGACCACACATTAAGGAGGAGACTCATTCGGATTACGTATCAGGGATGAGCAATATTTATATAATCATGCCTCGAAGTGACATTCTCATATCTGCATTATCTTCTTTTTCCTTCCCCATGAGCCGGATCAAAAATACCTGTTCGTTACGAACCCACAGACTTCCCTAAAAAAAGAAAAACGATCTGGTCCCCATAACGGAAGGTCTCGGTGGTTCAGGTCGTCATTTTGCATTCACAGAAAAGTGAAAAGGGATCAGCCTGCATTCTTCCTTTATGATAGGCCCTATTCGAGGACAGCGATCGAGAAGGTGGGGCCCCCATGCAAATCGATTCCATCTCTCCTCTCGATCGATACCTTTTCACCCGAGTTGAGCGGATCCCCGGGTATTGAAATCCCCGGGATGATCATATTCCATTTTACCCGGTCCATGCAGGAAAAAAAGGATAAGGGCTTTCATCGGAATTACCTTTCTCAATTCCTGGAATATCGATACGGAAGCGATGATTATGAACAATAATCCAAGAATGAACAGGATTCTTTCCAATCCATTCTCCCATTTCCCCTTACGACCGTAATTCATCAGGAACGCAACTCACTTACCAGCTCCCTGACAGCTCTGATGATAATGACGACACCTATCAGGATCGTGGTTCCACCCATGACCATACCTATTACTATCCCAAGAGGTGTTCCCATAGTCTCAATTAAGAGAAAAACACACAGAGCTATGAGAAGAAATACCAAAAACGTGGATACCGCAAGCAGGAGGAGCCTCTTTTTTAACTCAGCCTTAATAAACGGACCCCCATTAATATCTGAAGGACCATGGAATTGCCCTTATATATCCCCTTCCAGGGTAATAGGGAGCGGATCCGATGTACGGCTCCTACCTGAAGGGAACCGTCCTGAGCCAGTCCACATCGGAGATATAGAGGTCCCTTATGTCCTTGATATCAAGCACCAGCATGGCCAGCCTCTCGAGGCCCAGACCCCACGCAAGGACCGGGTCCTTCACACCCGAAGGCAGCGTCACCTCGGGTCTGAATATGCCAGAGCCCCCAAGCTCCATCCATTTGCCGTTGAAGAACACATCCACCTCGATGGACGGCTCCGTATAGGGGAAGTACCCTGGCCTGATCCTTATCTGGTCGAAACCCATCTTTGAGTAGAACTCCTTGAGGATCCCCACAAGCATATCCATGGAGGCACCCTCCTCCACCAGGATCCCCTCTATCTGATGGAATTCGGGCAGGTGGGTCGAATCCAACGCCTCGTTCCTGAACACCTTCTCTATTGAGAAGACCTTGATGGGAGGTTCCGGGTGGTCGTACAGATACCTTATCGTGTTTGTCGTGGTATGGGTCCGAAGTATCGTTCGGTCAGCCTTCTCCCTTGACCACTTGTACCCCCACCCCCTGGAACCGGTGTCCCCTCCGTCCTCGTGTATACGGGAAAACTCCCTGTACGGGTCCATGTCCTTATTTTCATTGAACTCCATGGGGTCCAGAGGGACGACCGGGTCCACGTAGAAGGTGTCCTGCTCATCCCTTGCGGGATGGTCCTGTGGGATGAAGAGCGCGTCCATGTTCCAGAGCTCCAGTTCAACGTAGTTGCCCGTTATCTCCTTGAAGCCCATCTCCAGGAAGATCCTCCTTATCCTCTCGATGATCCTGGTGAGGGGATGCAGCCTCCCTCCAGAGGGTTTTGGAGCGAAGGTGCCGACGTCGTAGCGCCTGAACTCCACGTCGGACCATTTGCCGCTCTTTATCATCTCAGGGGTGAGCCGGGTCACCTCCCTTCGTATCTCTATGCCCGAAGCCACGATGTCCTTGCCGAGATCGGTGAGCTCCAGCCTCCTTTCCACCTCCTCTTTCTCCTTGATGACATCCTTTCTGCCCTTCAACGCCTTCAGCACTTCCTCAGGAATGTCCTTGGCCTCCATCTCCTTATCCTTGAGGACCCCTATGATCCTCTCGTCCTCCCCGCTCTCGGACAGCGCCTTCTTCCCGGCCTCCGTGATGACAAGGTAGGTCTCCCCCCCCTCCTTTTTAACCTTGGCCCATCTCTTCCTGTTCAGCCAGCCTATGGCTATCCCTATCTCCTCCTTGTTCAGCTTCCCGGTGTCCTCCAGCTCCTTCAGGGATGCAACGCCCTCCGCCTTGCCAAGCTCCGTCAGGACCTTCCTCTCGGGCAGCCCCTGGGTCGCATAGGTCTTCCTGCCCAGGGAGACCATGACGTGCACCTTCTCGCGGATCTCAAGGAGCCCCTTGGTCCTAAGCCATGAGGCGGCGTTCATGACCTCGACCTCCTTTGCGAAACCCGCCTTCCTCATGGCCTTGTCCGACCTGAGGGACCTCTCGTCCCGCAGTGCGAGTAAAAGCCTCCTCTCGTTGTGGCTGAGCTCGTCCTTGATCCTCTTCAGGTCATCCCCTGCTGCCAAATTTACTCCTCCCTCCCCCATCAAGGGGTCCGGATTAATATTTTTCCTCCTTCAGGAGCTCCAGATACGATCTCCTCTCGTGGTCGGCCCATCCCATCTCCTCCATGAAAACGAGTATCCTGTTCTCCTCCCCTTGTATATCATCCGATATGGATTCGACCTCGACGAAGGCTCCGAGGCCCTTGACCAGGTCCAGGGAGACCTCCAGTCCGGAAAGTCTGAACACCGTCCTATCCTTTTCGGTCTCCCCTACCCTTCTGAAACCGAGCAGCTCAAGGAACCTCTCCGTGTCCTCCTCGGATGCGGAGGGGCCCAGAGGGAGGTTCAGTTCGGTCCTGGATTTGGACCTCTGTGAGAGTTTCTCCCCCTTGTATGTAAGAGATATCCCCCTCTCTGCCTCATCCTTTTCCTCTTTCCCCCCCCATTCCGCCCTGATCCGCAGGGCCTCGTCCGTACTGTTGAAATCCCTCGAGGGGTGGTTGAAGTAGAGGTCCCTCTGTGTGAGGGTACCGACCTTCAATGCACCCCTTTTCTCAAGTAGGGCGGACTCCCTTTCCAGCACCTGCCGGCAGGCTTCCGTGTCCCGGTCCCGCTTCAACCATGCCTTCACCTCCACCTCGTATCCGGTCATAATACAACCCCGATGTACATGTCATTTATAAACCTCCCTGAGGAAGAAATGTTAATCTTCCACCGCTACATTCCCCCTGTAAAGGGGACCTTGAAATGGCAAAGAAGAAGGCCGAACTCAAGATGGAGAGAAAGCAGGTCTGGGACCGGATGACAAAGGCTCAGAAGAACGAGGCGGAAAAGATAGCATCACAATACATACGGTTCCTGTCTACCCAGAAGACCGAAAGGATGGTCACTTCCCACTTCATATCAATGCTGGAGGATGAGGGATTCAAACCCATCGAAAAGGTAAAAGGCTACAGGGCGGGGACCAAGGTCTACATGCAGAACCGGGGGAAGAACGTGGCGGCCGTGGTGCTGGGTAAAGAGCCACTGGAAAAAGGCGCGAATCTCATAGCCGCCCATTCGGACTCACCGAGACTGGACCTGAAGCAGAACCCCCTCTACGAGGATTCCCAGACCAGGCTGGCACTGTTCAAGACCCACTATTACGGCGGGATAAAGAAGTACCAGTGGGTGAACATACCGCTGGCAATACACGGAACCGTGATCAAGGGGAACGGGGAGGCCGTGGAGGTGCACATCGGAGAGGACCTAAGCGATCCGGTGTTCACCATCTGCGATCTGCTGCCGCATCTCTACAAGAAGAAACAGGCTGAAAGGAAGCTCCCCGAGGGAATCACGGGTGAGGAGCTCAACGTCCTTGTGGCCTCGCAGCCTCTTGGGGAGAAAAAGGAGAAGTCGAAGGTGAAATACTGGGTCCTTGACCACCTCCACGAAAAATTCGGCATGGTGGAGGAGGACTTCGTTTCGGCGGAACTGGAGATCGTCCCGGCCGGTCCCGCGAGAGAGATAGGATTCGACAGGTCAATGATAGGCGGCTACGGGCAGGACGACAGGATATGCGCCTACACGACCATCAGAGCGCTGATGGACCTAAAGACCCCCCAGAGGACCAGCATAGGTTTGATAATAGACAAGGAGGAGATAGGCTCCGAGGGGTCCAGCTCGATAAAGTCGAGGTTCCTGGAGGAGGTCTTCTCGAGGATTCTCGAACTGAAGGACCCGGATTATCCGGACAGGAAGCTCAGGGAAGCACTGAGCGGGACGAGGGCCATATCATCAGATGTGAACGGTGCGGTGAACCCGACATTCAAGGACGTGCACGAGCTGAACAACGCGGCGAAGCTGGGTTGGGGGATCTGCCTCACAAAATACACCGGATCCGGGGGCAAGTTCTCGGCGAACGATGCCAGCGCGGAATTCATGGGACATGTAAGGAGAACGCTGAACGAGGCGGGGGTGCCCTGGCAGACAGGGGAGCTTGGAAAGGTCGATGAAGGGGGCGGGGGTACCATTGCGAAGTTCCTGGCGGAGCTTAACATGGACGTTGTCGATGCGGGGCCCGCTTTGATATCGATGCATTCTCCGATGGAGATTTCATCGAAGGCGGACCTCTGGTCCGCGTACAGGGCCTACATTGCGTTCTATTCTTCGTGAACGACCCCCGTTCCCGGATCTTCAGGCTTTCCAGTAAAGCTCCTGGAAGATGCCCCATAACAACTTAAGGGGGCAGGCCCTGATATTACATGGTCCGTATTTACTGCAAAAGGGTCCCCCTGCAAAGAGAACAGAAGGGGGCCTTGATATGATACCGCCGGATCACAATGACAGGGCGCCCACGGGGCATACCCCTACGCAGGCTCCGCAGTCCACGCATGTGTCCGCGTCGACCTGTACCTTGCCGTCCCCGCCCATGGAGAGTGCCTGCACCGGGCAGGTGTCCACGCACTGTCCGCAGCCTATGCATGTGTCCTTGTCGATGTTAACAGCCATTTGATATTCCTCCGATGGTCGGCATCCCTTCAAGGGCGCCTCATAGTATCGTTAACAATAAAGGATATTTAACGGTTGCCCAGCTGCCTGTCCGACCTTCCCTATCCTCTATTTGGCAGCACCGGGGAAAGACAGACGATCGAACCCATTCGGTGACCCCGGATCGGTCACAGGGTGACCGTGATCACATCCAGCTCTAAATCCTCCCCCTTATCGTAACCCAGGACCATATCGAGGGCGCCCCTTCTGGAACCCGGGTTCGCAACAAGGGTCCCGTCGATGAGGTCCACCACCCTGCCCGACCTCCCGGGGGATTCGTGTATATGGCCGCATAGGACCGCCTTCAATCCCCTCCTTTTCATGAATATCCTGAGGTCCCGGGAACCCAGGTTGGTCCCGTCATGGGCGATATCCGCGTTCGTACCGTGGGGAGGTCCGTGAGACACGAGGAGCCCTCCCCTTTCGACATCCAACCCTTCCAGCATGTCCATTATGGTGGGTTCGACGGGGACCGTGCAGTCCTTCATCTTTCCCCCGGATGTGCAGATGCCCTTCTCCCTTGCCCCCCTAAGGAGCGCGCCCTCCCTCTCCCTTGCTTCCCAGTCCTTGGTCCTGAACGGAGTGACCGGCACGTAGGAGATCCCGTGTATCCTTCTACCGGAGGTGAGGACCGCGGACCCCACCTCGATCTTTCTCAGGTTGGAGCAGAGCTCCTCTATCCCCTCAACGGCACCCTTCATGTCATTGTTACCGAAAACTGTAAAGAACCTCCCGCCGTAATCGCCCATTACGGTCGAGAGGTCCAGGAGCACCTCCCTCTGGGATCGGGGTGTGCAGAAGGATGCCATGGGAAGCAGGTCCCCTCCCAGGATGATATCGGGACAGCCCATTGAGATACCTTTTTGGACCAATGCGTCCATCTTGTAACGGGACCCGTGGATGTCTGTCGCGAAAAGGAACTCGGGTCTCATCTACCGGGGGAACGGACGAGATGGTGATAAAGGTTGAGGGTACAAGGTCCGCAGAGACACTAAACGGGGCCTCCCGGGACAGGGAAGGCCTGCTCGAGGAGCCCCTCGAGAGCCTTTTCAACGATATCTTTCCAAACCTCGGCATGTGCGATTGGCTGACCCGCATGATACAGCTTATCCCGGAGGGCAGGTACACCACATTCGGTTCCCTGGCCCTGGCACTGGGGGACGCAAAGGCCGCCAGGGCCGTGGGAGAGCTCATATCCTCGGGCAGGGTAAAGGGACCTGTCCACCGGATCGTTTACTCGGACGGAAGGGTGCCGGAGAGGTGCATGGGGCCCCTCTCGGATGAAATGGGACTTGCCCACCGCGGGAGCGAGGCATATGTCAGCAGAGGACCGGGACCCACGTCATTCGAATTCGAGCACCCCCCGCTCCAGTCCTTAAAAAGGGTCCAGACGGCACACAGGGGGCTTCTGAGAGAGGAGAAGGTGTTCAGGGCAAAAAGGACCGCCGGCATGGACATATCCCCCGGTAAGGATTCCCATACGGCAGTACTCGTCCTTCTCGATCTGGACGGGGAGTTGCTGGACGAGGTTTCCATCCGGGGTCAGCCGGGGTTCCCGTATATTTCCGGTTACCTGATGTTCAGGGAAGGTCCGCTCATCCTGAAGCTGGTCGGCTCGGCGGTGGAACAGGGGCTGATAGACGAGCGGACACTGCTGGTACTGGACGGGAACGGCATACTTCACCCGGAGAGGTTCGGAATAGCATGCCATATCGGGGCGGTTACGAATGCCCACACGTGCGGGGCGGCAAAGAGGTTGATGCTGGGATCGATAGGAGGGGACAACCGGATGCGGGATGGGTGCGAACTCACGGATGTGACCCTGGGAGAGGAGCGCCTGGGAATTGCGGTCAGACGCCGCTCTGTAAGGCCCATCTTCATCTCAAGGGGCCACAGGAGCGGCCTGGACGGTTGCCTGGAGGCCCTCACACCATCCTGGAGGTACAGGGTCCCGGAACCCACGCGGTTGGCCCATATCAGGGCAAACGAGCTGAGGAGGGGATCAGAAACCGTAACGTGAGGTCTTGAGGTCCCTCCTCTTCCTCTCCATGAAGGAATACACGGTGGAGTGCTCCGAACCTGAGAGCAGCATAGTCACCGCCTTCGAGGCGACCTTCAATCCCTCCATGTCACCTATGAGACCGACCGTGTTCCCCATGATGGAGATATGGCAGTCCGTAAGCTCCTCTATGAGCCTCCTTGTCTTTCCTTCCGACCCTATCAACCTGGACCTCACCTGCATGATCCTCTTGTGGGACTTGCCGGAATATTCCCTTATATCGAACTCCTCGTAGTACATTCCCTCCTCGTAGAGGAGCATCGCCTTCTCGGGCGTGAAACCCCTTGCGATGGCCCTCAGAACATCCCTCGTCAGAAACGCCCTGTAGGGGTCCTTGGACTCCTCGTCGTGTAGGATGACCTCCCCCGTATCAGATTCTATCTCCAGAGGGGCACCTGCCATCCTGATGAGCCTTTTCTTGGTCTCACCGTTGTGACCTATGATCACGGCTATCCTGTCCTGTGGCACCTTCAGATTGTATACCATCCCGTTCTCCATGACTCGTATCAACAGGAGGTATTAAACAGATTCCCCCTCGGGGCGCTAAAAGAGATGAAGGCCTGGCCCGAATGTAAAACGGGAGGCCGTCTTTCCCCCGTGATTGGGAAAATGTAAATAATCATAGATTTGTTAAAGGGTATATCGCCGAATGAAGGGTAATGGGAGAGTTGCCAATTGAACACCAAACCGGAAACGAGACCGTCCGATGAACTTGGAGAGGCGCTGTGGCAGGTCGAGATAGCCAAGAGGCAGAACCTGCCGATCTCCAGGGCGATGAACTTCATAAGACTGTCCAAGGAAGCCCAGGGTTACGGCAACCAGGAGCTCGCGACCGGCATGGTCAAGAGGGCAAAGGAGGGCCTCTTCCAGGACCTTGTAGGCTCCATCAGCAAAAAGGTCGAAGGGACATCGGACATAGAGACCAGAATGACCCTGGAACGGGGGATCAGGGAAGCAAAAAGGCTGTACAACAAGGGGGACCTGAAAGGTGCCTACCGCGCTCTCATCGGAAAGGCAGACCGGGAACTGGACGGGGAGGAGGGGGGCAAAGAGGACGATTCCACCATGAGGGCACAGGCCCTGGAAAAGCTACAGAAGGTCTGGCTGAGGCTCAAGAACGAGGAGAAGAAGGGCAGGGACACAAGGGCACAGGCTGAGCTCATCAACAAGGCCAGAGCCGCCATAGGCAAAAAGCAGTACAAGGAGGTGGTCTCCCTCTGCGACAGGGCCAACGACATGCTGCAATCTCCCAAGGACCGGATCAGGGAGGAAACCGAGAACCTGATAGAGGAGGTCGACGGTATCAAGACCGAGCTGTTCTCAGATGAGAACGGCTGTTCCCCGAAGGAGATCGTGTTCCATGACCAGATAGAGAGGCTGATGGAGGAATCCAACAGATGCATCAGGGATGGAAGGACCCTTGATGCACTTCACAAGGCAAGGAACGCAAAGGATGTGCTGAAGGCCCTTGAGAGGGATACCATCAAGGACAGCATACCCAATCTCATCATACAGCTGAAGGCGAAGCTGGAATCACTGCAGAAACGCGGGATCGACCTCTCCTACGAGGAGTACCTCATGAAGCAGATGGAGGATGCTTCCTACAAGGAGGATTACCTGGGGGCCAAGAAGACGGCCAACAAGCTCTCCTCAAGCCTACAGAACGCCGAGCAGCAGAACCTTGTACTGACCATCTCCAGCCGGCTCTCCGATCTGAACAACCAGCTGAAGGGACACGTTGGCAAGGAGGGATACATGGAGGCGAAAGAAGCACTCAACAAGGCCAAGAGCTCTCTGGAGATGAGGGATTTCGACGGGGCCACGTCCTACCTTGACAGGGCTGCGAATGCGCTCCCCGGGCAGGGCGCATAATCTATAACGGACATGTGCATACCGCCCTCAGTTGTTCAGAAAGATAGCGGCTGTTCAGGTGCTCTCGGGGGGGGCATTCCTTGCCTCTTTCACTTTCATCCCCATCTATGCAAGGGAGCTGGGCATGTCCAACCTGGATGTGTCCGTCATGGCCGCCCTCTACGGTCTTTGCTCATTTTCATCGGCCTATACCTTCGGCCGGATGGCCGATAAGAAGGGCAAGAGGCTGCTGCTCAGGATCGGCCTCATCTCCGCATCCGTCTTCTGTCTGACCCAGGCACTCTCCTGGAACTTCCCCTCCATCACATTATTCAGGATGATGGCGGGGGTCGGTTTCGGTATGTTCCCCGCAGCCCTGGCAGCGTATGCTTTCGAGGCAAAGGCGAAGATGGGCAAGTTCTCGGCTTTCGGTGCCCTGGGCTGGGCCCTGTCGCTTCCATTATCCGGGTACGTTGCCGATCTGTTCACAGTACCCTCGGTGTTCATCCTGGCCTCTTTGCTTCTTTTCCTGGCTTTCGTGCTCTCATCGTTCTTTCCCAGGATAAAAGAGGCCAGGGTTGTAGCGCCAAGGATCCCCATAGGGATGATGATCAGGAACAGGACAGTGCTTCTTCCCACATTCCTCAGACACGCAGCCGCATCCTCTATCTGGGTCCTCTGGCCCATCTTCCTTCATGAGAGGCTGGATCTGTCCCTCATGCAGATAGGCACGGTACAGGCCACGAATGCGATCACGCAGTTCGCTACGATGTACCTCGCCGGGGACAGACTGCCCCCTAAAGCCTCCTTCAGTGCGGGGCTCGTTCTGACGTCCATTGCCGCCCTCTCCTTCACGATCATAGACACATATCCGCTCTTTTTACTGACCCAGGTCCTGCTGGGGATGTCCTGGGCTTTCATGTATGTGGGGGCACTCAGATGGATCCTGGACACCAATATTGAGAGAGCGAGCTCTGCGGGACTGCTGACATCCACGATCTCGTTTTCTGGCCTGTTCGGGCCCTTCATCTCCATAGCGATCGTGGCCCTTCTTCCCGGCCTCAGCTATCTTGGGCCCATGTACTTCGCCGCCGCGGTCTCCCTGGCTGCATTCATTCTATCGGTGGGCAGTTACCTGGTCGGGAGGGCAAAATCGGTCGATGGATGAGATTTCCAATAATTTTATCACCCTCCTGGTATTAGGACCCCACATGTCCAAGGGCAGGCCGGAGGGCGTGAAGGTCGTCTATCACGGGGACTACGAACTCCACAAGCAGTTCCCGGGACATCCCGAGAGGCCCGAGAGGGTCTCCTCCGTGATGACGAGCCTCAAGAGGTGCGGATTTCCACATCGGTTGATCGAGCCGCCGAAGGCAACGCTCGAGGAGATCTCCCTGGTCCACAGCCCGGCACATATTGAAAGGATAAGGGACTTCGGTGTAGGGTTCATGGACCCGGATACGTTCCATACGGACCTCACCTACGAACACTCCCTCAGGGCTGCGGGGGGTGCCATCACGGCGGCAAAGCTCGCGGTATCCGGTTCGGAACCCGTCTTCTGCTTTCCCAGGCCCCCGGGACATCACGCCGGGATGGACTATAACATGGGATTCTGCTATCTCAACAACATAGCCATTGCCGCAAGGTATCTCCAGAAGAACGTAGAGGGTATCGACAACCTGGCGATAATCGACATCGACGCTCACCACGGGAACGGGACGAGCGATATATTCTACGAGGACCCCTCCCTCCTGTACGTCTCCACCCATGAATGGGGAATATTTCCGGGGACCGGGCACGAGCGGGAGATGGGGAGGGGAAAAGGCGCCGGAAAGACGGTCAACCTCCCTCTTGTCTCGGGGCAGGGGGACGGGACAACCATCGGTCTGTTCCGGGAGATCGCCATTCCGATCGTCAGGTCCTACGGCCCGGATGCGATACTTGTCTCGTTCGGTCTGGACGGCCACCTGATGGACCCTCTCTCCACCCTCAGCATGTCATCGAAGGGATACATTGAACTGGCCGGAGCCATACTGGAGCTGGCGGACGAGGTCTGCAGCGGAAGGATCGCTTTCATACTCGAGGGCGGCTACCATCTGGAGGCCCTTTCGGAATCCGTCCTGGGTGCCATGAACCTCTGCCTTGATGAGCCGATGGAGCTGAAACCGCGCTATATCCGGTCGAAGGACACCTCACCCGACAGGTGGAGGATCAGGGAGCTGCTCGAGCTGCAGTCCTCCAACTGGGGGATCTGAAGGTCACCTCTTCCTTTTGTCCTTCTCCTTCCTGACGCCCTTTTCAACATGATGGAAAGCGTCGTTAATAGCTGCCTGAAGGTCGTGGTCGAAACCCTCCCTGGAATAGAAATCGCTGGAGGTGGACAGCTTGACGTTCACCGTGTACTTGTCCATGTCCGATTCATGGTGGTGGTGCCTGATCCTCACGGTGACCGCAGTGATATCCGTATATCTTTCGATCTTCTTGAGGTGCTTGTGTATCAGGTTGTTGAGCTCCTCGGCATCCATGAGCTTAACCTCGTCCATTCCCGCTATCTGGACGAGGGGGCCAGACCTCTGCACCTTTCTCAGTATCAGCTCAAGAAGGTCCACTTCGGAGACGGAACCGACAAGCTCGTCCCCGTCCATCACATGGATGGTTGGCACCCTCAATTTCAGAAGAAGGTTCACAGCATCGGTCACGTACGATCCCCTTGTAAGCGCCTCCGTGGGAGAGGTCAGAGACGAGATCTGGATATCCCTGTGCACCTTCTCACCGCGGTGGCCGTACTGGGGCTTCTTTGGGGGTTTCTCCATGATGTTCACTATATCCGGAAGGGAGATCGTCCCGAGATACCGCCCCTCCCTGTCGACGACGGCCCCGTAACTCTCCCCCGCGACCTTCATCAGGTTGGCTCCGCTCAGCAGGCCAAGGTCCCCCTGGATCTTCACCGGGGCGAAGTTCATTATGGTCTCGATCGGCCTATTCCTCAGCCCGGGATCGTTCAGAAGTGTCGCGACGATGTCCCTCCTCGAGATCATTCCCTGCAGGTTTCCCCTGTAGGTGACGGGTATGGATGAGAAATCCCTGTTGACGAGGAGTTCCGCAACCTTGGGCAGCCTGTCGTTCCCGGACACCTTGGGCGGTGTGATCATCAGGTGGCGCACCTGGGCGGTAATGGGCAGTTTCCTCCTGCGGGTTATGGTCCTCAGGGTCAAGAGCCCCTTCAACCTGTCCTTTTCCACAACCGGCAGTTCCATCAGTCCGAATTTTTTCATCTTCCCTAGTGCTTCCGAGAGGTTATCAAGAGGACCAACTGTCCTATCCGCCTTTGACATGACATCCTCGACCTTCATTCTAAGGATCTCGGTTCCTACCATCTTGAACACCTGCCTGTGTCGGTGTTTCGACACGGTCGGGTCTTTTGTTGGACATCGAGACCTCCTATAACTAGATTTTGATGAAAGTCCTCCTCCCCGTACCCCGGAGAGGAGGCTTTCCGGGCCGGGAAAGGTAGTAAAAGTTTTCTACTGACAATTGCCTTGCACGCTCCATGGAAAAAAAGGGGAGCCTGCCCCTCGAAGGGGAGCATCTTGTGGGGATAGACAGCTGCAGGGTCCATATCATGATGGGCTCAAAGAGCGACATGGAAGTGGTGATGAAAGCGGTCGGTGTCCTGGAGGAGCTGAAGGTACCGTACTGCATATCGGTCGCATCCGCACACAGGACACCTGACACGGTGGAGACCAGGGTGAAGGGTTCCAGTGCGGATGTGTTCATAGCTGTTGCAGGACTCTCCGCTGCCCTGCCCGGAGTTGTGGCATCCCATACGTTGAAGCCCGTCATAGGTGTTCCCGTTTCGGGGAAGGTGAACATGGATTCGATCCTTTCGATATTGCAGATGCCTCCGGGGGTCCCCGTCGGTGCGGTAGGATTGGACAGGGGCGAGAACGCTGCACTTCTAGCGGTCAGGATACTGGCGCTTTCCGAACCGACGTACCGGGAGGCTCTGATCGGCCATTCGGGCAGAATGAGGGAGAAGGTGGCGGCCTCGGAAAGAGAGGTGCTTGAGGGATGAACAGTGACCACGATACCATCGCGATAGTGGACAACGGAGGGCAGTTCACCCATCTAATTTCCACCCTGATAAGGAACGGACTCAACGTCAGGACGGAGATCGTGGACCCCCTCACCCCGCCTGAAGAGCTCCGATACGTCAAGGGATTGATACTGTCGGGGGGCCCCGATTCCATACATGAGGAGGGATCCCTCCAGATAGAACCCGGCATACTGGAAATGGAGGTCCCCGTGCTGGGTCTCTGTTACGGCTTGCACGAGATCACGGCACATTACAGCGGAGAGGTGGACACCTCGGACCTGAAGGAATACGGCTACGCAGCCCTGCATATACAGTGCTCCGACCCGATCCTCGACGGAATACCGGACGGAGACAGGGTCTGGATGAGCCACGGGGACAAGGTCGGGGTAATCCCGGAGGGCTTCAGGCGAGTGGCGAGTACAAAGAACTGCCCGGTTGCGGTCATGTCCGATCCGGAAAGAAAGAGGTGGGGGTTCCAGTTCCATCCGGAAGTGGAGGATACTACACACGGATTGCAGATGCTGCGCAATTTCGTTATAGGGATCTGCGGCTGCCGGGCTGACTGGACAACGGAGAACAACATAGATGATATCCTGTCAATAATAAGGTCCGAGGTGGGGGGAAGAAAGGTCCTCGCCCTGCTATCCGGGGGTGTGGACTCCACGGTCGTCGCGGCCCTCCTCAACAGGGCCTTGCCGGAGGAGAGGACACGCTTCATACACGTGGATACCGGATTGATGAGGCTGGGGGAATCAGGGAGCGTGGCGGAGGCGCTCGCCTCCGTCGGTGTGACCGATCTGGAGGTGGTCGATGCGGCCGGTCTCTACCTTGAGGCATTGGACGGGGTTTGCGATCCGGAAGAGAAGAGGATGATAATCGGCAGGCTCTTCGTGGATATCATAAACCGGGCGGCGAAGGAGGCAAGGGAGGAGGATTGGGTGCTCGCACAGGGCACACTCTACCCTGACACGATAGAGAGCGGGGGGACCAAGAACGCAGATGTCATCAAGACCCACCACAACAGGGTTGACATCATCATGCAGATGATAGAGGAAAAAAGGGTCATCGAACCAGTCAAGGAGCTTTACAAGGCCGAGGTGCGGGAGGTGGGAGAGATGCTCGGTCTTCCCCCCCATATGGTGCACAGGCATCCGTTCCCGGGACCGGGGCTCGGTATCAGGGCCCTGTGTCAGGACCAGTGGCTCATCCAGAACACTCTCGGTGAGATACCACCGATCCAGAAAGCGGTGGATGAGTGGATAGAGGGAGACGACTGGGCGAAGGGCACCATGAAGGGCCTGGTCCTTCCGGTCAGATCCGTCGGTGTAAAGGGGGACTGCCGCTCCTACGAGCATCCCGTCGCGGTCTGGACCGAGGATAGAACGGATTGGGGACCTATCAAAGGGTTCGCTACAAGAATGGTGAACGGGATAAGGGGGATAAACCGGTGCCTACTCATGATGGGACTGAATGATGTCGACATGCCCTCCCCGCTGGAGAGATACATCACCGAATGGAGGATGGATCTGCTAAGGGAGGCGGATCAAATAGTGATGAGCGGGCTTTCCGAACACGGCGTGTACGATTCGGTATGGCAGTGCCCCACGGTGCTGGTCCCGGTGTCGTTCTCGGGCGGGGAGATGTGTGTCATAAGGCCGGTTTGGTCCAGAAGGGCCATGACCGCCGAGGTTGCCGAGCTGCCCGATCCTTTCTTCGAGGACGTAGTCCCCAAACTGCTCTCCCTCAATGGTATCGATTCCGTCGCCGTTGACGTTACCTCGAAACCGCCGGGCACCATCGAGTGGGAGTGATCGATTGAAGGTGGTACTGGCATCGGCCTCCTTTAGGAGACTGGACATCCTACAAGAAAACGGTTTCGAGGTCGATGTGGTCGATCCCGGGATCGAGGAGGAAAGATCGGGTAGGCCGGAGAGGATGGTGGTGGATAATGCAGGGCGCAAGGCCCATTCCGTTGCTAAAAGGAATAAGAGCGGGGTCATCTTAGGGGCGGATACCCTTGTGGTCAGCTCCGGGAATGTGCTCGGGAAGCCCGCGGACGAAACCGATGCGGAGAGGATGCTGAGGGCACAGCTCGGGTCGGTCCAGGAGGTCCTCTCGGGCGTCTTTGTACTATTTCCGGATAAGGAGAGGTTCGCCTGCGGTTATGAGAGGTCGAAGGTAAGATTGAAGTTATGCGGAAAAATGGATGACTACCTTGATTCCGGGCAGTGGAGAGGAAAGGCTGGAGGCTTTGGGATACAGGACGGGGGGCCTGTTTCGGCCGAGCTCCTGATGGGGAACGAGGACAATGTGATCGGACTGCCCATGGGTCTGCTGAGCAGACTGCTGGGCGTCCTGTCGTGATATCAATTGATCTCGATCCCTTATTGTTACTTTCTTGAAATTAACGGGTGGAACCCCCCCTTTCTCTTTTTGAGAGTAGTACGAACAGGAACAAGACCGATGTGGTAACGGCCACAGCTGAAAAAAGCACTATCATCTCCCCGCTGACATCCTCCGTTTCCCGTGTATTTTTCGGATCAAACTCCTCGTCAGTTACAGGAAGAACGTCATCCCTTTCCGGTGGGGAGAAGCTTATCGGAAACATGTCAAAGGAGTCGGATCCGATTATGGGGAGGGGAAGATCGACCTTACCGTCCGAATCGTTGTCAGGGCCGTAGTGATGTGACCAGTAGTTACCACGCTGCCCGTCGTCCCATGAATTTCCGACCCCCAGATCCCTTGCCTGGACCCTGTTGAACAACAGGTGGTTGCCCCAAACAGTATTTCCACTCGAGGGTGGATCGCATCCGCCCCATCTGTCCACGGATATTCCGATATCGCTCGAGTTCATGATCCACGTACCGGTCATGTAACAGCACATGCAGGATATTAAAAGGACCCCATACCCGTTGGATTCGAAAATACAATCGACGACACCTATTTTTGAGGAGTTGTAGATGTGAAGCCCAGCCTCGTTCCGGTAAAAAGAGCTATTCTCTATGAAACACTCCGAGGACCTACCGATGAAGAGCCCCCTCTCGTTCGAAGAGAAACTGCACTCGGTTACTCCGTTCGAACCCGAGCTTCCGATATAAATCCCGTCTATGTTGTTCCTGATGGTGCAGTTCCTAATGCTGTTCGATCCAATAACACCGGATCCGCCCTCTATCCTTATCCCGTCCCCGTAATTCATCTCGAACGTGCAGTTTTTCACCAGGTTGAGGTCCGAACCTTGCATCACGAGACCCGATGAACTGCGGAGCTGGGAGTTGTGGTGTGAACTCCTGCAGTTGACGATCAGGTTTCGGCTGGAATTTATCAGGTGGATCCCGGTCTCTCCGTTCCTCGATGTGTCGAGGCCTTCCAGGGTGTTTTGATCCCCCTCCAATCTCACACCCACCTGATTGCCTTTCACCATGCATCCGATTATCCGGTTGCCGGTGCAGTTTTTCATATCGAGTCCTATTCTATTCAGATATATGCCGCAATCCTTAACTGTCACATTCGTGCAGTTAACCAGTAGAATGCCGATGTGGTTTCCGAACGGATCAGAACGGATGTAGCACCCCCATATGACCAGATGGCATGTGAGGTCCGATATTACGATCCCGTCACCCTCCGTTGTGTTTACGTACCACCCTCCGATCACATAAGGGTCCCGAGAGGTCCCTTTTCCACCGGTGACCCCATTCTTGTGAGTGAGGTCCCTTGTATCGTCGATCCGGATTGGATCATGTTCAGCAGGGCCCATCTGCCCCGAAACATCGGCAGACATCGATATTCCCATGAACGGCATCAGCTGCGATAGGGCTACGAGGAGGATCGCTGACATGCTCATGCAAGGGGGAGCCCTTTTTGGTTCACGGCCCATGACATTGCGACCTGGAACGGCCGATAAATACCTTTCCAGGAGTTATGGGGGGGCTATCCCAAGCCAGGTTGAGCAAGAGGGTCGGAGGGTTTACCTCCGACCCTTCTCTGGATACAGTTCGGATATCAGCTCTTCTGCTCGGGTTCCGGAGGTGCTGAAGGCTCCTTCATCTCGGGAGCCACGTTCCGGTAGAGATGAGGATATTTGCTCTCGGGGAACTCCTCCTCGAAGGGCCTGATCTTGGTCGCAAGGAACACTATCCCCAGAACGATCAGAAGTACCACCAGGATTATCAGGAGGGATAGGAGAAGCCAGAGTGAGGAACGGTCCTCTTTCTCTTCCGACGCATCCGATACGGTGGGATCCCTAAGGTTGCCCTCCATGTACTCCTCGTAATCACTGTCACCATCACCGTCGAAATCCCTGCCTTCAGGATTGCGGACGGTGGGATCGAAACCGTACC
>Ga0272443_10000621_pt1 | contig 62058 bp, 54 predicted proteins | sample SSMAcet12_FD_193581 | JGI IMG/M metagenome (GOLD analysis project Ga0272443, IMG submission 193581) | Marine sediment archaeal communities from Little Sippewissett salt marsh, Falmouth, MA, United States - SSM-Acet-12 | ecosystem: Environmental > Aquatic > Marine > Wetlands > Sediment ... | reverse complement strand
TTCCCCGGGATGAACGCCACCGGCGCGTAAAGGAAATTCTAGACGATGTGGGCTTATCCGGAATGGCCGACCGCCTGCCCACCAAGTTGTCCGGCGGACAGCAACAGCGGGTGGCCATCGCCAGGGCCATGGTGTCACGACCGCGGCTGATCCTGGCCGACGAGCCGACAGCCAACCTGGATTCCAAAACCGGCGCCGACCTGCTGGATATGATGCGGGATTTGAATGAAAAAACGGGTATGACTTTCTTGTTTTCCACCCATGACCGCATGATCATGGAAAGGGCCCGCCGGGTGATCACCCTGCTTGACGGGAGCATAGCCCGGGACGAGCGACGCGGCTGACCAGAATCCCATGCAGCGGCTTATATGGAGTCTATTGTTGTGCATGGCCATGGCAGGCGGCCTGCCGGGGGCGCGCGTCCGCGGGTATATAAAGTCATTCGCACTGGCATTCACGCTGCCCGACAACCTGTCCGCAATTGAATCCAATCCTCCGCTGGGCTTGGTGACCAACCGTCTGCGCCTCACTTTCTCCACATCCGTCTCCAGCAAGATCGGATTTGAGGCCGCCTGGGACCTGTCTCCGCGCTACTCGGAGGTATTCCTGGACGGAATTTTCCCGACGGCCACCGGGGGGGATTCCGGCCTGGATTACCGGGCCGGAGATTTCAAGTCCCGCCTCGTCCCCCCTGCGGGAGACCCCACCTCAGGATTCGCCCTGCACCACAATCTCGACCGCATGCTGGTGACAATCAAATTTTCCGGGGCCGACCTGTTTATCGGCCGCCAGGCCATAGCCTGGGGCAGCGCGCGAACAATCAATCCCACGGACATAATCGCACCGTTTACCTTCAACGAACTGGACACCGAGGACCGCCGCGGGGTGGATGCGCTGCGTCTGCGCGTTCCCCTGGGCATGATGGACGAGTTGGATATCGGTTGGGTCGCGGGACACAATTTCTCTTTGCACCGCAGCGCCTTTTTCCTGCGCGGAAAATTCCATGTCCTGCAAACCGATGTCGCCTGGCTGGCCATGGCCTTTCGCCGCCATTTTCTGGCCGGGTTGGACCTGGCGGGGTCAATCGGCGGTGCCGGGGCCTGGCTGGAAGCCGCCTGGGTCAAGCCCTTGGCTTTTGCCCCAACGGAGCCGGGTGACCGCACCGCCTATTTCCGCCTGTCCGCCGGCATGGACTACAACTTCAGCGGCAGACTATACGCCTTCGGGGAGTACCATTTCAACTCCGCTGGACGACACAATCCGGACTCATATCCGGATATTCTCGAATCGCCGGCCATAAAGGACGGCGCGGTCTACCTCATGGGCCGCCACTACTTCTCCGCCGGAGCCACATGGCAAGTAACTCCCTTACTGCCGTTTACATTGCTGATCATCTGGAACCTTTCCGACGGATCGCTGACCCTGGCACCGTCGGCTGAATACAACGTCGCCGAAAATTTCTACCTGGCTGCTGGAGCCTATCTGGGGCGGGGGGATCCACCTGGCATGGGTTCCACCGGACCCGTGATGCGCTCAGAGTTCGGAACCTGGCCCCACATGTTTTACACCGCACTGCGCTACTATTTCTAATGCACCCGAACCCGCGAAATCGACGCCTCTTCATTACGGCCCGGGCCGGCAGCCCCCTGCAGGCTCTGTTGGCGGCCCACCTGGCGAACCCTGATGAAGCGGCTTCCCTGATCTCATGTGGTGCCGTCTGGCTGGACCGGCGCCGTTTGACCGATCCAGGCTTCCAGGTGGAACGCGGCCGAACGGTCCGGCTGTTCTTGCGTCCCGGCCAAACCGAACCCTATCGCTTGAATGACAATGACCTGGTGTATCGGGATTCACGCGTGCTGGCGGTGTTCAAGCCCCCGGGAATCCCCGTTCAAGCGGATCTCACCAGTCTATGCCGCAACCTTGCCCGGGGAGTGGCCGACCGCCTGCTTACTGAAGGCAACACCTTCCGCCCCACACCGGTCAGCCGCCTGGATGTCCCCGTAAGCGGACTGGTGCTTTTCGGAGCCGCCAAGCAATGGGAGAAAGAATTGTTTCGCCTGATGCGGGAACGAAAGATCCACAAGGCCTACTGCGCTGTGCTTTGCGAAGCGGGTCCAAGCCGGCTCCTCATCGACGACCCCTTGGGTTGGGACAACGGCCGGGCCCGGTCCGTTCCGGCGGGCCGTCCGGCCCGCAGCCTATTTCTGCGGGGCAACGATTGGCGGGACCTGCCGCGCTACACGGTGATTCCCTTTACCGGCAGGCGGCACCAGATCCGCTGTCATGCATCCGGGCACATCGCCCCCATAGCCGGTGATTCCCGCTATGGAGCGCCTGGGCGCTCCGATATTCAGGGCATCGCACTGGCCTGCGTGGGTTACAACTTTACCCTGGGCGGAACCCGCTACCGCATCCGGCTACCTGAATCGATGTGCAGGGATCATGTCGCGGACTTGAAGTCCGCCGCAACCACTACTTGATGGGTTTCCGGACTGGCCGCACCGGCAAGGGTTTAATCACCAAGCTGCGCGACCGGAAACGGTAGTAACATTCCTGGCCAACCACCAAAATGGCGTTCTGCCCGAATTCATCTGGAGCGCACACCGGGCTCCAGGCCATGAAATGAAGTTTCGGGTAGTTTGCCGCCGGCGCGGTAAACTTGGTGGAAAACGTCACATCTCTCTTTTCACCGCCGGCCATGGGGCCGACAAGTTCTTCGGCTTTCCAAATCTGGTTGGTGACGGTATACGGCTTGCCCTTGAATGCGTAGATAACGGCTTTCATGCCGCTGCAACCGTACTTGCTCTTGCTGCCGTTCCACAAGGTGACCGTCAGCATCACGCTCTCTCCGGCTTTAAAAGTAGTCGGCGACATTTTAATGGCGGTAACCTTGATGGGCGATGTTCCCTGGGCGGCCAATGCCGCCGCGAACAAGAACAGGCACACAAGGGTTGTGGATAAAACAAAGGCTGTACGTTTTGGTTTTCTCATTTTAAAACCCCCTTTTTGGCGAACGTCTATTACAACAATGTCAATTGGCGACAAAACATCTCAAAAAAAACACAGGGATTCCCAAAGGCCAACTCTGCTGGTTGGTTGACGCCTAAACGAGAGAAAACTTAACGGGCCGGATTCACACCTTTGCGATCAGTTGCTCAGCCGTTGACCTGGAAAGTGCGATTGCCATCTTCAAGAAAAGCGATGATCTGGCGGATGGCCGCCAGCCCGGCGTTGATGTTGGCTTCCGTGGTCTGGGCTCCCATCTTCTTGGGCGTAAAAAAGAACCGCCCGGGATATTGCGCGGCGATCTCGTCCTTGCAATCCGGCGCGACGTCGGAAATATAGGCAAAGTCCGCACGCTGCTTGAAGATCTTTTGCAGGGATTCTTCGCACACCACTTCCTTGCGGGCGGTGTTGACCAGAACAGCACCTTTTGGCATGCGACCAAGCAAATCGGTGTTGATGGAGCCCCGGGTTTTCTCGTTTGCCGGGATGTGCAGGGAAACGTATTGACAGGTTTCGTACAACTCTTCCGCCGAGGCCACCGGGGTCACACCGGCCGCCCGGATGGCGTCGTCCGCGATAAAGGGGTCGAAGGCGTACACATCCATGCCGAATCCGGCGGCGATACGGCCGACATCACGGCCGACATTGCCGAATGCATGGATCCCAAGTGTTTTTCCGCGCAGCTCCGTTCCGGATTTACCGTTGTACCCATTGCGGGCCAGAAAAACCATCATGCCCAAAGCCAGTTCGGCTACGGCGTTGGCGTTCTGTCCAGGGGTGTTCATCACCACCACATCCCGGGCCGTGGCGGCATCCAGATCCACGTTGTCGTACCCGGCACCGGCGCGGACCACGATCTTGAGCTTTTTCGCCGCGGACAACACCGCGGGCGTAACCTTGTCACTGCGCACGATCATCGCATCCGCATCGGCCACCGCCGCTTCCAGCTCCGCAGCATCAGCATAGGATTCCAGCAAAGCCATTTCATATCCGGCCTCTTGGCAGATATCACGGATCCCGCGCACCGCATCCGGATGGAAAGGTTTAACCGTCGCCACCAGTACTTTTTGTTTCATTTGTATTCACCCCTCGTAAAATTTGTCTGTTTTTGAATTGTAAGGCCCCGGCGGCGCCATGTCAATCCACACCGGCCCCGGGTTTGACTATCCACCCCCCCTATGCTACACAAAAAAAATGCCACGCATCTGCACTTTCACCACGGTTCTGGTTTTACTGGTCTCGCTCCTTGCCTTTGCCGCAGACGCGCCGGAACTGCCGCGTCCGCTGCAACTTGCATCCACCGCCCTGGACACAACGCTGCAATCCTGGCAATGGCGCCCAAGCGGCGGTGAATGGCGTTCCATTCAGCCGGGACGATCCATCGACAGTGCGGAGTTCGAATTGAGAACCCGAACCGCCGTCGCCCGGGTGAGCCAGGGATTCGTCGTGGCGGGAACGCCTGTTGAACTGGACCTTGAATTCCGCTCAGCCGGAAAAAGCCATGTGACGGTGCAGGTAAACGGCCACAACTTCGATCCGATAGCCGTGGACGGAGGCAACGGAACCGCCCGGGAAGTGAAAACCCGCCTGCACCTGACCGATACCGTTCATCCGCGGGAGTGGTCAATCCACATCCACGTGCGCAACCGAGGATTCCTGCCGCCCCGGGGGGATCCCTGGCCGCCCCGGCGCAAGCCGGCAAAGGAAGCCGGGATGAGTTTCCACCTGCAGCGGGCAGCCTTCCACTACCCGGCGGCCGCGCAAACGGCCAAAACCTTGAAGAACTGGACCGACAGCCTCTATACGGCCCAACGCCTGGTACATCCCGACCTGCGGCGCTTCACCTTCACGGGACATCCCTATGCCATCCCGGACGGGCGCGGCCTGAAACCGCGGGTCCGCACACGCCTGGAACAAGCCCTGAAAAAGGCCCTGGATGCCTTCGACGGCGAGGCCCTGGAGTCGGGAAACACGACCCGGTTGCTACAGTCCATCCGCACCTCCCTGGGTCATTGCGGTCCCCTGCGTGAATACGCCCGGAGTTTCGAGGTCCGGCTCATCGGCAACGCTCACATAGACATCGCCTGGCTGTGGCGCATGCGGGAAACCGTCCAGGTCGCACGCAACACCTTCCGAACGGTCCTGGAAAACATACACGAATATCCCGAACTCCATTACGCCCAGAGCCAAGCACTGGCCTACCAATGGATCGAAGACAACTACCCCGATCTATTCGCGAAAATCGGCCAAGCCATCCGCGCCGGGCGTTGGGAAGTGGTGGGTGGCATGTGGGTGGAACCCGATTGCAACCTGATCTCCGGGGAAAGCTGGGTGCGCCAGATCCTGTACGGCAAACGCTATTTTCGTGAGCGCTTCGGGGTCGACGTCACCACGGGCTGGAACGTGGACTCTTTCGGCTACAACCACAACATGCCCCAATTCTTCAGCAAGAGCGGTATCCAGCGTTTCGTCACCCAAAAGATATGGTGGAACGACACCACCGTATTTCCCCATTACGTGTTCTGGTGGGAAGGCGTCGACGGCACCCGCCTGCTTGCCTATTTCCCTCCCGCGGGATACACTTCCCGGGTACGCTTAAACCGGGTGGTAGACCAGATCGCCCGCTACCAGGCCACCACGGGTCTGCGCAAAAGCCTGATCCTTTACGGCATCGGTGACCACGGCGGCGGGCCGAACCGGGAAATCCTGGACCGGGTGCGCGGCTATGCGGGGCTGTCAATCGCGCCCAGTTTCATTCACTCGCGCTCGAAAGAATTTCTCGATGGCCTGCCCCGGGAGATGGGGAACCGCATCCCCACCTGGCGGGACGAGCTCTACCTGGAGTACCATCGCGGCACATTCACCACCCAGGCCGCGGTGAAACGGGCCAACCGGGAACTCGAGTCCCGCCTGGGGAGCAGTGAGAAATGGGCCGCCCTGGCTCAACAGGCGGGGAACGATTACCCCGCGGCCCGCCTGGAGCAGGCGTGGAAAACAGTTCTCACAAACCAGTTTCACGATATCCTGCCCGGCTCCTCCATCACGCCGGTATACCGCGACGCCGCCGAGGCCTATGCCGGGGTTCGCCGCAACCTGGACCGGTTGGATGGACAATCCCTGGCGGCCCTTTGCGCCCGGATCAGCACAAAGCAATTGCAAGGCCGCCCGGTGGTGGTTTTCAATCCCCTGGCATGGGAACGCAACGACGTAGTCCGCCTAAAGCTGGGCGAAAATCCACCGCGTCACCCCGGGATCCTGGATCACGGCGGCCAAAGCCTGCCCGTTGAAATACTCGAAAACGAATGGGGGGAACCGGAAACCCTGGTGTTCATTGCCCGCAACGTTCCCTCGCTGGGGCACCGCTGCTATTCCCTGGTTTCGCTTCCCGCGGCCCCCGCGGCGCTCTCCCAACCCACCGGATCGCCGTTAATGGAAAACAAGTTTCTCCGGGTTCAGGTGGATCCAAAGAACGGCCGGATCACCAGCCTGGTCCACAAAGCCACCGGACGTGAATTCGTGCCGCAAAACGCAACCCTCAACGCTTTGGAGATCCACGAGGACCGGCCGGAAGACTGGGATGCCTGGAACATCGGCTACACCGGACGTCGCTGGTCGCTGGACCGGGCGGACAAGGTGGAAGGAGTAAGTCGAACTCCGGTGCGCCGGGTCATCCGCGTCCACTCCAGCTTCCTCGGCCTGTCAAAAGCACGGCGCGGCCCCACGGAAGAGTTCCCCTCCTCTTTCTTTACCCAGGAGATCTCCCTTTGGGACGGCCTGGACCGCCTGGACATTCATTCCCGGGCGGACTGGTGGGAAGACCACATGATGTTGAAAGCCGCCTTCCCCGTGGCCGTCAACTCCGACACGGCATCCTACGAGATTCCCTTTGCCGCCATCCGGCGCTCCACCCGGCGCGACACCTTGGCCCGCAAGGCCCGCTTTGAAGTTCCCGCCCTGCGCTGGGCGGATCTTTCAGATGACTCGGGCGGATTATCCCTGCTCAACGACGGAAAATACGGACACGATATCCATGAGAACACCATGCGTATCTCCCTGTTGCGTGCCCCCACCTGGCCGGACCCCCTGGCCGACCGGGGCCGCCACGCCTTTACCTACTCCCTCTACCCCCACGCCGGTTCATGGATGGCTGCAAACACAATGCATCGGGGCCGTGAGCTCAACTCCCCATTGCAGGCGGTCTTCACCGACCACCATGACGGCGAGTTGCCCCCCGTTTACTCGCATATCCGCCTGGAACCCTCCGCGGTCATCCTGGAAACCGTCAAGGCGGCTGAAGACGGCAAGGCGTTGATCCTGCGGGTTTTCAACGGTAGCAACCATCGGGAAACCACCACACTGACTTTTTTCACACCTCCCCGAAAGGTGTTGGAAACGGACCTGATGGAAACACCGATTCGAACCTTGAAAGCTTTCGGACCCAAATTGCCCCTGGAGTTGGGCCCCTTCGAGATCATGACGTTGAAAATCATTTGCCGACCGCCCGATGCCTCCGGCGAAAAAATCCAATGAACCCCGGCGCTGAGTGCCGACCCGGTGGGCGGCGGCGATCATGAAGCGTTCTTCTCCACGCCGGCTCTACCATTGGGTCAAAGGGACCTGGTTGGCCATGCAGGCCGTCTCCCTGCCCCTGGCGGCAATCTACCTCAAAACGCATGGCGGCATCCCCGCAGCGGCACTCATTTCCGGGGCGGCATTCCTGTTGTTGTGGATTATTGGCCAGTCCCTGCTGTCCATGTACCGCTTCCCCCTGGAGTCAGGTCCGGCATTGGGCTTGACCGCAGGCATGGCGGCGCAGGCGTTGATCGTGGGCCTCTGGGGAGGCTCCCTGACCCTGGCGGCCTATGCCGCTTTTTACTCCTCTCTCTTTGCCATAGTGGTTTGCGGCCTGCTCCTTTTCCTGCACCTGGTCTCGCCATGGAAACGCCGCCCGGCATGGTGGATTATCCCCGTAGCGGGCCTGGCGGCCGCGGGGTGGCTGCTTTTTTGCCTGGGCCGGCCCTTGGCGGCAGGTTTGGATCAACTGGACTCACCGGGGCGCATCGCCGCCCTGACCGCCCTGGGACTTCACACCCTGGGTGCGATACGCAGCCTCTACGGTTTTTCCGTGTTTTCTTCGCCACATCCGCGTGAAGACGCATTCAGTCGGGAGTGGAAGAAATGGGCCGCCCCCACGGTCATCGTGCTGATCCTCTCCGTGACCGCGGCGGCCATCCTGGCGGGAATAAAGTGAAAAGATTTAAGCGGAAAGTGAAAAGCAGCGGTCTTGTGTACTTGCCCTAGTAAGGGGGTTCTTCCGGGTCAATGGGCAAGTGGGTAAAAGGAAAGTGAAAACGATCGCCTCCACCCGCACAGGCTGGATTCTGAATATCGTCCCTATCCGCCTGTCATCAGCATGAAGGGTTTCTCGTTAAAGCTCTTGTAGAGGGGGCGCAAGCGCTCGGTGTGGTAATACTCTTTCACGTTGACCAGCTTGCGTCGCGCAGTGACTTCCTCAATGGGCTTATCGCCGTAACGTCCGTTGCACAACACCACCAAACGCCCGGAAACACCGCGCAGGATCAAGTCCAGGGCCAGGTTCCCAAAGGTAATGGGCACGATCGAATCCAGTGAATCCGGTTCCCCCGCCCGCACGAGGTAGCCCAGTTTCTGGGAGATACAATTAACCATCTTTTTTTCGCCGTACTTCGGGGAAAGGCGCTTCAGTTGACGCGCCACCAGCTCACCGATGCCGCCCAGCTTGGCATGGCCGAACATATCCCGCTCGGTATCCTCGAACACCAAGTCCTGGCCATGAAAAGTGGCGCCTTCGGATACCAGGACCACGGCGTATCGACTGGGATTGTGCAGGCGGTCCTCCACCAGCAGCCGGCAGAGATCATCCATGTGAAAAGTATGCTCCGGAATCACGCACCGGTCCGAAGCCCCGGCGACCGTGGGCAACAAGGCCGTGAAACCGGCATAACGCCCGAACACCTCCAGCACCAGGAAGCGTTCATGGGATCCGGCGGTGGTTCGCAGGCTGTCGGCCAGGGAAATCACCCGGGTGACGCAGGTGGAAAAACCGATGCAGTAATCCGTGCCCGGCACATCGTTGTCCATGGTCTTGGGAATGCCGACTATCGGCACGCCCTCGTGGTGCAGGCGCACGGCGTAGGCCAGGGTGTCATCGCCGCCAATGGCGATCAGGCAGTCTATGCCGAGGAATTCGATGTTCTTTAATACCTCAGGAGTCAGGTCATTGCACTCCCGGTTATACACGGATGCCAGGTGAGGCGGCACTCCCGGCGCAGGGACCCGGCTAGGGAGGGTTCTGGACGTGTGCAGAAACGTGCCGCCGGTACGTCCCACCCGCCGGACGGTTTCAGCGGTCAATTCCTGGCAGTAACCGGAATTGTCCACTCCGGATTCCCGGCGGATCTCAGTCAACCCGGACCAGCCCCGGCGGATCCCCACCACCCGGTATCCCTCACCAAGGGCCCGGATGGTGACCGCGCGGATGGCGGGATTCAAGCCGGGCACGTCACCGCCCCCGGTCAGAATGCCGATGGTCCCCTTGAAACCCTTCGCAGAAACGAGCTTTTTTGCGTGGTTGTTCATGAAATACCGCTAGGGCCGCCGGACGGGTCGGCGGCGACTCATTCGGCAGCCGGAATTATGCCAGTTCGACCGAGCCGGACCACAGACCGTGGATATTGCAATAGGAAGTAGCCATTAAGGTGCCCGGCGTCTCACTGCGGAAACGGATGGTGACCTGTGGATCGGTGTAGACGGAACCTGTGTCCGCGCCTTTTACCGTTGCACCGTGGCTGTCAAAGGAGTAACGCCCCAGCAGGAAGGGGAATTTCTCATCCCTGGGCAGGAAGTAAACTTCGATCCAGGCGATATGGTGGGCCGTTGTGTTGGGGTGGGGAATTTCTTCGCCGATGTTGACGGTTACGGTCAGGGCTTCGCCGGGCGCAAAACGCGGGGCCTGGATTACCGGTGCGTGTTTTTCTTTTTTCCAATCCGCCGCTTGAAACATATCCTGAATCATTTTCATGGCTTGCCTCCTTTCCGGACTCTCCCGTGCTTCTCCCGTTGGGATCCACGCAAGGGATGAACCGGAGACACTCTGCACCGATAGTGTAGCATCGCCGCCTGCAAAATTCAACGCATCCGGTCTTCCCGGGAGGGACCATCAGGCGACATCGTCCTTTCAGGCAGGTGCGCTCCGAAGGAGTGCGGATGAAGGATGTCCATTCGGCGGGTTTTCAATCCGCGCCCTTTCTGCTATAATCTTTGATAAATGTCCTGCGTGAGAGAGATTACGTTCTTTTAGCTCCGCGGCGCCCTTCCGGAGTTCAGGAACCGCCGATTCCGCATCCCAATCGATCCCGCGCCATTTCCGGAAGGACGCCGCCTGTCACCACCGATTCCGGGCGTATCACGTAACAGGAGGCGAAACATGAGTCAACGAACGTTGTTCGTTTTCAACATACCCGAGGACCTCCCGGAGCGGGAGCTGCATGAACAATTCTCCTATTTCGGCCGGGTCCGCCATATCCGCCTGATGCGAAAAAAGGGGTACGGATTCGTTGAAATGGGGCGGCCAGAAGAAGCCGCCACAGCCATCAAGGGGGTTAACGGCATCGTGTTGCGGGGCAACGCCATCAAGGTCGAAGCGGCCCGATCGCGCCGCAAACGCCGCCGATCCAACCCGCCCGACCATGACAACGCCGCTTCCAATGCGTGATGACTCTCAGGGATCGTCCGGTTATACAGCACCGTCCCGAGTATACAGGTAGCGTTTGATCTTGCGGGTTGCGGTCTTGGTAAAGGGTTCCTCCCGCTCGATCACCGCGGACAACTTGGAATAAGTCGACAGGCGGGCATTGGCTTCCGCCTTGATCCGTGCCAAGGCGCGGGCGACGAATTGGGCGCGTTCATCTTCACTGCGGCCGCGGGTTTCCGAGTCCACCATATCATAATCCAAGTATATCCACGCTTCCAGTCGACCATTGCGCTCCATGACCAAGGACTCGGACACCAGCAACATGCCGTTGAGGATGTCCTCGATGGCTTCGGGAAAGATGTTCTCCCCGTTGGCCATAAGGATCATGTTCTTGGATCGCCCCGTGATAACCAGGTTGTCATCCCGGTCAAAATACCCCAGGTCACCCGTATGCAGCCAACCGTCTTTGTCAAGCGCCTCTTCAGTCTGGCGGGGATTGCGGTAATACCCCTTCATGACGTTCTTGCCTTTTGCCAGGATCTCCCCGATTCCCATTGGCCCTTCCGGTTTTTGAATGCGGATCTCAACACCGGGGATAACCTTGCCGATGGAACCCACCCGAATGGTGGGGTCGCCCATGGGCCCCCCGGCCAGCAGGGGAGACGACTCGGTCAGCCCGTAGCCCACTAGGTAGGGGAATCCGATGGCCCGGAACAGGCGTTCCGCCTCGAAGTTAAAAGGGGCTCCACCCACTGCCATCACCTGCAGCCGTCCACCGAAAAATCCCATCAGGGAAGTGTAGATCTTGCTGTATATCTTGCGTCGCACCAGTGGAACGCGCAGGGCGGCACGCACGATGCGCTTCTGTTCCAACAGGGGCAGTACTTTCTTTTTGTAGATCTTTTCCAGGATCAGGGGAACCGAACAGATGCCGTGGGGGCGGATATCCCGGCACACTTCTTCCAGGATCCGCGGAGTCGGCGGGCGATCGATGTAGCGGATCTGGGCGCCGTGGCTCAGGGGGTACAGGAAACCCACGGTGAACTCGTAAGTGTGAGACAAGGGCAACATGGACAGGAAGATGAACTCTTGGGTCACCGGAGCCAGGCCCCGGGCGCTCTTGACGTTGCTCATGAGGTTGCCGTGGGTCAGCATGACAGCCTTGGAATGACCCGACGTTCCGGAAGTGTAGATAATGGATGCCAGGTCATCCGGATTCACCTGGCGTGACTTCAACCCAAGGGTCACGGGGAAATTCTTGATGAAGTCCAAGGCGCGGTCCAGGGTATGGGTGAAGGTCTGCACCGGTATCTGGGAGTTTTCCGCCTGGAAATCGTCAAGGGTAATGATGTACTTGAGGTCGCAGCAGCCCAGGTCATCCATCTTTTCCAATTGTCGCCGGGTAACGAACAACACCTTGGCCTCGGAGTCCATCAGGATATGCCGGATATCGGATTCGGGAAAATCAGGCAGGATGGGCACGGCCACCGCGCCCACACGTACAATGGAGAAGTAGGCAACCCCCCAATTGGGGGAATTCTCGCCCAAGATGGCCACCCGTTCTCCCGGTGCAATTCCGGATTCACGCAGCAGTTCAGCCACACGACTTACCCGGTCAAGAAAATCACCATACGTGATGGGATCTTTATCCACCCAACCCAGGGCTGGGCGGTCAATGTAACGTCCCGCCAGTTCCTCCAGCAGGTCGTTCAGGGTTTGCGACTGGATTTCCGGATTCATGTACAAACTTATACATTAACCGAATCGGGAAAACAACTCTTGGGTTGATTTCAGGCCAAGACTCCTGTATAGGAGGTTCATGCAAGATCCCATCCTGACCATCCGCGGTCTGGCCAAGCATTATGGGAAAATCCATGCCCTGGACAACCTGGACCTTGATTTGATTCCCGGAGAGATCTTCGGACTTCTGGGCCCCAACGGTGCCGGTAAGACCACTTTGATCACCATTCTATCGGGAACGATTAAGGACTTCTCCGGTCAGGTTCAATTCCAGGGGGAAAACCTTTTCCGAAACCGCCGGTTGCGCCGACACCTTGGTATCGTACCCCAAGATATGGCCTTTTACGAAGAACTGAGTGCCCGGGAGAACCTATTGTTCTGGGGGGGGTTGTACGGCCTGGGAGGACGCGAATTGCGTCGCCGGGCCAATGAATTACTGCAAACCGTTCAGTTGGCGGACCGGGCCAAAGAACCTGTGAAGAATTTTTCCGGCGGCATGAAACGCCGCCTCAACCTGGCCATCGGCTTGATCCATCAACCGCGGCTACTGCTGCTGGATGAACCGACCGTAGGCATCGATGTGCAGGCCAAGGTAAAAATACTGGACGTTATCCGCCAAGCCGCGCACAACGGTACAACCATTGTTTTCACGACCCACCAGCTCGCGGAAGTGGAAACCCTCTGCAGCCGCGTGGCCATCATGGATCATGGCCGCATCCTGGCTCAGGGCAGCTTGGAAGAACTGATCCGTATCGTCGGTGAACGGGAAGTGGTAGCCATCAGTGGTGAATTCACCGCCTCGGAAGCAGCGGAAGCAATGGGCAAGCTGCCCGCCGCGGATATCCTGGCCATTGAAGACAACGGCCTGACCCTGGCCCTGGACGGGACGGATGAAATTCCCGCTATCCTGGAGAACCTTTTTAAGGCCCGTTTAAGTGTAACGGACCTCAAGATTCAATCACCCAACCTGGAAACAGTTTTCCTGAAACTCACGGGAAGGAGCTTGAGAGATTGAACCGCATCCGCCTAATCGTGGGCCGGGACTTCCGCCGCCGCCTGCGTTCTCCTGTGGGGATCCTCATCCTGATGGCCATTCCGATTCTCTTAACCGCCGTTTTTGGAATCGTCTTCGCTCCCGGAGAAAAACAAAGCAAGTTGACTATCCGGGTTTTGGTGGTGGACAAGGATCGAAATTTCGGCTCCCGCATGCTGACACAGGTTTTTCAACAGGAACGTTTTGCCGACATGTTCCGCATGGAAACCGTTACCGAGGAAATGGGCCGCCGGGAAATCGCCCGGGGCAAGGCTTCGGCCTTGCTGATCATTCCCGAAAATTTCACCGCCGCACTTTTTCTGTCACAACCGGCTCAATTGGAAGTGATTAAAAACCCCGCGGAGACTTTCCTGCCCAGGGTGGTTGAGGAGTTCACCCGCACCGTGGCCGTTCTCGTATCAGCGGCCCAGGCGGTTTTCGCTGATGAGCTGGCGGCCTTGCGCCCGCTTTGGAACCGTGAATTTGAAAAAATCGCATCCACGCAACTGACGGGTCTACTTGATTCGGTCCGTCCCAAAATCCAACAATTGCGCAAGGTCATCGATCCGCCGCTGGTGGGACTGGACACGCTGCAAGAAGAGCAAAAGGACACCGGCGAAAAAGAGCCCGTTGTGGACATGTCCGCCATATTCGGAGCCATATTGCCGGGCATGGCCATTCTGTTCATGATGTTCATCGTCGAAATATTCATGCGGGAGATACTGGAGGAAAAAGCAGACGGCACGTTGAGGCGCCTGCTCTTCTCCCCCACTCCACCGCTCCAATACGTTGTGGCCAAAATCATATCCGCCTGGTTCATGGGTTTGGTCATCCTCGGCCTGCTGGTGGTCATGGGCAACCTGGTTTTGGGTATTCAATGGGGAAACTTGTTCTATCTGGCTATTTTCAGCAGCGCAACCCTTGCCGCAGTTTGTGGATTCTTCGCCCTGCTGAACGCTTTCTTGCGCAACCGCAACCAGGCGGGCGCAGTGGCGGCACCGGTCATATTGATTTTTTCAGTTTTCGGCGGCAGCATGGTTCCGGTCAATCAATTGCCTCGTTCCTTGCAGTCCATCAGCCCTTTTACCCCAAATTATTGGTTTATCAAAGGAACCGTCGCCATACGTGCAGGCGGGTTCCCCCTGATCGAGGCCCTGGTACTTCTGGCCGTTGGAGTGGCATTGACCCTCCTCAGTCTGCCCTTGCTCACCCGGAGGATATCATCATGAGCCGCGCCCGGCTTTTGGCGGCCCTGGATTTGAAACGCATGGTCCGGGACCGCACTTTCTTTTTCTGGAGCCTGGGCTTCCCACTCCTGTTCATCCTCATTTTCGGAAATATTTACCGCGGCGACAATACCAGGCCCAAAGCCAGTCTGGTTGTGGTGAACCACGACAACGGCGCCTGGGGGGATTACCTGGTCACCACCCTGGACAACCCCGACATGATCATCAGCAAAACCCGCGAGGCGCCTGAAAAGTACAACCGCCTGCTGGAGATCCCCGCGGATTTTTCCGCCCGCATTGAAGCCATGGACGCCCAGGATCTCAAACTGTTGAAAGATCCTGACGCCAGCCGTGAAGCCGCCGTACAGGTTGAAATCCGTATCGTTCAATCCCTGGTGCGGCTGGTGACCGGGGTAGTCCTGCAATCAGGCAAGGATATTCAGGGACCACCCGCCGCACCGCTTGAGGAATTGGTCACGGTAAAATCGGGATTTCCTCCGGGCTCAATCACCAGAATCCCTTCGGGGTTCGACCACGTCATTCCCGGCATCTTGGTGCAGATGCTCATGATCATGATCCTTATCTACGGCGGCGTAACGGTTATGATCGACCGTCAGCAGGGAATTCTGTCGCGGATTCTCTTTTCACCCGCTTCGCTGGCCCAATTGTGGTGGGGAAAGTTTTTGGGCCGGCTGGGCATCGGTCTTGTCCAGGCGCTGATCATCGTAGTCGCGGGGCTGGCGTTTTTTCATTTCAATCTGGGTGATCCCCTGCTCTCGCTGATGATCATCGTGTTCTTCTCAGCGTCCATGGCGTCTTTGAGCATTTTCCTGGGCTCGATATGCCGCAAAGAGCAGGTCATTATCGGGCTGGCCATCCTCATCGCCAATCTTTCCGCCGCCATGGCGGGATGCTGGTGGCCCATGGAAGTGGTGCCGCGAACCTTTCGAACCCTGGGCATGGCGGTGCCCGCCTGGTGGGCCATGGATGCGTTCCATCAGGTGATCTTCTTCCACAAGGGCCTTGAAACCCTGGTGCTTCATTACGTGGTACTGCTGGGATACACAGCCAGCTTCTCCTTCCTGGCCATTAAGTTTTTCAAGATAAATGACAAATAGCCGAACCGAAAAAGCAGCGATCGAAAGAAAATATTTTTTCAGCGTTGACAAAAGAAAAATAATCACTCAATATGTTGCGGTAAAACAGCACTGTCCAAGTTGCAGACCGTGCCGATCACTGGATGAACAAATCTAGTCCAGATAAAAAGCGTTCGTTTAAGTTGCCCCACACCCTGGTGCTGATCTACCTGATCGTGTTGATCATGTACGCTCTCACCTGGTTGATTCCTTCCGGCTCTTTTCAACGCGTAGAAAAAACCGTGGAGGGTACGGTGCGCCAGGTGACGGTGCCGGGAACCTTCACCTATGCGGAAAAGAAATCCGTGTCGCCCGCCATCCTGTTGACCGCACCCGTGCGGGGATTCCAGGACGGTGTGCTCATCATCGCATTCCTGTTTATTATCGGCGGCGCCTTTGCGGTGATCCAGGAGACGGGCACCATCGACATCGCCATCCGCCGCCTGGCCGCGGCCTTCGCCCGCCGGCCGGCCCTGCGGGGGCTGGTCATTCCCGTGCTCATGACCGTGTTTTCCCTGGCGGGATCGATCTTCGGCATGTGCGAGGAAACCATCCCTTTCATCCTGGTGTTCATCCCGCTGTCTCTGTCCCTGGGGTACGATTCCATCGTGGGCGTGGCCATTCCTTTCCTGGGAGCCGCGGCGGGTTTCGCCGCCGCGTTTTTCAACCCCTTTACCGTGGGCATCGCCCAGGGACTTTCAGACCTGCCGTTGTACTCCGGTCTGACCTACCGCCTGATCTCCTGGGTACTGGGAACAGCGCTTATGATCACTTTGGTGATGATCTACGCCGCCAAGGTTCGCCGCAATCCCCAGGCCAGCCCGGTATACGAAATCGACCGGCAACGCATCAGCAGCGCTGAGGCGGATGATGGTTCCGTTCCAACGGAATTGAGCTCCCGGCATCGCGCCGTGCTGTGGATTTTCGGCGGCGGCATCCTCATCCTGGTGGCGGGAATTCTCCTGCAGCACTGGTACATCGAGGCCATTGCCGCGGTGTTCCTGGGCATGGGGCTGGCCGCCGGTTTCGCCGCCCGCATCACACCCAGCCAGATGGCCGGCCATTTCATCACCGGCGCCAAGGATATGATGAACGTGGCGTTTATCATCGCCTGCGGCCGTTCCATCCTCATCGTGGCGCAGGAAGGTCAAATCCTCGACACCCTGCTGCACTACGCCTCCCAGTTCATTTCCCTATTCCCCCGCATCGTCACCGCGCAGATGATGTTCCTCACCCAGTCGGTCATCAACTTCTTTATCCATTCCGGCACCGCCCAGGCGGCCCTGACCATGCCCATCATGGCCCCCCTCAGCGACCTGGTGGGACTGACCCGCCAGACCACTGTATATGCCTTTCAATTGTGCGAATTCGTGAATCCCATTCTACCGACTTCCGCCGTCACCATGGGAGTCCTGGGTATCGCCCGCATTCCCTGGGAAAAATGGGCACGCTGGTTTTTGCCCATCATGCTGGTACTGGTGGCCTTCAGCCTGATCATGCTGGTGCCGCCGGTGCTGATGAACTGGGGACCTTTCTAGAGACAGGAGTTCGCTATGCGCACAGTATTGCTTTTGCTGCCCCTGCTTCTCTGCCTGCCGGCAAAACCTGGCCTGGCGGCCCGCAAGGGCCACCTGGCCATCATCGGCGGTGCATTGGCACCGGACAACGCCGGGGTGTACACAGAAATCATCCGCCGCGGAAAAGGCAAAGACAAATGCCGCGTGGTCATTCTCGCCGCGGCCAGTGCCACCCCCGTGCGCAGCGGCAACGCCTACCGCGAGGACTTCATTCGTTTCGGCGTGGCCCCGGACAGGGTGCGATCCCTTGAGCTGGCCTTATTGAATGATCCCGGCACCCCGGAATTTGACGAATCCAAGTGGTCGATAAACCACTCAGATTCACGATTGGTATCACAGATAGACCAAGCCGACATCGCTTTCATGGCCGGAGGAGACCAGAGTCGCTACACGCAGCTTCTCCTGACCCCCGCCGGTGGCGATACGCCTCTGCTCCAAGCCCTGCGCCGCCTGTTAAAGCGCGGCGGGATCATCGCCGGCACCAGCGCAGGCGCCGCGGTCATGAGTGATCCCATGATCACCGGCGGCGACAGCCAGGACTCACTCCTTGCACCCGACCCGCCCGGTTCGGGTTCCCCCGTGACCATTGCCCGTGGACTGGGATTCTGGCCCCGGGGTCTCGTGGATCAGCATTTCCTGCGCCGGGGTCGCTGGGGAAGACTCGTATCCGCATTGATGCAATCCAACAGGAACTGCCTGGGCCTGGGGGTCGGCGAAAACACCGCTGCCTTTATCGCCGCGAACAAATTGACCGTTATAGGATCCGGAGCGGTGGTGGTGATAGACAGAACCGCGGTGAAATCATTCAGCCGTTCCCCTTGGCATGTCAAAGGGCTGATCCTGCACTACCTTCAAGATGGCGACCGTATTGATTTAAACCGCCTTCAGGTGCATGCGAATCCACGTCGCAAACGGCGTGCCGTTAGCGGAATCGGTGACAGCCAACCCCAGCGCACTCCCATGGCGGGCGCTTTTTTTGGCTACGGCCTCTCACGCCTACTCATCGAACAACTGGTCGAACCCGGACGCAGCCGGGCCCGGGCCCTGGCTTGGGACGATCGCAAATCCGGTATCGTGAAAGGCATTGAAGCCATCGCTCGCATCACTCCGCAAACCCGAATATTCCAAGATCGTGGCAACGGGCGTCCGACATGGACTCTGCAGCACATAGGCTTGGACCTGCTACCGATCACCATAACGATTCAGCGCAGCCGGAATGAAAATAGAGAAGAAAAATAATTTTCATAGTTGAATTTTGAAAATTTTTATTCTACCCTTGGGTTGTGAATCAGCAATCTTCACTACGGCTTGGCCGCAAATCCCCTGAACCCACGGGCATCCGCCTCCCAAAAGACGAGGTTTCTTCCGGGAGGCCCGGCTTGATTCTTCTACGCAACGCCACTCTCTTTTCCCCACTGGCTCAAGGCAGACAAGATATCCTGGTGGCGGGCGGGCGCTTTGTCTGCATCGAGCCGGAAATTTCTGGCCCGAACTGGCCCGGCATCCAGGTTCTGGATCTGGAGGAACGCTGGGTGATTCCCGGCCTGGTGGATTCCCACATCCATATCGCCGGGGCCGGCGGCGAAGGCGGTCCCATGACCCGGACCGGCCCCATCCCAGTAAGTTCCATCTTGGATGGCGGGATCACCACCGTGATCGGATGCCTGGGAACCGACGGCATCACCCGCGGGGTTGAGTCGGTGCTCATGCAAGCCAAGGCATTGCGTCAAGCCGGCCTTTCGGCATGGATCTATACGGGGGCCTACCAAGTTCCACCGCCCACCATCATGGGAAACGTGGCCCGGGATCTGGCCCTGATCGATGAAGTCATCGGTGTCGGCGAAATCGCCCTGGCGGATCACCGCTCATCCTTTCCCAATGAACGTGAATTGACTCAATTGGTGCTGCAGACCGGCCTGGGAGCCATGCTGGGTCAAAAAAGCGGCGTGGTCAATGTCCACCTAGGGGATCAGCCGGATCCCTTCGCTTTGTTGCAAAAAGTGTCCGGCCAAAACGGCGTGAACCGGCGCCGTTTTCTGCCCACCCACTGCAACCGCAGCCGCCGGGTATTGGATGATGCCGCCCAATGGGGCCTTGAAGGATTCGTTGACCTCACGGCCAGCAGTTATCCTTTCTACCCGGATCTGGAAATCAAACCCTCCCTTGCGGTTATGGAGCTTGTGGATCGAGGTGTTCCGTTTAACCATATTGCCATTTCATCGGACGCAGGCGGATCCCTCCCCCAATTCGACGTACACGGAAACCTAATCAAGAATGCAATGGGACATCCCGTGTCGCTGTTTCGTGAAGCCATCGATTTGGCGGAAGCCGCTGCCGGGAGTGACATTGTTCCGTTCGCCGTGGTCACCTCAACGCCCGCTGATATCCTGGGTTTGAGAAACAAGGGACGAATCCGGAAAGGAAACGATGCCGATCTGGTTGTAATAGACAAAGAACGGCGCGGAATCCACGCCGTAATGGCCGGTGGCCGCTGGATGTACGGCCCGGTGAAAAACGATGGAACCGCTTGATATGAAGCAAAAAAAACCATTTAAAGTTGCAAAGAAGGAGGTCGCATGAGACGCGCCAGAACATTTATTGCAGTTCTTATACTGCTGTCCTGCGTGGCGTACGCCCAGATTCAATCCGGTAACATTTATGGAACCGTGGTCGAGTCATCGGGAACGCCCCTGCCCGGTGTGGCGGTCACCCTGGTTTCCGCCCGCACTGGTGAACTCACCACCATCAGCAGTGAAGACGGACGGTATCGTTTCCTGAACCTGCCGCCCGCTAAGGATTACAGCCTCACCTTCGGTCTGGATGGCTTCAAAACGGAAGTTCGCCGCAATATCCGCGTGATCATCGGCGAGAACGTCACCATCAACATCCAAATGAACGTCGGCGAAATCACCGAAAGGGTCACTGTTGAAGGTCGACCGCCGGTTATCGACATCCGCAAGACCACGGCCGCCACCAACGTCACCCAGGAAGAATTGCAATCCCTGCCCACGGCGCGAGATCCGTGGGCCATTCTGCAAAAAGCCCCCGGTTTGGCCATGGACCGAGAAAACGTGGGGGGCAACGAATCGGGTCAACAATCCTCCTACACCGCCCGTGGAGGCGGACGCGCCAATTCCCAATGGAACGTAGACGGCGTGGAGGTAACCGATCCCACAGCGCCGGGGACTTCGGGCATGTACTACGACTACGACATGTTCGAAGAGATGCAGATCCAGACAGCCGCCAATGATGTGACCGCCATGACCGGCGGCGTCAACATCAACTTCGTGACCCGTCGGGGTTCGGACCGTATTTCCGGAGGCGCGCGTTTCTACCTCACCGACGATGCGTTTCAATCCGACAACCTGCCGGACAACATGGCCCAAGATGATCTTTCAGGCAATACCATCAACAACATCGCCGACTACGGCTTCAACATCGGCGGCCCCATCAGTAAAGGCAAAGCCTGGTTCTGGTTGTCCTACGGCGTTCAGGACATCAACCTTTTCGACGTGCGCGGCGATGCCGATGACACCCTGCTGCGTACACTGAACGGAAAATTCAATCTGACCCTGGGGAGTCACCGTATCGAGGTTTACGGGGTATACAACGACAAAATCAAGGAAGGCCGCAAACGCTACCCCCTGGATCTGTATGAAGCCGGACGCAAGCAAACAGGGCCGGCCTACATTTTCAAGCTCCAGGATGACATTACCGTAGGCAACAACATGCTCATTACCCTCAAAGCATCTTACACGCCCACTGCCTACACCCTGGAACCCTACGGCGGCCGTGATAAGGCGGTCTACGAGATCTATAACACCTATCGATACAATACCGGCACCTGGGAAGAGATCGAGTCGGAAATCCTCAGCGGCAGCATCGCATTGAATTACTTCAAGGACAATTTCATATTCGGCGATCATGAGATCAAACTCGGCGTTGAATACCGCTACTCCCATTCCCGCGAAGCCTCCCAATTGGGCAACGGCCTTCACCTGCAGATCCGCCCGGGCCGCAGTCTTTATTATGGCACCCTCTACCGTGATTGGGACATTGACTACGAACTCAACCGCTTGTCAATTTGGCTCCAGGATGCCATCAACATGGGACGCGTCACCCTCAACATCGGGCTGCGCATGGACCGTCAATCCGGCGGCATTCGCGAACACATGATTCCCGGCACATCCATACCGGTTGCCGAGGACATTGAGGGCATGAATCTCAATTGGGCGCCTTTGACCCAACCTGCAACCGATTTGCCCTTCTCTTTCAGCTTTTTCTCACCCCGAATCGGGCTTATCTGGGATCTTTCCGGTAACGGGCGTACCGTCGCCAAGGCCAACTTCGCCCTTTACGGCTCAGTCCTGGACGCGGGCTACATCGATACGCTTCGCATCGACAGCTATCATGAACTGGATTGGTACGATGACAACGGCAACGATATGGCTGACCCCGGCGAACTCTATCTCTATCGTACCCGTGACAACAGTGCCATGATCCTGGACAAGGACTCCCAGTTCTTTTTCGACGATAACCTCAAGCCTGAACGCACCATGGAAGTGGTCATGGGCATTGAACGCGAATTGATGCGTGACTTCCGTTTGGGCCTCAACCTGATTTACCGGCGCATCACCAATCACACCTGGACCGTTCCCTATGTTTGGGACGGCGGATATCGCTTGGTGCGCAACAGCGATTGGGCTCAATTCTCAGTAAACGAAGAAGGCACCGACTACACGTTCTGGGACACCCTGGACGTATACGATGAAGGGATCGGTTTCGTCACACAGCGGCCGGACTACAATGTGGTGTACAAGGGACTGGAACTCACATTCAACAAAGCGTTTTCCAATCGTTGGATGATCAGCGGTTCCCTGACCCTTCAGGATACAAAGGTCCATTACGATTCAGCCGCCGCGTATATCGATCCCACGGATCACCAGCCGGACAAACTCGACGCGCAACCCGGCCCCCATTCCTACGGCCGGTTCGTCATGAACTCCCGCTGGATGTTTAAATTCAATTGGATTTACCAACTGCCCTGGGAAATCAATTTCGCCGGTTCCTTGAACGTTCGTGACGGCTACATCTTCCCGCGGGTGCGCACACTTTTCGACGCAGGCCGCCGGTATTGGGACTACACCGAGCCCGTGGTCCTGCTGGAAAATTACGGCGCCAGCCGCTACGACACTTTCTGGAACCTGGACCTGCGCCTGGAAAAAATGTTTAACTTAGACAAACTCGGACGTTTGTACATCTCATTGGATGCTTTCAACGTCACCAACAACGACATGGTCCTGAGCCAGGGCAACGACATCGCCCTCAGCAACTACCTGGTAACCGATACCATGCTGAACCCCCGTGTCTTCCGCCTTGGAGCCAGATTCGAATTCTAAGTCAACTCCCGCGGCCGGGCCGGGGATTCCCCGGCCCGGCTGCAACCCTACAAAACCATGAACACCACCATTAAGCATGCCATTATTCTACTCCTTGGTATAGCCGCTGCCTCATGTGCACCGCAAGACTCCAATGACATTCTTCAGCCGCCTAGCCCTGATGAGCGCCGGGGAACCCTGGTTCTTGCCGGAGGTGGCTCGGAACAAGACCGCAATGGAGATTCCTGGTCTGACCGCCTCTACCGCCACATTATCGATGCATCGCCGGACCGCCGGGTATTGATTCTATCCGCAGAGCCCGAAAACGAATGGCTGCCGGCCTACTTTCGCCGCCTGGGCGCTGAATCCGCCGAGAACCTCTTTATCGGTAACCGCCGTGTGGCCGATCTTGCTGAAACGGCGGTACGCATCAATAAGGTGGGCGCGGTTTTTATTAAGGGAGGGGATCAATCAGTCTACATGGCCAATTGGGAAAATACTCGCACGATGGATGCCCTGAAGGCTTTATACCATCGCGGAGGAGTGCTCGCGGGGACAAGCGCCGGAGCCGCCCTATTGGGAGGCGTGGTATTCACCGCTTCCCTGGGCACTCTTTATCCGGAGGATGCTTTGACCGATGCAGGCCATCCGAAGATGGACCTGAAACCCGGATTCCTGGATGCATTCCCTTCCCTATTGGTGGACACCCATTTCACCCAACGGGGGCGCTTGCCGCGTCTGGCCGTTATGCTTGCAAATTGGCACTCGAATCACGGAGAAAAAGACATCATTGGCTTGGGTCTGGACGATCAGACCGGCGTTGTATTGAACGCCGATGGCCGGGCCACCGTGATCGGGGCGGGCAGTGTATCCTTTGTGCGATTGGGCGCGGCCGCGACCCTGCGCATGGAGAGCGGAAGACCACCGGCAGTCACTCCCCTAATTCTGGACCAGCTTACCGATGGATTCGTTTATGCCCTTAAAGAAGCCCGGGTAATGACGGTACCAGCAGATGCGCGAAGGGTAGTTCCCGATTTGAACCGTCCCGGGCCCGAGAGCTATCCCCTCCGCTTGCGGGGTGATCTTCTTGGAGACAGCTCTGCCGGGGAGGTCCAACTGCCTGCGGATCCGGATCCCGCGTCCCTTTACCAGGGCTGCCTGGAATTGGAAACGGGGCGGGATCTACTTCCCGCCGCCATGGTCACCACGGCCCTTTATCAGGATTTGGATCAGATCGAAAACCGGATGGGAGGTACGCTTCTCGCCCTTTACGAGCATCCCGGACGTTTCGGCTTGCTGCTAACGGCCCGCACTCGGATCGATATTTCCGCCCAGGGACTCATTCGTGCCGTTGAAGCCAACGGCCGAGCCTCCTTATTGGTGGTGGATTCCGCCGGCGTGGAACGCGTGGCGCACAGCCAGTATATCAGCATTCCCGAAGTCAGTATGCTGCCACGCCGTAGCGTGGCCTTGCAAGGGGCCCGGATTCACATTTTATATGGGGGAATCACTTGGAATTACCAAGCCTCTCCGCCCTAACCACGAGCGGACCGCTCAGCAATCCGCCATTTCAGGGAGGCTGAAATCATGACCGACTGCTGTTATAATTGAAATATGAACCAAAAATTGCGCCAGCTTATCGTCGACGGCATGGGGGAATATTCCCGCATTCAAAAGCGTTTGGCCGCTTTCCTGATCGAATACTGGAACGACATCCCCCTCATGTCCATTGAACAGATCGCCCAGCGCTCCGGTGTCAGCATGGCCACTGTAACCCGCTTCGTTCGTCGATTCGGTTTCAGCGGGTTTTTTCAATTCAAAGGTGAAATCCGTAAGGAAATGACCGGTCATGTGAACCCGGTAGACCGCTTTCGCTTGCTCAAAACCGACTTCTCCGGAAAAGAATCCCTGGTTAAGGTGGCCCGTCAAGATGTGCGCAACATAAACCGATTGCTTCAGTTGGTAAAGGAAAACCCTTTCAACGACCTCGTAAAACGCATTGAAAACGCCCAGAGGATATTTACTTACGGCGTCAGCGTATCGGCCATCCTGTCGCGAATGTTCTGCTATATCCTCAATCAGGTACACAAGGAAGCACATTGCCTTGATTCAGGCAGTATGACGGTTGAAGAACGGCTGTTCAGCCTGAATCCCGCAAAGGATCTGCTGATTTTCGCTTCATTCTATCCGTATTCCAAATGCACCGTAGACCATGCCGAATTGGCCCGCAAAGAAAAACTGCCATTGGTGGCCATATCAGATAATGAATTTTCCCCCATTTCCCAGTACGCGGAACTCACTCTGGCCATTCCTTCGGAAAACATCTTGTATACATCTTCAGTTTCCGCATTTTCTGTTCTGATCAACGCCGTGGCCACGGAAATCGCCATAAAAAAGAAGGAAGAACTCGCCGAGTCCATTCGAGTGACCGATCGAAAACTGCGAAAGTTCTACATTCTGAATTAAAAAAAAAGGGCGGCCGCGGCCGCCCTTGGGTTTGCATGGTTCTGGTTTACTTTACGGAAATGGGAATCGCCTTGGTCTTGGACTCTTCAACCTTGGGCACTTTCAGTTCCAGGATCCCGTCCTTCATGCTGGCCGAAATCTTGTTGGCATCCACGTTCTTGGGGATGTTGAACGCCCGCTTGAAGTTTCCGCAACAACGCTCGATGCGGTGGTAGTTCTCTTTATGGACTTCCTTCTCTTCCTTGCGTTCACCCGTAATGGTCAACGTGTCGTTGTCGAATTCCACCTTGATATCGTCCTTTTTGATACCGGGCAGTTCCAGCCTGAACACATACTCTTCCTGGGTCTCGTAGATATCGGTAGCCGGAGTCCATGGCCGTACACCCAGGCCCTGCTCCTTTTCGTGCAGGAATTCGTCCTCGAACAGGCGATTGATCTTGTCATGCATGTTCAAAAGGTCTCCAAAAGGTCTCCATCTTACCAAAGTCATTTTCGCCTCCTCTTTTCCCGTCTTTGCGGGTTTGTTTCCTGAAGCTTTGAGCTTCCAGAAACAATATAGTACAAATTTTTGCGCATGTCAACTTATTTTACAATAAAATTATCATATTTTTCTTAGTCTATCATCATCATATTATTGCCTTTCCCCCTTCGCGTGCTTGCCAACGGGCACACACTCGCTTTGCCTATTGTATTTCCCTGCTTCTCTCTGTTATAATTCATACTGACGTAAATTATCTCCGGGAGTTAACAAAGATCATGTCAGCCCTTTATTCAAAAGATACCGCGCTGGTTCAGCAAAAGCGCCCGGTCAACTGGGAGTTTCTGGAACCCCTGTTTCGCATCGCGGTACTGGTTTTCGGTGTGGTCGTGATCTGGTTCGCCATCAGGGAAAACATCTTCTTTTCCTGGAGAGCCGCCACTCTCACGGGAACGCGAGGCATCATCCTGCGCTACCTGTTGTTTTTCTCGGGCTTGATTTTTGTTTCCTCACTGGTGGTTCGCACCTGGTTGTGGTTCCGTTATCGCCCGATAGCCACGGACTCAATCGCCGAAAGCGACTGGCCCCATATCACGGTTGCGGTGCCCGCCTACAACGAAGGCTCCGGAGTCTACCGCTCCCTCGTCTCCATAGCCAACAGCGATTATCCCGGCGACCGCCTGAGCATCATCGCCATTGACGACGGCTCCAAAGACGACACCTGGTCTCACATGGAAATGGCCCGTGACCGTTTCCCCAACCGCATACGGCTGATGAAGTTCGACCGCAACCGCGGCAAACGCGAGGGCATCTACCACGCCTTCAAAGCCTGCCAAACCCCCTTCTTCGTCACCGTGGATTCAGATACACGCCTGGAACCGGACGCATTGCGCAGCATCCTGGCTCCCTTGGTCCTTAAGCCGAAAATCGCGGCGGCCACCGGACGGATTCGCATCGACAACTACAAGGCAAACATTTTCACCCGCATGCTGAATGCCCATTTTGCCATGGCCTTTGACTTCACCCGGGCCGTGCAAACCACTTTCACCAACGTACTCTGCCTTTCCGGCGCCTTTTCAGTTTACCGCCGTTCCGTATTGAACGAGGTCATCGACCAATGGCGTGAGCAGACATTCCTCAACCAATCCTGCACTTATGGTGAAGACCGCAGCCTGACCAACCATATCCTGCGCTCCGGAAAAGGCACAGTCTATCAACAAAACGCCGTTTGCCATACAATGGTCCCGGAACAGCCCGGCAAGATGCTGCGCATGCTGACCCGTTGGGCGCGCAGCAACATCCGGGAGAGCGCCATTTTTACCGGCTTCATGTTCAATGTCCGCCGCCGGGGGAACCGTTTCCTGCCTTTCTTTGAATTCTCCACCACCATGTCCCTTATCCTGCTTCACTTCTTGTGGTTCTACTTCTTTTTGTTTTCCGGACTGATCAACAGCTCTTTCCTGTTCCGCGCCCTATCGTACACAATCTTGTTCGGATTTTTCTACATGCTTTACTACATCCGCATCGAAGGCCACCGGGATTTCCCCTACGTGGTTTTCTTTTCCCTGTTCAGCGCCGTTTGCACCATATGGATCTTCACCGTGGCCGGCCTTACCCTTACCCGACGTGGCTGGTCCACCCGCTAGGACCTTAATATTTTCTTAACACCCTTGAGTTAAACTATCCAGATGAGTATGCTTTATTCAGCATTCTCCGGGAGGTTGGCTCATGGAAAAACGTAAACCCGTTGTTGCGGCCATTGAGGACGAACCGGATATTCTCGAGCTGATACGCATCCACCTCGAGAAAGCGGGATTCAGTGTTCTCACCTTCTCAGCAGCGCTGCCCTTTTTCAATTACCTAAACGATGAGCGTCCGGACCTTGTCCTGCTTGACCTGATGCTGCCCGATATCAGCGGCATTGATATCTGCAAGAAAATCAAATCCAACCGTAGATGGCAAGACATTCCCGTGCTCATGCTCACAGCCAAAAGCGAAGAGGACGATATCGTGCGAGGACTGGACCTGGGCGCCGACGACTACATGGTAAAGCCCTTCTCCACAAAAGAACTCACCGCCCGGGTCCGTGCCGTGTTGCGCCGCAGTATAACCGATACCGGCGAGGGCGCCTCAAAGATCATCGTAAACGATGAATTTGCCATTGACCTGAACCGGCACGAGGTCATTGCCGGCAACGATAAGATCCTGTTGACCCGTACGGAGTTTATTATTCTCACCGTCATGGCCGAACGCCCTGGCTGGGTTTTCAGCCGTGAAAAAATTCTGGCACGCCTTTGGGGTGACGACAAGTTCGTCATCGACCGCACCATCGATGTACACATTAAGAACATGCGGGACAAGCTGGGCAAATACGGACAAATGATCCGTAACGTCCGGGGGGTCGGTTACAAGATCGAACCATGAAAAAGACCATATTCTTAAAGATATTCTGGGCCGGTGTACTGGTACTCGTCAGTGCCGTTGTTCTGATCTCTCTATTTACATTCTCGAGTTTAAAGCGCTGGCATCGAGACGACCTTCAGGGCCATTTGCAGCAATTGGGACGATCACTGCGGCCTGCCGTTATGGACAAGCTGATCGCCGACCCCACCGCCCTTGACCCCTGGATAAAGCGCATGGACGAGCGCATCAAATCACGAATCAGCATTATCGCCCCGGATGGGCGTGTCCTGGCGGATTCCCGCGCCTTGCCGCAAAGCATGGACAACCACCGGGACCGTCCTGAAATCGCCGCGGCCATGACGGGCACACCCTCCAGCCGCCAACGATTCAGCCGCACCCTAATGGCGGACATGCTCTACGTGGCGCTGCCGCTGCACGCCGACTCTGAAATCGTAGGGGTATTGCGTGTCAGCATGACCATGGAAACCATTCGCAGCCTGCGCAGGGAACTCGAAGTCCGTATCATCATCATCCTGATCTCTTTGCTGTTGCTCTCTTTCTTGTTGACCTATATCAACTCCCGGCGGATTTCCAAACCCATCCGCCGCCTGGCACTGGCGGCCCGTACCGTAGCCGGGGGAGATTTCACTCCCCGTGTCTACATCTCCGACCGTGGTGAATTGGGAGACCTGGCCACCAGTTTCAACCGCATGGTCAGCCGCCAGTCCGAACTCTTCTCCCGCATGGCCCGGCAACAGGAACAACTGCAAACCCTTTTCGCAACCATGCGTGAAGCCCTGGCCGTGATCGCCATCGACGGCACGGTGCGTATGTGCAACAAGAGCTTTTTGAAAATGGTCCACGATTCAAATCCCCAGGGAAAAAAGTATTGGGAAATTTTGCGTTGCAGTGAATTCTACGATACGATTCAGGACTTGACCGTCATGCCTCGCAACCACTCCGGGGAAATGGAATTCGAGGAGCGGGATTACCTGGTTAATTTCACTCCACTGCCCGCCAAAGACGAATTCGTGGTTACCTTTCTGGATATCACGGAGCGACGCCGTCTGGAAACCATCAAACGGGATTTCGTGGGAAATGTGTCCCATGAGCTCAAAACCCCCCTGACTTCCATAAAAGGATTTTTGGAAATTCTTGAAGCGGAAATCGAGCATCCCGAAGGGAAACGTTATCTGGATATCATCCACCGCAACGCGGACCGCATGATCCATATCATCCAGGACCTGTTGCTCCTCTCACGCATGGAAGACAAGAACTTCCACTTGGACGCCCGGGAAGTCAACCTGCCTATGCTGATAGGCAACACGGCACGCATGTTCGAGACCGCCATAAACGACAAAGGTCTGGAACTTATCCTTGACATCCCCGCTGATCTGCCTCCAATCACTGGAGACGCCGCCCGCCTGGAAGACATGCTTGTCAACCTGCTGGACAACGCTGTCAAGTATACTGAGAGAGGTTCCATCACGATTTCCGTGCGCGGAGAATCCTCCTGGGCGGAGATCCGTGTTTCCGACACCGGCATCGGTATCCCTCCAGGGCTGCTTGAAAGGATCTTCGAACGCTTTTTCGTTGTGGACGCGTCCCGTTCCAAGGAAACCGGCGGCACCGGACTGGGACTTTCCATCGTCAAGCACATCGTATTGCTGCACAACGGCGAGATCAGCGTGGATAGTGCCCCGAACCGGGGCACCACCTTCATCGTGCGCCTGCCCCTTGACTCTTCAAAATCCTCCTGATCCTTATTGTTTACTCCTGCAAGGTTTCCTCGCTTCAAATGCACCAGCCATGTCTTACCGACACCGTGGCGCTGCAAATAAATGGCGGCTTCAATGCATTGCGTCTTCAAGTACTTTGCGGGCACACTCGTTTTCACTTCGCCGTAATCTCATTCACATCAGGGGCCGATCCTGCCACTTTTTCGCAGAGCAACGCTTATGAAGCGCCTTCGGTCACACTCCCAACCGGAGTTGTCTCCCCCGCTTGCTTGGATGACCGCATTGACAGATTACGCCAGCAGGCGGATACGGGCGAAGAGGTAATCCAGCGGTTCGGATTTCAGTATCACGCGAAAAAAATCCGCGCCCCCGAGACGCTCGGGTTGATGGCCGTTGTATTCAAAATATTTGCTCGAGCGCCGGCCGTCGAACCAATAAACCAATTGGATGCGGCCTGCCACGATTTCCAATGCGGTGACGCCACTGCGTCCGATAGCGCATCCGGAGTTGAAAAGGCATGGCACCAGGGGATCCAGATGGTAGATGCTGCCCTCGAAATGGTTGCTGCCCTTGTGCCGCAGGAGACGCAGCTCCTCCTTGTAGCGAAGGATCTTCTCTTCCAGCAGGCGACGGCGCTCCGCACTGGCTTGGGGAAAAACGCGGCAGAGTGCCTCGATCTTGAGTTTCAGGCTGTCGATCTTTGAAAGGGATTCGAAAAGGGGGCGGTGGGTATGGCCGATCATGGCCATGATGCGGTGGGAGCGCGCGAACTCGTAAATGCGGCGCTCCACGCGGTACCGCCGCCGGTTGTTCATGGCCACCGAGTAGTTGGGGATGCGCAGGGGTTTCCCCAGATTGCGCGTTGCAAAACGCGCCATTGGATGGATGCCCGGCTCCCATCTGGACGCCTGGTGACCATGAAAAATCAGCAGATCGTGACCATTGTATTCCAAACGCAACGCCTCCCGTGACGGCATCCGGTCGTTCTGTGCCGATTCGGGACGCAGCTGGTAATCGTGGTTGCCGAAGATCTTGGATAGACCGTTTCCGTCGGCGAAATTTCCGAATGTGTCGAAAATCTCCGCCCATTTTTCTCGCACCTGCGGCAACGAAAACTTGTGGAGTTCCTCGATGTCTCCGTTCAGCACCAGGTGATGTCCACTGGGCAGGTAGTAACCTCGCAGCATGGTATGGAACAATTCGGCATTGCGGCGAAAATCGTCGTTGACACCACCGTCTCCCATATGCAGGTCACTGAAGATCACGAAGCGGCCGCCTGTATCCAGCCTTTCAGCCGGGGTATCGCTCAACACCTTTTCGAGTCTGTCGGATATTCGATTCCGCTTCAACATGTTCTCCTTTATCGGTATTTAAACACGGCAATACACCTCCAGGATACCCGGAAAGCGTGAATTCTCGGATAAGACGGGATGAAGATTGTGTGTGGCTGTATAGCATAAAAATGGCTTTAACGATAATTTAACCGTGACTTCATCCAGGATTAACCTCCCGGGGATAGCATGGGAGCAGTTCCAATCTTACAGGAGGAATCATGGCAAAAAAAATGACCATGTTCTTTATCGCGATTTGCCTGTTGGCTTCGTTCAGCGTCATGGGTCATGCCGACGACATCAAGGGGTACATGATCCCCGAGTATTACGTGGCCGGCAGCAACCACAGCGACGCCATCGACGGCCAGCATGGGTTCTGGCTGCGCCGGATCTATTTCGGCTACAACACCGATCTGGGCAACGGCTGGTCCGCCCGCGTGCGTTTCGAGATGAACTCCACGGCCTTCGGCGAAGGCACCCTGGATCCCTACATCAAAAACGCCCATTTGGCCAAGAAGCTGGGCGGCGGCCTGAAGCTGATCGTGGGCATCATCGAGCCCCCCAGTTTCAACCGCATCGAGAAGTTCTGGGGCTACCGCTACGTGGAGAAAACCGCGCCGGACTTTTTCAAGTTCGCCAGCTCCCGCGACTTCGGCGTGGCCCTGGAAGGCAAGACCAAGGGCGGCCTGGTTTACACCGTGATGTACGGCAACTACGGCTCCAACAAGGGCGAGGACAACAAGGGCAAGGCCATTTACGGCCGCATCGGGTACGAATCCGATTCCCTGTTCCTGGACGTGAACGGCTTCTATGCGGCCGACGGCGGCAACGACTACACCTACCTGACCGTCTTCGGCGGCATGAAAGGCAATTGGGGCCGCTTCGGCGTCGGCTATCACTACCTGGACAAGGCCCCGGAAGAGGGTGACAGCACCAACAACGGCATCATCTCCGCTTTCGGCGCCGTCAAGATCAGCAAGAAGTCTGAATTCTTCGTGCGTTACGACCACCTGACCAACGAAAACTTCAAGAACCCCGGTGGCTATGTGCCCATCGCCTGCGCCGATGCCAAGGCCCGCTTCGTTATCGCCGGTCTGAATTTCGATGTCCACAAGATGGTCCAGCTCTCCCCCAACATCAAGTATGTCTTTTACGGTGAAGGCGACAGCGGCATCGACCGCGACAGCGATTTTTACCTCAACCTGACGGCCAAAGTGTCGTTCAATACCAAGATCAAGTAAAAAATGGACATACCCGGGGGAAGAGAGCCGTCTCTCCCCCCGGGTGTCCCCGAAAAAATGATCAACGAATCCCGGGTTCCCGAAAATATCACCCCAAAAAGCGCTGAATCCACAGCAGTGTACCTTTCTTCCCTCTCAGCCACCCACCATACCCGGAAAACGCCCACTTCCACCCATACCCATACGAATCACGTGCGCCGACGCCTGACGGAGTTTAGCATCCTGGTGGAAACCATGCTCGACAAGGCGATGCGCGCGCTCCTTACCCGAAACCGCGATCTTACCAGCCTGGTGGTGGAAACGTACGAACCCCGGGCCAACGTTTTTGAAAATGAAATCGACGCCTATTGCGCCCAGGCGATCGCCTGCCTCAGCCCCAAGGCACGTGACCTGCGTTTCTTTCTCATGGCGCTGAAAATGAACACCGACCTTGAGCGCATCGGCGATCTCGCCACCGGCGTGGCCCGTGGGGTGCGGTTTCTGATCGAACGTCCCCAGCTTGAATTTCACAACGAACTCCCACATATGGCCTTCACCGCCGTCAACATGATCCGCAACAGCACACGGGCGTTCCTTACCGCAGACACGGATCTGGCACGCAAGGTCTGTCGGATGGACGCCCTCGTGGACCGTCTCCACGCCCGTCTAATTGACCGTCTGCATAGATCCATGCAGCAGGACGCCCATCAGGTCAGCCGGGGTCTTGAACTGATCGGCATCGCCAACCGGATCGAACGCATCTCCGATCATGCCACCAACATGGCCGAAGACGTAATCTTTATCGAAGAAGGCCGTTCAATCCGCCACAAAGGCTCTTCCGGTTGAATTCAACGAATCGCAATCCATTCGAACAAAAAAAAATTATTTTTTCGATAGTTTTTTATCGTTTTTTTGTTGCAATCTATACCTTTGCAGGTTATAATCCTAGCGATGAAAGAAAAGCAGGAAGTAATGGTTAGGTTCGAAAAGAACAACCCAGCCATGGCATCCGTCTTTTTTTTCTGGATAAATAGAAAAATCTCTCTCAAATAACTCCCTCCCCCCCCGGGTGCGGCAGGTCCCCCCCCTGCCGCACCCAACTTTCAAACCCCCGGCATGCAAACGGGAAAAAAGGCTTGATACAAACCCATGGCCAAAAAACGTATCCCATTCACCCTAAAGTGTTGTCACTCCAGTAGGTACCGCTCGATGTGGATTAAAAGTCATGCCGCAAGCGCTGAAACACCTTTTCTTCCCGGTCGGAAAACTCAATCCAGCGGGTTTCATGGAGGACTTTAACATCTTCAAACAATTCACTATCCCGGCAGCGCAGGGTTTTCTGAAGCTTCAGGAGGTTGCGTTCACCGTCAATGGCTTTGAGCAGAAGATTGGTGCGCAATAGGGGCGGATAGGGACGTTCTTCCCTCACCCGTCCCACGGAAACGGGCTGGGGTACCAGACCATGCCACTCTTCATCGCCTGATCTGGCGGTGATGAGTCCCTTGGCCACCAGGGTTTGAATGGCCCGCTTGGCCGTTAATTCATCACCTAATTTCTGACAGATCCGCTGCAGGGTACGTCGCCCGTTGATCAGTGAAACCACCTGCCATTCAAAGGTGTTCAAGGTCGGAATCGTTTCTTGCCGACCCACGATGAAAAGAACCGACTCGGCGGGAGGAATGCAAGTATTGACCTCGCGCAGTTCGTCCACCCGGCGTTGGCTTTCCAGCAACAAGTGTTGAACCGGTTTGTCCATGCTGCGGCGGTCGGGTTGATTGCCGACATGAAAACGAAAATGCCCCGTTTGCAGCAACAAGGCGATTTCAAAGGCCGCCATGCCTTCGAGTTCATCACTGACGGCATGGACCATATTGCCCGCACTGAAAAAAAGGGAAAAAAACCTTTCGCCGGGGGTTCCCGAAATACGCAATTCGCCTGTCTTTTCAGTCATACCCAGAAATTGCAGCACTTCCACCAGGGGAAATCGGGAAATAAGTCCGGACAATTCAAGATTGTCCGCATGAGCGGCATTCACTCTTCTTTCCATTGTTTCAACATATCCCGGGCAAGTTAAATCTTAATGAAAGATTGGTAAATAATCCGGAATCGATTCCTTCCCGGAAATTTATTCGATGTTAATTATGGAGCCGGGGTGGCATCGCGCAGCGATTGGCGGTACAATGCGGATATCGCGCTATTCCGGAGAGAATTATGAACGAATCGACCGCAATATTATGGGACGTGGAGAACGTCACGCCCCACCATGACTCCATGTTTATCAACGGCCTGTTGGATTTTGCCGGAGAGAAAGGAAAAATCGCCGTTTCCATGGCCTACGGGGACTGGACCCGCACCCACCTGAAGAAATCCTCTGAAGTCCTGGCGGACCACTCCTTCGAGATGATCCACGTGCCCAAATCCAAAAAGAACAGTGCCGACATCACGCTGATCACCCACGCCATTGAAATCATTTTTCAGTATCCCCATATCCGCCGCCTGATTTTGGTCACCGGCGACGCGGATTTCCGCCCGCTGCTGCTCAGCCTGCGCAAGCATGGCATTGAAACCATTATCATCTGTGACTCCAAGAGCGCCAGCGAAGATCTCCTGTTGCTGGCGGATTCCTACAAGGACTACCGGGACCTGATTCCCGACACCCTTGACGAGTCCGGCGGGGAAGAGTCCGCAACCACGCGCCTTTCCATGGAGGAAGCCGTGGCCCTGCTGAAGGAAGCGGCCCAGTTCATGGAAAAAAGCAAGAAGCCCGCCCTGCTGGGCCCCCTGAAGGTCCGGGTCAAATTGCTGAATCCGAATTTCGACGAACGGCGTCTGGGATTCCGCTCCTGGAAAGCCTTTGTGCTAAAGGCCGCGGAGCACGACCCCCAGCTTCGGCTGGAAACCAGTGCCAATGAACTGGTGATGCGCATCACCCCCGGGGAAAGCGCCAACGGCGAAGCCCGCATCCGCCTGCCCTTTGTCATTTACAATCTGCTGGAGACCATCCACAAAAGCGACGACAAGGACGAATCCAACTGGGTGGGATATTCCATTGTCGCCCAGGACATGAAAAACAACCGCATCGATATCCGTGAATACGGCTTTTCAAAAATGCGAAAGCTCATGGAAGCGGCGGAAAAACGCGGCTTGCTGGAAACCCGCAGCGAAGACTGGAATTGGTACGTCCGCCTGACCCCGGAAGGACTGCGCTACTTTCAAACCCCGGCGCCGGCCAAGCGTCGCCGCAGCCGGCGTTGACCCCTGGTCCGCCCTCACCCGTTGGCGACAAAACCGGTGTTATACGCGACTTGCCGTAGCTTTGTCTGTCTGGTATAATGTTGGTAAGGAAACGGGTTCCGTTTCCACTGTCGATGATTCAAAAAACAGGCTAAACGTGAAAAACAACGACATTATCCGATACTACGACGATTGGGGGCCCGCCACGGCGGACGAGTGGTATGCCAACCCCGTCCTGCTTCCGGTGATCCGCGATTTCATATCCCGCCTCGGTCCTTCCCCCCGCGTCCTGGACCTGGGTTGCGGCACTGGCCATGAATCCCGCCGCCTGGCCGCCGAGGGCGCCAAAGTAACCGGGGTCGACATCAGCCCCGCATGTATTGCCTTGGCAAAAGACCGCACCCCCGAAGTGGATTTCCATGTCATGGACTTCATGGAGCAGGGAAACCAACTCGGGGTGTTCGACGGCGTATTCGCCAGCGGTTCCCTAATCCACATGCCCCAGGAATCCCTGGCCGTTGCCGCGGAACGGATCCGCGGTTTCCTGTCTCCTGGCGGACACTTCCTGGCCATCATGCAGGAAGGCCTGACCCCCCGGATCCACTTCCCCCGGGTGGGTGACGAGCGCATCCGGCGCACGATTTACCGCATTACCGAAGCGGCGGCCCGTGAGCTGTTCACCAATGCCGGATTCGAATGGGACACCCGGTTGTGCCTGGATGCCAGCCTCAGTCGCGACCACTGGGCGGGCTTTCTTTTTCATTTGCCCGAATAGCCCAGAAGAGATCCGGCTGCAGGCAAGTGACCAGAGGCGAGTGGAGAATGATCCCGTCCCAAATAATGAAGGTCAAAACGCGGGCAGGCACTGGGGCCTGCCCCTACAGCAGGGCCTATGCCATACGCCCCTACACCTGATCCTGTCACCTTTCTTTCCTGTAACCTTCTCATTTATTGCACTCCCCCGCACCTTCTGGTAGACTGAAACCCTTCCCGCATGAGAGCCGTCCGGTATTGTGGCGGATCATCCCGCGGCGAAAGAGATACGAATGCCGGAAACAACGTTTCCAATGGAAGAAAAGGAATGGAAAGTACCGCGGTGCAATCATGGCAGTGCCGGTAAATTGCAGATAATGGAGAAAACCCAATGACCGAAAAGATCACCCAATCCCTGCGGGAATCAGCCGCGGCCAGATGGTCGGCCCTGGCGGTCGTATCCCTGACCATGCTGTTCGGATACTTCCTGGCCGACGTCATGGCACCGCTGAAGCCCATGCTGGAAAGCCAGATCCACTGGACCAGCAGTGAATATGGGTTTTTCACCAGCGCGTACGGCTGGTTTAACGTGTTTCTCCTCATGCTCATCGTGGGCGGCATCATTCTGGACAAGATGGGAATACGTTTTACCGGCGTCGCTTCAGCCGCCGTCATGGTCCTCGGCGCCGGGATCAAGTACTGGGCCATCAGCACCACCTTCCCGGAAGGGGCCACATTCCTGGGCTGGAAACTGCAGGTCATACTCGCTGCGTTCGGTTACGCGATATTCGGCGTGGGCGTGGAGGTGGCCGGCATAACCGTCTCCAAGGCGATCGTGCGCTGGTTCAAGGGCAAGGAACTCGCCCTGGCCATGGGCATGCAACTGGCCACGGCGCGGATCGGTACGGCCCTGGCCCTGGTGATCAGCGCACCCATCGCGGCTAAATTCGGCACCCCTTCGGCACCGGTTCTGCTGGGCCTCCTCCTGCTCTGCATCGGCTTGATCGCTTTCATCACCTATACTTTTATGGACCGCAAACTTGAGCGTTCCGAAACCACCGCTGAAGCGGGCCAAGCAGATGACGAAGAAGCCTTCCGGCTTTCCGATATCGGCAGTATCCTGCGCAACCGGGGATTCTGGTACATCGCCGCGCTTTGTCTTCTGTTCTACTCAGCGGTTTTTCCATTCCTGAAATACGCCAACGACCTGATGGTCCAGAAATACCATGTCAAAGCCACCCTGGCCGGCCTGATCCCCGGGCTTCTCCCCTTCGGGAACATCTTCATGACGCCCCTGTTCGGCCGCATGGTGGATCGCAAAGGCAAGGCCGCATCCATCATGTTCCTGGGATCCGTTCTCCTGATCGTCGTCCACCTGCTGTTCGCCCTTCCCATCCTGAACAACTGGATCTTCGCCCTTGTTTTGATGGTGGTGCTGGGCGTGGCCTTTTCCCTCGTTCCTTCCGCCATGTGGCCGTCGGTCCCCAAACTGATTCCTGAAAAGCAATTGGGAACCGCATTCGCCTTGATCTTCTTTATTCAAAACTGGGGCCTCATGGGCGTACCCGCGCTGATCGGCTGGATTCTCGACCGCTTCTGCATCGTATCCAAGACCACGCTGGCGGACGGCACGGTGAACGTGGTGTACAACTACACCATTCCCATGTTCGTTTTCATGGGATTCGGCATACTGGCGTTGATCTTCGCTTTCCTGCTGCGCAGAGAAGACAAAATGAAGAACCTCGGCCTGGAGTTGCCTTCGAGTCATCAAAACGCCTGAGTTCGGGAGTACCGCTGATACACATTGCTGAGTAACCCAATGGCCGGGCCGAAAGTCGGACACTATTGCGTGAAGGAACGCATCGGCATCGGTGGTATGGGTGAAGTCTTCCGCGCCCGGGACTTGCGCCTGAACCGCGAAGTGGCCCTGAAATTCCTCTCCCCGCACCTGCGGGGCGACCCTGAAGCCAACCGCCGCCTGCTGTGGGAGGCCCGCGCCGCCAGCGCCCTCGATCACCCGGCGGTATGCACCGTTTTCGACGTGGGGGAAACCGCTGACGGCCGCATCTACATGGCCATGCCCTACTACCGGGGCATCACCTTGAAGCAACGCTTGTCCGCAGGCAGCATTCCTTTCAATGAAGCCGCAGACATGGTGATCGAGATCGCTGAAGCCATGCAGGTGGTCCACGAAAAAGGCATCGTTCACCTGGACATCAAACCCGCCAATCTTTTGCTTACCGAGGACGGGCGGTTGAAAATCCTGGATTTCGGCATTGCCCGGCTGACCCGGGGCGACGACAATCGGGACGAGAATGAGCCTGCCCGGGGAACCGTTCATTTCACGGCTCCGGAACGCCTACGGGACCTCCCGGCCGGGCCTTCCGCGGACATCTGGTCCCTGGGGGTGTTGTTTTACCTGCTGGTAACCGGCGAACTCCCCTTTCGGGGGGAAACACCCCAAGAGGTGAGCCGGGCTGTTCTTCACAAAGCCTTTGCTCCGCCCTCCACCCTGAATCCACGCCTCTCCCCGGCGGTGGACCGCTTCGTAGCGGACGCCCTGCAACGCGACCCGCGCCAGCGCCTGCCGGATATGCACACCCTGTCCCTGGAGCTGCGCCGCCTGTCCAGACTCATTCCTCCGACCGCGAACCCTGCGCCCGCGTTTCCCCGCCGGCCAGCGGTGGCGATCCGGCCGCTGGAAAACCTGGGCGGCGTGGAGGACCACATCCCCGCGGGTTTGACCGACGGCATCACCCACGCCCTGACCCACGTGGAAGGTCTGCGCGTCATGGCTCAAGGTTCCGTCCAGTCCCAACAGGCCGGCCCCGTGGCGATCCGGGAGATGGGACGCATCCTGGGTTGCACCCACGTGCTGGGCGGAAGTGTCCAGGCGCAACGGGATAAACTGCGTCTTCACGTTTACCTGGTCAACGTGACCGACGGCGCCCATGTATGGTCCGAGCGGCTGGACGGCCACCGGAACGCCCTATTCGATTTCCAGGACCGCATCAGCCTGGCGGTGGTCCAAGCCATGAAAGTGCGCCTGCTCAACCGGGAACGGCGCCTTCTGGGCAAACGTCACACCACCGCCGCGGAGACCTATGACCTCTACCTGCGCGGTCTATTTCACATCAACCAGCGCACCCCCGCCGCCATGCAGCGCGGCAGAGACCTGCTGAAACAAGCGGTTGCAAAAGACGCTGACTACGCTCCGGCGGCGGCGGCCTTGGCGGACACCCACATGCTGCTGGCGTCTTACGAAATCGAAACCCCATCCGCGGCTTACCGCCGGGCACGCGACTTGGTGGACCGCGCTTTGGCGCTGGATGACCAGCTGGCCACCGCGCACTCGACCCGGGCGGTATTGGAGTGGGAACAGGAAGCGGACGCCCGGGAAGCGGAGCGCCATTTTGAACGCGCCCTTGAACTGGCTCCCGGACTGGCGGACACCCACCACCGCTATGCCGAGTTCCTGGGCGCCCGGGGCCGTTTCGATGACGCCCTGCGCGAAATCCGCCTGGCCCTGGAACTGGATCCCTTCGCCCTTATCTCCCATCTGCTGCATGGATACATCCACTACCTGATGCGCGACTTCAGCGGCGCTTTGCGACTGTACCGAGCCCTGGAAGAGATGGCACCGGACTTTATTACCCTCTGCTGTGAAATGGGCATGACCCACCTGTTTCTGAATGAACCGGATGCCGCTGTGGCCTACCTAGAGAAGACCGCCAGACTGGGAGACGGCCACTCCATGTACCAGGCTCGCCTGGCCTTCGCCCTGGCGCGCTCGGGACGGCTGCAGGAAGCGGAAAAAATCCGCCGGGAGTTGGAATCACACCGGGATGATTCCGGCATATCCGGATTTTCCCGCTGCCTCATCCACCTGGGATTCAACGAGATCGACCTGGCGGCCGGCAGCCTTGAACGCGCCTGGGAAGAACGTTTTTACCACGTGCTCTACCTGACGGTGGATCCCCTATTCGACGACCTGCGCTCCCACCCGGCATTGCAGCGCCTGGTGCAAACCCTGACCGCTTCGTCTAATCAGGCGGATTGACGCTTCAGTCAGCCGGTTTTTCCAAGCCCGCCCCGTGGCGCACGATGTCACCGGTCACCAGGTAGATCAGATCTTCGGCCATATTGGTGGCATGATCGCCGATGCGTTCCAGCCGCTTGGATACGTGCATGAATTGAATCAGGGTGTCCGCTTTTTCGGGATCCGTCTTGATGGCACCAAGCACCTGGGTGCAAAGCTTGCGGTTCAAGTCATCCACGCGATCATCCTCTTCCAATACCTGATTGGCGATGGCGGCGTCCATACGGATCAGGGCGTCCAGGCTGTTTTTTAGCATGCCCCGCACCCGCGAGAATATCTCGGAGAAATCAAAACTGTGACTTACCGCGTCTCCCCGGATGATTTTGAGAGCATGTTTGGCGATATCGACTGAAAGGTCGCCGATCCGTTCCAGGTCGTTGTTGATTTTCAGGGCGGCCACGATGGTGCGCAGGTCGCCGGCTACTGGCTGATGCAAGGCCAGGATCTTGAGGCATTCCTCTTCGATGTCCATTTCTTCTTGATCAATGGAATCATCCATGTCAATCACTTGCCCGGCCAGGGCGGAGTCATTCTGTTTCACCGCCTCAATGGCCAGGCGGACACTCTCCTCCACCCTGGCGCTCAATGCGATCAGGCGCTGCATCAGGTTTTCAACGGCTCGCCGCAAATGCTTGCTCATGCTCTCCTCCACTCGGCCCGGCTCATCCGAAACGGCCGGTAATGTACTCTTCGGTCTTTTTTTCTCCGGGGTTGGTGAACAACTCCGAAGTGGGTGCGAATTCCACCAGGTCCCCTTCGTAAAAAAACGCCGTATAATCCGAGACCCGAGCCGCCTGCTGCATGTTGTGGGTCACAATGATAATAGTATATCTTCCGCGCAATTCCCCGATCAAATCTTCGATATGGGCGGTGGCGCGGGGATCCAACGCCGACGTGGGTTCATCCATGAGCAATATGTCCGGTTCCACCGCCAATGCCCGGGCGATGCACAAGCGCTGCTGTTGACCCCCTGATAATCCCAGGGCATTGTCGTTCATACGGTCCTCAACCTCCTTCCACAGGGCGGCCCGATTGAGGCTCTCCTCAACCAGCGCCATGAGCTCACCCTTGCGTTTCATGCCGTGAAGGCGCGGTCCGTAGGCGATGTTCTCGAAAATGCTCTTGGGAAAGGGATTCGGTTTCTGAAACACCATGCCGATCTGTTTGCGCAGCAATACGGGATCGGTGTATTGTCCGTAGATATCCTCGTTGTTGTACATCAGGCGACCGCGGGCATGACAACCCGGGATCAGGTCGTTCATGCGGTTGATGCCGCGCAGAAACGTGCTTTTCCCGCAACCCGACGGACCGATAATGGCCGTCACTTTCTGTTTGGGGATCGTCACGTGCACGCTTTTTATGGCCTCGTTGTTTCCATAGAATATCGAAAAACCCTCGGCCCGCACATGCGGAACCTCGTTCTCAATAGCCAAGTCGTTCCTGTTCAGTCGGTCTTCAGACAATACCAAGCGTTTCTCCAGGTTCATGATCAGCCTCTCAACTTCTTGGATACCCGGGCGCGCAGGATAATGGCCGCCAGGTTCAGCATAAGGACCAGCAAGACAAGGGTGAAGACCATGCCGAACTGCACGTGCCGGATCTCATCCACCGCCTCGTGTTCCGTAGCCAGGTTGTAGATATTCCAAGGCAAGGCCGGCGTGGGCTGGTTCAGCCCTTCCAGCAGGCCCAAGGGTTTGCCTACGCTGACTGCGGCAGTGAAGATGATGGGGGCCGTTTCGCCGGCGGCACGCCCCATACTGATTACGATGCCGGTCAGGATACCCGGTAGTGCGGCGGGAAGGATGACCCGGGCCACCGTATGGATTCTACTGGCGCCCAGACTCAGGGAGGCTTCCTTGTAGGTGCGGGGTACCGCCTTGATGGCTTCCTCGGCAGCCCGGATGATTGTGGGCAGCACCAGCAGGGCCAGGGTCAGCGATCCGGCCAAAACACTCTTGCTGTCGGAAATTTTCAGGGTATTGATAAAGAAAGCCAAACCGAACAGACCAAACACGATGCTCGGCACCCCGGCCAGGGTGGCGATGAATGTACGCAGCAGACTGACCACCTTGCCCTGGACGGCGAATTCCGCCAGGTACACGGCGGCGATCACACCGACCGGAATCGCGAAAAGCATGGTGCCCAATACCAGGTAAAGGGTCCCCAGCATCTCCGGCCAGATGCCGCCGAAGAAGTGGGCGTCGTGGGATTCATCGAACAGGAATCCCCAGTAAAAGGTCAGGCGCGGCCGCAGCATGTTTTCGATGTTCTCCTCCAGGTAGGCGAACATCGGTTCCAGGGCGGTGTTCTTGAATGACCGGACCCTGGGCACTTCCACCTTAAGTCCCATCTGCGTGGGATCAGTGTAATCCCAGGTTTCCTTGTAAAGAATCCGATGCAAAGCTTCTTGAGCTTTATCCCAGCGGGTTTTGCCGAAACGATCGCGCATAAGCACCGGCACCGACTCCCCGGGACGCGGGCCGAACAAGCGGTTGATCAGTTCGCGGATTTCATCCAGTTCCTCGTATCTTTCGTCGGCATTCTCTACTTCTCCGGCTTTCAACCGTGATTCAAACTCGTCCAGCATGCGGTAAACCGGTTCTCGGGCCGCTTGCACGAGCCGGGTTTCCGCTGCTATACCCTCCGCGCTGCCACGGCCGTGTAGGGAGTGGTCCAAGCGGCGGAACTCCGAGGTGGCGCGGAACACGAAAGCCTCGATTCCCCGGGCGAATATTGGTGCCAGCACCATAATCAATGCGGATGAGAGCAGGAAAATGGACATGAACCCCATGCCAGTGAAGGATTTGTCCAATACCTTGCGGGTCTGCAGTTTCATGGCCTAGATTCCCCACTTCTTTTTGCTGCGTGAAACCATGATTTCACTGATCAGGTTGGATACAAAAGAAATGATCAGCAAAAACAGGGCCATGGCGAACAGGACATGGTAACGGGCGGAGCCCGTCACATGGTCGGCTTCACCCATATCTCCGGCAATGGTGGCCGTCAGCGTACGGATCGGCTCCAAAACGTTGAACCAGGGCTTTGGAATATGCGCGGAATTGCCGGAAGCCATCCACACCACCATGGTCTCACCGATGGCACGCATGACCCCCAGAATGACGGCGGCGATAATGCCCGAGCGGGCCGCTGGAATAACGACTTTTACGAGGGTTTCCGCCCGGGTGGCCCCCAGGGCGTAACTGCCTTCCCGCAATTCCCGCCCCACCGCCTGCAGGGAATCCTCGGCAACGCTGGCAATGGTGGGCAGGGCCATGATGGCCAGGATAATGGATACGTTAAGGGCGTTGGTTCCGCTCTGGATGGTCAAGACCGAAACAACCTGCCAGGCCCGGTACAACAAGGCTCCGGAAACGGCGCCTACCAGCAGCATGACGACAATCCGGGTCGCCAAAGACTGAGTTCCGAGCAAGCGCTCTGGAATGATGTCTCCAAGCACATACATCAGGATCAACGCCAGGGGAACTCCGGCAATCCATATGCCGACCCCCAGCAGGTGGCCACCGCTGCGCTGCAGCAGGGGCGCGAAAATCACCAGCGCGAAAAACCCGTATGCCACCGATGGAATGGCGGCGATGATTTCGATTACGGGTTTGACGACCTGGCGAACGGAAAAGGGCAGGATGTCGCTTAGGCTGACCGCGGAAAAAACCGCCATGGGTACTGCGATGGCCGCGGACAGGAAAGTAACCACGGCGCTGCCGAAAATGATGGCCAGAACTCCGAACTCCGGGGGACTGCCCGAGGGGTACCAGCGGATACTTAAAAAGAATTCCTTGATGCCGCGCAATTGGAAAAATGGAAAAGCATCCTTGGCGATAAACAGGATGATGAACAATACGGCCAGGGTGGACAGTGAGGTCACCAGGAAGAGCGAACTTTCGATGGAAAAGGAGACCAGCCGCCGCAGGCGGCTGGTCCCCTTGCTGATCACGATACTCTTGGCATCTGATTGGGAAAGGTTCATTTTATCGCTGTTTCGTTAGGATAATCCGCGCAATGGCCATGTGATTCCATTTCTTCATGGCCCATTTTCGTACCGTTTGCAATCATTCCATCGAAAGACAATTGATCAATACTCGGTGACGGGAACGAACCCGATACGCTTGACGATCTCCTGGCCCTTCTTGGTCAGGTGGATGGTCAGGAATTGATAAAGGGGGCTGCCCATCTTGGGATAGCCGTTGGAGACCATGAACAGGGGGCGGGCGATGGGATAAGTACCCTGGGCGATGCTGCGCATGGTGGGCATGATGTCATTGACCTTGAGGGCCTTGACGGTTTTGTCCACAAAACCCAGGCCGACGTAACCAATGGCCGTGGGCGTGCTCTGCACCCGGCTGCGCACGGCGCCGTTGCTGCCCAGGACTTCGGCGTTGCCGGCGATCTTTTCCTTGTTCATGACCAAGCCTTCAAAGGTCTCGTAGGTGCCGCTGTTGGTGTCGCGGGTAATGAAGACAATGGGCTTATCCGGGCCGCCAAGGGCCTTCCAGCTCTTGATCTTGCCCAGGAAGATGTCCTTGATCTGCTCTTTGGTGATCTTGGCGCAGGGGTTGGACGGGTGTACCACCATGGCGATGCCGTCCAGGGCGACCGCATGGAACACCGGCTTGATGCCTTTTTCAGCGGCGGCGGCGAATTCCTTGTCCTTCATGAAGCGAGACATATCGGCTACGTGGCAGGCACCGTTGATCAGGCTTTTGGCACCGTTGCCGGAACCGGACTCGCTGATGGTGATGTTCACGTCCTTGTTCATGCCCATGTAGTACTCCGCGAAGGCCTTGGCAATGGGTCCGACGGTGGTCGAACCGTCCACCACGATCTTTTCTTCCGCAAAGGTGGGCGCAACATTCAAAACAAGAACCAGGGAAATTAAAATCCCGATGATGGCTTTCATGTAACTCCTCCTGTCAGGTGTCGGAATGGTTTGGATTTGACTCGATGCTTTGAGTCTCCAACACCCAAAGGCACTATCACCCGATGCGGTTAACAAGATATAAAATCGCTGTTAGCTTTTGGTTAAGCCGCCGGAAACCTGACCCTAAACAGAGCGCCAAATACCATGATTGGCGAAATTCCAAAAAAAAATCGTTTCCATACTTGAAAACACACTTTTCATTGCCTAAAATAACCTTGTATATCGGAAACACGGGGAGGCGGGACAATGGAATCCCCAGTCTCCGGGTTGAAATGATGCCAGGATAGAACGCAAAAAATGCGTTTTTATAAACCAAAGCAATAGGAGGAGTGATATGCGACGCCACAGATCAGCTTTCCTGATAATCGGTATCCTGATCCTTTTTTCCGTGGCTTCCTTCGCCGGGACCAAGAACCTGTATCGTTTGGGGCACCGCCCCATGCTTGGACACGGGGTGGACACCGAGGAAGCACTGCGCGAATTCGTGCAGAACCACGCGGAAGAAATCAAGGCCGGTTTCACTTACGGTGGATTCAGCGACCTGTTCGAACCCTTCATGAAACAGTTCTCAGTCTCTGAACTCCGCATGGAATCTTATCCCGCATTCGATCCCAAGAGCGGCGAAGCGCCGGTCCACATCGAATGGATGATGTTCCGTTCTTCCGACGGCAACATCAAGATCGCCAAAGACCTCGCCTGGAAAATCCGCAAGGCCGAGAAGGTCTACCGTTTTACCATGGTCACCAACTGCCAGGATTATGATTTCATTATCCCCGCAAAGTGCGCCAACATCACACTGGTGGGCACCAAGGTCTCCCGTGCGGTATGCAACCTGAAGGTATCACCCGCCAAGGTGAAACTCGGCGCCCCCTTCACCGTGGACATGAGTGATTCCAAGTGCGTGGAAACCCTGAAAGCCCGCGTTGTGGGACCGGACGGCAGTGTTGCCGCCGAAGGTGAACTCACCGCCAGCGAACCCACGTGGACGGTCAACCTGGATAAATCCGGTGACTACACCGTGGAAGGCGTTCCCGTCAATGCCAATGGAGAAGAAGGCGCCAAATGCACCGCCCAGGTCCATGTCAACTTCCCGCCGGTATGCGACCTGAAAGTCACCCCCCAACGCAGCTATGTCGGACGCCCCTTTACCCTCGACGCCTCCGGCTCGAGTGATCCCGACGGCGAAGTCACCGCCGCTGAGTTCGGCATCAAGAACAGCGACGGCGAAGTCCTGGAAACACTTCCCGCTCCCCAAAAGCCTTTCAGCGTGGAAAAGACCTTCAAGAAATCCGGACGTTTCACCGTTACGGCGAAGGTCACCGATGACATGGGCGATTTCGCGGACAACTGCGAATCCGCCATCGAAGTGGAAAAACGCTTCTACGGCTTGGTGGAAGCCGGGCCCATGCTGGTCCGCGGTTCCTACAGCACCTACCTGTTCGCCCGCTTCGGCTTCCTCTACATGCTGATCCCCGACAGCCTCGACCTGATCGTGAGCGTGGGCCCAGCCCTGAAGCTGGTGGATGCGCCCTTCAAATCTTTCTTTATGGGCAATATCCTGCTCAACGCCCGCATGCAGAAGTTCTTCCTGGGCGGCGGCTTGGGATTCACCACCAAGGTTAAGGATTGGGAATTCGATGAACATCCCGATTGGACCGGTGGACTCAACCTGGTCCTGCAGACCGGTGTGGAAGTGATGCGTTCGTTTAACTCCCGCGGATCCATCTTCTTCGAGTTCCAGATGCCCATGCACGACAGCCTGAAAGTCAAAGACTATCACATGTTCCTGTTGGGTTTCCGCTACATCTTCTGATCAGCGGAATCCGTTAGAGCCCATACGGGTGGGCCGTTCATGAACCCATGAGCGGCCCACCCGCTTCATTGCCGATCTTTCCATTGATCGTCTCTCATACCCAGGGAAAGCACAAGTCCGTTTCATCCCCCCAGTAGTTAATCCCAGAAAGGGCTCCGCTTGAAGCAGTGGCGCAATGGTTCGCTCCAGGACACGATTCGCAAGCCCCCGTGACCCGGGTTCCCATTCAACTCGCCTTGTGTTAGAGTCAAGCCTGTAGGAGGAGAGCATGAAAAAAGTGGCAGTTGTGCTGTCCGGTTGCGGCGTTTACGATGGAGCGGAGATTCATGAATCCGTCCTCACGCTCCTGGCACTGGACCGCCGGGACGCTGAAGTCACCATCCTGGCTCCGGATATCCCTCAGATGCACGTGGTCAACCATTTGTCCGGTCAGCCCGAGGAGTCGCAACGCAACGTCCTGGTGGAATCGGCCCGCATCGCCCGCGGTGAGATCCGTGCCCTGGCAAGTGCGGAAGCGGCCGAGTTCGACGCGGCGGTTTTTCCCGGCGGCTTCGGCGTGGCCAAGAACCTGTGCGATTTCGCGATACAGGGCGCGGAATGCGATGTGCATCCCCAAGTGGAACACTTTGTCCAGGCCATGCTGGCTGCCGGCAAAGCCCTGGGATTCATCTGCATCGCGCCGGCGCTTATGGCCCGGATGGCGGGAAAACTAAACCTGCGCCCGCGCCTGACCATTGGCACCGACACTGAAACGGCGGCCGCCATTGACAAGATGGGCGGCCTTCACGTTGCCACTCAAGTCAAGGAAGTCGTCGTGGATGAGAAGCTGCGCATCGTATCCACCCCCGCATACATGTTGGGGCAACGCATCGCGGAAGTCGCCGACGGTATCGACAATCTGGTTGCGGAACTGCTACGGCTGGCCTGACCCGCGTACCCATGCGCTCCGTCCGTGAGATATTCAAGGTAGGTTACGGTCCCTCCTCCAGCCATACCATCGGCCCGGGCCGGGCGGCCCGGTTGTTTGCGGACCGCAATCCCCATGCCCGGCGTTTCCGCCTGACCCTATTCGGAAGCCTGGCGGCAACGGGCAAAGGCCACGGTACAGACCGGGCGGTACGCCAGGTGCTGGCCCCGATTCCGGTGGACATCGAGTGGGCACCGGAACAAAGCCTGGCCTTCCACCCCAACGGCATGCGCTTTGAAGTGGCCGCGCCGGAATCACCAGAAGTTCCGCCATGGACCGTGTTCAGCACCGGGGGCGGCGACCTGGAAGACGCCGCCGGACCGGTGGGCGTCAGCGGGGACATCTACCCGCATAACACCATGCAGGATATCCTGGAATGGTGCCTGCACCGGGGCGCGCATTTATGGGAATACGTTCTTGAACATGAAGACAAGGATTTCCCTGATTTTTTGGAGGAGATCCGCACCCACATGGCCGAAGCCATTCTGGCGGGATTGTGTCACGAAGGATCACTCCCCGGTCCATTGCAGCTTCCACGCAAAGCAGCCGCCTATTTCACCCGCGCCAGCAGCAGCAGCGGCGACTTGAAGAGCAAAGGCACGGTGTTCGCATATGCCCTGGCCGTGGCCGAGGAAAACGCCGGCGGCGGCCGGGTGGTCACGGCTCCCACCTGCGGGGCCTCCGGGGTCGTGCCGGCGGTCATTACCTTTATCCACGAACAACGCCGGGTGCCCCGCGAGCGGATCCTGCGTGCCCTGGCTGTAGCCGGACTGATCGGGAACCTGGTCAAGGCGAACGGATCCATCTCCGGGGCGGAGGTGGGATGCCAGGGGGAGATCGGTACGGCTTGCGCCATGGCCGCCGGCGCCATGACCTATTTGCTGGGAGGCTCTCCCCGCCAGGTCGAGTACGCAGCGGAGATGGGCTTTGAACACTACCTGGGGTTGACCTGCGATCCCGTGGAAGGTTATGTGCAGATCCCCTGCATTGAGCGCAACGCCTTCGCCGCGGATACCGCCCGGGAAAGTGCCGTGTTCGCTTACTTTTCCGACGGAACCCACCACATCAGTTTCGACCAGGTGGTTCAGGTGATGATGGAAACCGGGCGGGCGCTGCAGTCAGAGTACCGCGAAACCGGACGCGGCGGCCTGGCCAGTCATTGGAAACCGTTAAGCTAAAGGAGTTGGAGAGAAAGGAGAGTTGGAGAGAAAAGGCAGTAGGCAACTCTGAATTTTTCTACTTTCTACCTTCTGCATTCTACGGGACTTTTCATTCAGAACCTCAGAGACAGGCAACTCAGGCCTCCGTCCACTTTGCGGAACTCACTGACATCGACCTCCCGGGTTTGCAACCCTTCAGCTTGCAATAAACTCGTGGTTTCCGGGTAACCGGCGGGGACCAACACCGTGCCGTTGACGCTCAGGCTGTTGGCCGCATAGGCTTCATGCGCCGGTACGCAAAGAACCCGCAACCCTGCGAAGGCAGGATCCTGCGCACAGCCGGGAGCCGCCAGCAGCAACCCCTCCCCCACCAGGGAAAGCCCGCTCTTCAGGTGCAGCCCGGCAGGTACGGGTACCGCCCGAGTTTCGTAGCCGAACCGCGCCGCCGCATCGGAAAACTGGCGCAATCCCTCGCCGTTGGTGCGTTGGCTCAAGCCCACGAAAAACCGCTTGCCCACCAGGAGCACGTCCCCCCCATCCAGACTGCCCGGTGTTTGCATGACAACAACTTGGTGTTCCAGGTTCTGGAGATGAGCTCGCATTGCCATGCCTTCACCAAGCCGCGTGTCCGCCCCCGGCCGGGTGACCAACACACCGGCGCCCATGAAAACCGCCGTATCCTCGACAAACACTGAATCGGGAAATTTCTCATCGGCCGGCAACACGAACACGTCCAGCCCCAGGGCTTCAAGAGCCTGAATATACTCATGGTGTTGGCGCCGGGCCCGTTGCGTGTCCGGCACCCCGCCGGGTGAAGACGATATTCCCTGTTGCAACGAATTGCCGGGGATGCGGGCGATTGCCCGTGAGAAATGCAGCATCTGGATCTCCTTGCCAACACTGCCGCTCCGGGCCGGTCACGGAGAGACACGCGTCTGGAATTTTATTATGCTTGATTATAGCAGAGGCTTGTTTCTTTTGGCCATGGCGGCGGCTGTTTCACGGGCCGTGCTTGAGTATCCGCCATCAGGCGGGATTGACCTGTCCGGCTGTTTTTGTTATATCTTAACCATTCATTTCTTCTCTGGAGGTCCTTATGGAAATGCGCATCCACTTCCCCGGCGGCCGGCGGGTGACCGCTGAGTACAACGATTTCACCATGCCCACGGACCAGCCGCGAAATTCCGGGGGCGACCAATCAGCCCCGGCTCCTTTTGATCTTTTCCTGGCATCCTTGGGCACTTGTGCCGGAATCTACGTGCTGGACTTCCTGCGATTGCGCAATCTGGATACCCAAGGTCTCGAACTCGTGCAGCGCCACGAGTGGAACCCCCAGACCGGACGCCTGGATCGGGTGATTCTCACGATTCATTTGCCGGAAGGATTTCCCGAGCGCTACCGCAAAGCCGTTATAAACGCCGCCGGATTGTGCGCCGTGAAAAAGCACCTGGAAAATCCACCCGAATTCCAGATCGAAACCGCCTGACCTCGCGGTTTATCCACGATAACCCTGAAACGGCTATTTTTCTGTCACCGGCGAGAACTCCATCAATTCCACCGGGGCATCGTGATCCAGGATCATGGCCACCCGCACCCCGGAAGAGGGTGAATTGATGTCCCCGATCAGGGTACGTCCGGCAATGGCGGCTTCCAGGTCATCCACGACAAAAGCCACGTGGGGCAGCCTCTGCACCAAGTCAGACACCGGGCTGTCCGCATCGAAACGCATCCATTGGATGCCGCAGGGACTGGTCTCAAAGGCGGACACATGCATGCCCAGATGGGGAATATGGGTTTCGCCGGGACGTTTCTGTCGGGTGGGAATGCCCATATGGTGAAACCGCCAGCCCAGTTTGCTGGTGGCCAGGGGAAATTCGTGGTCCCGCCGCAGGGGGGCGCCCGCTTCACTACCAGGAGTGGTTGTCTTTTTCATGCCGCCCATCCAAGCTATTGTTCCGGTTCCGTAAAGGGGATGACCTGGGGTTGCGAATTCAGCAGGGCCAGGACCTTTTCGGGCACGTACTTGCGGTCCACTACCACCCGGACCACGTAGCGATCGAACCAGTTGTCGTACATGGCGTAGTACCCCTTATGGCCGCGGTCGGTGCCCCAACTGTTCTCCACCTTCCACTTCAAGGGCTTGCCCTTGACTAAATCCACCCCCATGATCACCATGGCATGGGTTGAGTTGATGTTGCGCAGCAGGGTGTTGGTTTCCTTTTCGTCCGGGAAATGCACGCCGTACACCCGTGAATAGGGGTATAGATCCGCGTGCATGATGCCGTGCTGGTTATCCAATTGCTTGCCAACGTCAGCGGAGAAGTTTACCGGGGTGTTGTCCTGGATGGAGGCCACCATCATGGCCTTGATCTCCTCCAGGGGCAGGTTGATGAAATCCAGTCGCCTGCCGCCGCGCACGTTGTTGGAATCTTCCCATTGGAAATACCGGTACATGGGCCGGGCCGGCCAATTGGCCACCATGACGAAACGTTCCAGGTCCGGGGCCACGAAACGTTGCATGAACGACTTGGGGGTAAACTCTGCGAATTCCGTCCAAACCTTCTGCTTGGTTTTGGGATTTTTGCGGCGGTAGCGAAAAGGAAAGGACCGCACCGGTTCGCCCAGGTGCATGACCAGGATCCGGTAGACCTGCAGCAGGGCTGCCATTTTGCGCTCTCCAAGTTCATCCGCAGCCATGCCCGTGAGCTTCATCTCCCGCAGCTTCAATGCATGGTGACGCAGAATCCAGGTCAAGGCCCGGTTCATCTCCCGGGAGCTCTTGGTGGATGCCGATTCCGGCATGGCCGCCATAGGTGCCACCCCGTACTTCTCGACCAGGTCCACGCAGTTCTGCCAATAGCCGCCGTCATCAACGGGCGCTGCCAGGGTCTTGAGCCATTCGATATCACGCAATTTCCTGTCGGCGCGATCCATGGCCCGCTCCAGGAAGGCATTGGCCTTCTCCAGCTTGTCATAGAAAAACAGGTAAGCCGTGGAAAACTCGAAATCCGGCATGTCCAGGCGGCGCACCACGTAGGGGCGAATGGTGTTGAGGGCTGCGTACATCCAGCAACGTCCGGTGCCTTTCTGATCCGTCACGGTGCCGGTCTTTATTTCATGGGTATAGTGGTTGTCGTGGTTCTGCAGCACTTCCGGGTTGGCGAACACCTCATGAAAAGGCCGGTTGCGCAGGGCGTCCGCCAGGGAGCGGAAGGCCGCATCTTGGGGAATCGAAGCTTCCAGCCGTGCGATCAGGTCGGAAGTCAGCGCCCCCTTTTGAGCGGCCTGTCCTTCCTTATCCGCCGCGCTCAGCAACAGGAAAGGCAACAATAGTCCCAACAGGATAATGGTGCTACGCTTCATGTGTATGCCTCCGTGTTGGAATCTGTATCCGATTGGATCACAGTCCAGGTTATGGATACGCAAAAAAACCGGTCCGGGTTCAGGCGTCCCGGCCTTCTTGATCTTCCAGCCCCTCAAATCGGGGCAATTCCAGGAGTTCCAGCAACTCAGCCGGTGATGGGTGTTTGCGAACCAACGCCTCCTTGCGCCGGCGGGGCAGGCGTTTGATCCGGGCTTCGGCCCGGGTGGCCAGGCTGCGATCTCCCAGGCAGGCCTGGTACACCAACTCCAGGCGGGTAAAACCACGGGTGAAGCGCGCACCCTTGGGCGAACCCGCCGCATGTTCCGCCAGGCGCCGCGCCACGTCCGCGGCAATGCCAGTGTACAGGCAGCGTCCGTCACAGCGCAGGATATAGACGCTCCAGGTTTGTTTTTTTTTCGGCTTTGATTCAATCATGCAACCGCTTCAATGTTCGGAATCCCCCTTGGCCCCGGCTGCATTGGCGCATCATTTTTTGATAAAAGTCCCGTTCCGCAGTTCGGCAAAGGCGGCATCCAACTCAGCCTGGGTGTTCATCACAATGGGCCCCTGCCAAGCCACCGGTTCTCCAAGCGGTTTGCCGCTGAACAACAACACTCGCGCCGGCGCACTTTGCACATCCAGAAATACCCCATCACCCTCTTCCAGGTAGAGGAAATCTCCATCGCCATAAGTCGCGTCCTGCCGGGGCCCGTAATAACCGCTGCCGGGAATGCCTCCGCGATGATCTACGGGCTTATGAAAACGGATTTCTCCAGCTATGACGTAAGCCAGAACGGTATGGCCCCGGTCAACCGGGAGAACCGTTTGGGCCCCGGCGGGGAATTGGATGTCCAGGTAAAGCGGATCCGTCACCACCTGGGTGACCGGGCCCCGTACTCCCTGGACCTCTCCGCAAAGCACACGGATATGGCCGCCGCCATGCAGGGGCAAAACCGGAACTTCCTCCGCCTTGACTTCCCTGTACCGCGGCGGATCCAGCTTGTTTTTTCGGGGCAGGTTGGCCCACAATTGGAAACCCTCCATACATCCCGAATCATCGCCCCGGGGCATCTCCTGGTGAATAATCCCGGAACCGGCCGTCATCCATTGCAGGTCTCCCGGGTGAATCACTCCCTGGTTGCCCAGGCTGTCCCGGTGTTCCACGCTGCCGGCCAACATATAGGTAATGGTCTCGATTCCGCGATGGGGATGCCAGGGGAACCCCGCCAGGTAATGCGTGGGGTCCTGGGATCGGAAATCATCCAGCAGCAGGAAGGGATCCATGCGGACAACTTCCGAGTAGCCGAATACCCTTTTAAGGTGCACGCCGGCGCCTTCCAGGACCGGCCGCCCCCGCCATGACGCCCCCACCCTGCGAATTTCTTTCATACGGTTTTTTCTCCAGCCATTGTCAGCCCGTTCATATTATGTATGCATGCCCTTTAAATGTCACCTGGCACATCCGATTCACACCCCCGGCCGCCGCAGAACCGCCCATGTCAACGGTTACCCCAGGCTTGGGGAAACGCCTGAATCCCTTTCCTTAGCGTATTGCCCGTGGTTATGACAAATCAGCGCAAAACGCCGAATATTTGACATTTTTTCAAAATTTGGTTACATTGGGATCATGAAGGCCGCTCATTCATTGAGAGGAGGAGATATATGAGACTCAACGCACCCAAGAAGATCGTCTGGCAGATTTCCCTGATCCTGGCCGTGGTCAGCATCGTCGGCAGGTTCGTCCTTATTCCCGTCGTGACCGTCTACGGTTTCTGGATCATGGGCGTGGCCTGGCTGCTCCTGTTCCTGGGCTCCTGGCTCAAAGGCTTCTAACCGTCTCCATTAAGCCGCCCGGGGGAGAATCCCCCCGGACGGCATGTTTATTTTCAAGTCTCCAAGCTTATCCTTGCGTTCCCATCTCACGAGGCATCGCCACAACGGCTTGCAAGGGCAGCCGCTTGTGGAGCCGGTGAACCTCCACGCCGTAACCGTAACCGCGCAATCGTTCCGCCAGCCCCCGGCACCTTCGCCCATATGCATCGCTGTGCGCTTCCGGACCGTAGCGCGGCACCAGAACCAGGCTCACCTGCCTTTGCACTCCCCGCACCACGATCCGTTCCATTAACCCGTCGCCGCCATCCACCCCTCGCGGCTTGACGGCAATCCACCCCCAGCCGGGGCCTGCCGGAGGGGCAATGCAATCAAAATCCCTGCAATCCAACGTGATTCTCTCTCCGGACGCCGCGACCATTTTTCGCGCTTTGTTCAGCAGGTCAAGGTCCAGGTCAAAGGCAGTGATTTCTTTCGCCCCACCTAGACGGGCGATCACAATCGATGGCAGGGCAAAACCGCAGCCGATTTCCAAAACCCCTTCAAGCCCTCTTTCACAAACCAAGCGTCCAACGGCAATATCCGCTTCCATCAACATGACCACTGTTTCATTGGAGATATTGCGTCCCAGTTTGCCCTCCAGCCATTGCTGGTAGATGACCTGCATTCGTCGCCAATTCCCGGGAAAAAGCCGCTGCAAATCCATATCCGTCTTCAACGCCGGAGTAGTTGGTTTTCCGGGCTTGCGAAGCCTGAAGCCACCACAAACACCATCCACAAGCCAGCGCCGATGCCCAGAAGAATCAACAATACAGTGTATGGTTCCACCCACAACACGCTATGGCCGAATCCTCTAAACCGCGAAAATCCCACCACAATGACCAGCATGAGGACAACTGCGGAAAAGCGCCCAATCCTGGAGAACCATGTACAAAAAACAATCATGCAAGCAATGCCAAAGACAGTGGCCGTCACGGCAATTCCAAGCGCCACAAACAGCCAGCCACAAGGCATCAGGCTGGGCAATGCCAAGGCAGCGAAAAGCATGGCCGGCAATACGGAAAGCAATGCAATCACCAGGGCTTTTCCCGCTACCAATCCACGCAGCGTAAAACCGTATGCAAAATAGGCTTCGTGCATCCCTTTCATGGACTCAGCGTAAACCATTCCTGGCAGAAGCATGAAAGCAATGATCATTCCCGTCTGGATCAGGAAAGCGGCCAGCAGTATCAGAGACAAGCCGTCTGAGAGAGATAATCTCAGGACCGGTCGCAGTGCAAACCAAGCGCTAATGAAATAAAACACATAAATCGCAGCCAAAGTCGTCCAGCGATTGGTCAAGCCGTTCATTTCTTTCTGGACAATCCGCCACCATGTCGGTCCATCGTGCTTTCCTTTCATGCCGCCCCTCCATTTTCAGCCGCCATCACCGCCATGAATTTGGCTTCCAAATCTTCGCTTTCCAAATCCTGTCTCACATCGCCACACCAAGCCAGGGCCCCGCGATTCAGGATCCCGACCTGATGCGCCAGTTTCTCCATTTCACCAAGCAGGTGACTGGTCACCAGCAATGTACACCCCGCGGCGACAAGCTCACGCAGAATTTCCCGGATCCTTACTTTTCCCATGGGATCAAGGTTGGAAGTGGGCTCATCGAGGATCATCAAGGCGGGTTTTTCCACCAATACCCTCACCAGGTCCGCCCGTTGCTGCATCCCCCGGGACAAAGTGCCGACCCGGCGACGCATCACTTCCTTTAAATCCAACTCCCTGCACCAATAATCCAGGCCAACGGAATCAAGTCTCCTGCCACGTGCCGCCGCGAAGAAACGGCAATTCTGGATCAATGTAAGCTCCTCAAACAGGCAGGGTGAGTGAAAAAGGAAAGATACATGCCTTCGTGACAAGCCCAAGCTGATTTCACCCTTGTCCGGGCGGATCAACCCCAGAACTATCCTGAGCAGCGTGGTCTTCCCCGCCCCATTCGGGCCGCAAAGTGCTGTAATGGTGCCTGCTTTTACATGAAGGTCTACTTGGCGCAGGACCTGACGTCCAGCAATCCAGCGGCTTACGCCCCGAACACTTATCATGTGGCAATCTCCCGCAACAAATCACGGTTTTTCCGCTTCCAAAGGCATCGGTTGACACGTTTTGAGGCTCTCAATGCACGGGTAATGCAGTTGTGACAATAGGCCAAGTAATGACAATCCTTACAAACATCCGCTTTCGGCCCCTTCAATTCATGGTACGCCCTCATTTTGCGCTGGCAATCATCTTTTTCCAGGTGCCTCCAATGTCCCAGGTTGAGTTCCGTGGACGGAATCATGGGACAGGGCTTCATCATCCCCCGCCAGTCCACGGTGATTGCACGATGTCCGCCCCCGCAGTTATCCAAGGTAACAAAATCCGCCAAGGCCGACTCCATTTCCCGGGCAAAGAACCCGGCATAACGTTGCTTTAAATCCGCCATATTTGCATTCAGTCGCAGATGATCCTCCAAGCAGAATTTTTTAACCGAATCAGCCCCCCGGCCGAAGTCAATGCATGGATGGGCGATGAATGAATCCGCCCCGAGATCCCGTGCCAGCAACAATGTCGGTTCCATTGCGTCAATTTTTTCCGGGGAATCCACCACCATACCCACACGCAACACAATACCGAAATCTTTAACCCTGCGGATTGCATTTATTTCCATTTCAAAACTGCCGATCACCCGGGTGGTCGCCTCCACCAAAGCCGGTGTATGACCATCCAGGCAAATCTGAACCGCCGACATGCAGGGCCCGGCGGCCAGGCGCTCAAGGTGATGCTCGCGCAGGAGGCTGCCGTTGGTAATCAATCCCATTATTTCAAAGTTGGCCATAACGACCGCAACGATCTCATTGAATCGCGGATGCAGAAGCGGCTCTCCACCCGTCAATTCAATTCCGGCGACATTTAAATCATGAAATGCGGTCAGCATCTCAATTGGATCCTGAATATTGCCGCTCCCTTGGGCGGAAGCGCTTTGGTAGCAATAACGACATTGAAAGTTGCACTTCTCCGTTAACTCCAGGCTCACCACTTGGGGCGTGAACCTCTCCAGTGAACCAGCTGAATCCACAATCGATTGCCTGGGTTCCCGGGGACATTTCAACACATCCATATGGTCAAGCTGTTCAACAAATCGCAGAATATTTTTCAACTCCCCGGATACGGGATCACTTCCAAGCAAATCCCTGACAATGTCGCGCAAAGGCTGGCTTCCTGAACACCTGTTCAAGATGTCACCGCCATTGCGATTAACCGTAAAGGCTCGGAATCGCCCTCCCCGTGACGCCACGCGAACACTTTCACCGTAATTGCGGAGTCGTACATCTTTGTTCAACACCGGATAGCTTTCAAGCACCGTTTCCCTCCCCTGGACAAGAAATACAGGGAGCCGCCCGCAGGCGGCTCCCCTTCCCCCTACTTGGGCAGCATGAACAACAGGCAGTCGGCACATGTGGCTGCCGCGGAAGTGGGGATGATCACCCCCGGGCAGAGCGAACACGCGCCGCAGACGCCGCAGACGCCGCAACTGGCGGCCACCACGATCCTGGGATCAAACATGGTTCCCCCCTTGACCTGGATTCCGGGTCCATGCGATTCATGGCGTGCCCGGTTTTGCCAAAGCAAAAGCAAAAGCCATGCCAGTTGACATGTGTAGAAAGAAATCCGCTTCTCTAGAACCTTTTCACCGGTGCTTGCCGGCAAATGCACAGGTTAGTCGCGTCTGGGGTCTGGCTGGAGGGAATCTATTTCTTTGTGTCGGGAAACCGAGGGGCTGCAAAAGGCTGAAAAAGATCGAGTTCAGGGGGCGGCGTTTTCCAGGTCGAGTTCGGGAACGCCCAGGGTGACGATGCCCAGGTGGCCGTCTACGGATACCACGTCGCCGTTGTGGATGACCTGGGCCGCTGCGGGCACGCCGTTGACGCAGGGGATGCCCATCTCCCGGGCGATAATGGCGCCGTGGATCAGCATGCCGCCGCGACGCTCCACCACGGCCGCCGCCAAAGGCACCAGGTGGGTCATGTTGGGCTGGATGGCATCGCACACCAGCACCTCACCGGCGTGGAAGCCGGCAAGATCCCGCGGAGCGGCGATCACCCGGGCCGGACCGGTGGCCATGCCGGGAGACGCCGGCTGGCCCGTCAACTGCCGCGGTTTATACCGCCGGCCGACCGTTGATGTCTCAGTAACCGGCGGCGCGGTTTCAGGCCAGGTCACGGTCTCACCCCCGGGGCTTTTCAGGGCAGCCGTCAACCTGGGAACGGCGGTCAAGGGGATCTCCTTGTCCGGCGGGATCCGGCCCTGTCGCCGCAGCCTTGCCGCGGCCAGGTCCAGAGCGCGGCGCAATTGGCTTTCCAGCCGGCCTACCAGGATGTTGTCATCGTCCCGCAGCCGCCAGGACAAGCGCCCGATCCGCAATACCTCACGCGCTTCCTCACGTTTCTGGGCGCCCGCAGCCTTGAAGAAACGTGCTTCCAGCAATTGCGTCTCCCGGGAAGCATCCGTATCCGCCAAAGTCCTGCCGGTTTGCGCCATCTCCAGGATCACCGACACCACTGAAACGGATTGGTTCCCCAGACGGGTATCGCCGTACACCACGTCAAAATGTGTCACCAACAAGGCTTCCAGTTTGCGCCCGAAATCCTCACCCCCGGGCGCATCCTTCAGGGCCGTGTGTAACGGGATTGAATCTTCGCCGGAAGATATCCATGCCGCCAATTCGCGTTGCAGGTCTTTGCGATCCGCCAGCCATACGGCCAGATCCGCCATGGCGCGGTTGCGGCGCGAAGCCAGCATATCACTGCCCCGCAACAGCCCCAGGAATTCGTAGGGGTCTTCGGGCCGCATCAGGTCGTTGTAGTAGCGACCCAAGGCTCGGACCCCATGGGCGAAGGGGATGAAATCCTTTTTGTATACCGCTTTCCAATACTCTAGGCGCTCCATGCGCTCCCGCAGGGAGTCGGCCAATTGCGCGTCCGTCAGTCCTTCCAGGTTTTCCCGGGTCCAATCACGTCCCTCGGCAGCCAACCGGGGAATCAATTCCTCGGCCACCCGCCGGGCCAGTTCCCGCAAACGCCGGGGACCGGGTCGCAGTTCCAGGTAGGCGGCCTTTTCACCATCCGGCGCAGTGGTCATCGGCCGCGCCTGCAGCAGCACCAAGTCATCTTCCCTGCCTGTCCACTCCGTGTCCGGGTAGAAGGCGAATATCTCTTCCAGGGAACGCACCACCCGCCACAAATGGGTTAATGATCCGGGTGGCATAAATACGGTGTCATCCGATTCGCCCCGCTCCCCCCGGCGCTCCTCCACTACGCTGCCGCTGGTATTGTCGATCACCCAGCGGTCGGGATCCACTTCGCCGTCCACCAGGTCCCTGCACAACCCGGGAACGGCCTCCACCACGCTACAATTATTTTCGGGATGCCGTGGATCGCGGCCGAAGGCCACGCCCGAGGGAGAACGCTCCACCAGGCTCTGGATCACCACGGCCATGCGGCTGCGCTGGGAATCAAGACCCAATTCACGGCGGTAAAGGATGGCCGCGTCGGACCACAGGGAAGCCCATACGGTCCGCAGGGCATCCCATAGTTCATCATGATTCCGGACGCCCACGACAGATTCGTGCAATCCGGCAAAGCTCGACCCGCGGGCGTCTTCAGCGGGGGCGGATGAGCGCACCACCCAGGGAGCAGACACCGCCTCCGCCTGCAGGCCTGTACGGATCGCCGCTTGCAATTCCGTTGGCAGCGACGCCTTCAGAAAGCGCGAACGCAACCGCAAGGCGGCGTCCCACATCTCCTCCCAGCGCAAGTTCGCGGGCCCCTTGCGCTCCAATTCCATTTCCAGCACCCGGCCCAGATCGTGACGGTAGAGGAATTGTGCATATGCGTCCACCGTAAGACAAATGCCCGGCGGCACGGAGAAGCCTTCTCGCATCAGGCGTCCCAACATGTGCGCCTTGCCGCCCACCTTTGCAGGGGAGGCATCGGCACATTGGTTCAGGGGGATGATCATGCCGGTTCGGGTGTCCATTGAATAACCTGCTGGAACCGGCTCACATGGAAGGCGCGCACCACATCCACGTGGAACAAGGCCGTGGATGGAGAATCCAGGAAATCCCGAAGTTGCGGATGGCGGTGGAGAAAACAGCGGCGTGCCTCGTGCCATTCACCGTCCTGAGGTGTCATGTGCCGTGCCTTGCCCGTGAAAGTCACGCCCTGGACTTCCATGAAGTGGTCCGGATGGAGGCAGCGATCGTCCACCAGCAGGGCCACCCGGGCACATTGCGACAACAGACGGAACTTGCGCGTGGCCTTGGGCGTGGAAAAGTAAAAAGCCCGCAATTCGGGAGTAAAAGCAAAAGCAATCAGGGAGGCGTAGGGTTGTCCCTGAGCCTGGGTGCTCAAGACACCAAAGGGGCGGTCATTGACCAGGCGACGTATCTGCATTTCCACGGATGCGGCTGGATCGCTGGACGGGGCTGCAGTGCTCAACAGGGGTTCGTCATTCATCGGCTTGCCCGCCCAATTTTTGCAAGGTTCTCTGCAGTGCCCCCAAAGCCGTCTGGGTGCGCGGCCCGCTGTGGCGCCAGACAACCCGGCCGTCGCCATCCAGCAAAAAGGCGGTAATCGTCTCTTCGTTCGGAATATCCAGGGCTTTTCGGAAAGCCGCCTTATCCAGGTAGAGCGTAATGGTGCGTCCCCGGGCAACGGGATCGGCGATGCCGCTGCGCATGCCACTGTCGATGAACCAGCGGGCGGCCCGATTCAAGGCGGTGATAACGGGAAGTTCCAGAACTTTCAGTTCTGGATACCTGGCTGTCAGACCGGGAACGTCAGCCAGCCATTCATCCACCATGGCTTGGTGCCAGCGTTGGAACGCCACCAGGAGCAAAGCCGCGCGGCCCGCTAGGTCTGCGGGCAGGTTCCACTGCTTGCCGTTCAAATCATTTGACGTGACATTGGGAAACCGCATACCGACCCTCCCCGGATCCTGTGCACAGACCGTAATCAAAGAAAAAACCAAGAAAACACCCCCCCAAGCGGCTCTGGAAAGTGCATTGCCGATGCCCCCAAACATACCCGTATTCTGGGGCGGTTAAGAAAGAAAGTCAATAGAAACCTTGACACATTACATCAAGGTGTGTTATATCTATTTTCGTTATATCACGATTCGCTGTATCGGGAGTTGACTGATGAACGCAAGTGCAACGGAAAAGTTTCTGCCCTTGTCGGAAACGGCATTTTACATCCTGCTTTGCCTGCAACGGGAGCACCATGGTTACGCCATTATGCAGCAGGTGGCTGAATTGACCAAAGGGCGCATCCAGCTGGGGCCGGGCACGGTGTACGGCACCCTGGCCAAGATGGAGAATGACAAGCTGATCCGGGTGACCGCCGAGGAAAA
>Ga0272443_10000620_pt1 | contig 62077 bp, 47 predicted proteins | sample SSMAcet12_FD_193581 | JGI IMG/M metagenome (GOLD analysis project Ga0272443, IMG submission 193581) | Marine sediment archaeal communities from Little Sippewissett salt marsh, Falmouth, MA, United States - SSM-Acet-12 | ecosystem: Environmental > Aquatic > Marine > Wetlands > Sediment ... | reverse complement strand
CATACGTAACCAATACGGGAGCTCTATTGTATCTGGGGCCAGGCGATGTCAGGGGGGTAGAACTGCAGGGAATTGATCTGAGGCGAGCTGCAGATGATCAGGAATTTCGTCGGGGACTGCTCCTTGAGAAGGACCAAAACGTACCGCCGAGCTTTGCCCTTTCCGCAGAGGCGGTGGAAGCATATCAGAGCTGGCATAAAAAAAAGTTTAAGCGGCGTGCACCCGAAGATAAATTGCCGGTGGGCGCTATAGTCGGGATCGGGATCCTCGCCCAACCGGATGAGATAACCGATCAATACAATCGGGAAGTTCTTATTGAACAAGTGCGCAACCGAACCACCCCATTGATCATTACCACCGGTAAAAGTTCGCGGCCTTCTGCAGAACGGGCGGCGACGGTGAAAAAAATCCAGGCAATCTGCTGGCCCGTCGATGTCATAGAAACCGGCATCTATCAGACTGATACCACCAATGTGTATCTGCCCTTTAATTACCTGCGTGATTTGATAGGTACGGATGGGCCAGACGGGAAAGAATGTCTGGGCCGAATTCTGATATTTCTCAAGCCGAATGTTGTCCCGGCCGAGATCAAAGATAAATTGGAAGAGCATTGGCGGCAATTTGCCCGGTCCAGTTTACATTGGCCGGAAAGCAGGATTGAAAATGCACGAATGTTAGTTTCATTGGAAATGCCCAACCTGCGGCTACTCACCAATGAAGTAAACAAGCAATTAAGTATTATGCAGTTGATCATCGGCCTTATCTGCCTGGTCGCTGTTCTTTTAATATTTGTTATCCTGCTAATGATCGTTATGCAAAAGCAAAAAGATATTGGTATTCTCCGGGCCATCGGTTCAGCGCGTATTTCTGTGGCGGGGCTTTTCCTGGCCTATGGCGCTGCTATCGGTTGTGCAGGCAGCGGGCTGGGATTGCTGCTGGGTATCTGGGCGACGCGGAATATCAATCTGATTGAAAGTGTATTAACAAAATTACTGGGCTTTAAGATATGGAAAAGCGGCGTCTATCTTTTTAGTCAAATTCCCAACGAAGTGGCCTGGTCTTCGATTGTTTGGATTTTGATTGTGGGAGTGTTGACCGCCATACTGGGGGCGCTGCTACCCGCCATACGAGCCGCCAGGCTTGAGCCGGTACAGGCCCTACGTTATGAATAGAACTTTGATTTATGTATAGGCTATTATTAATTTGGCGTTACTTCATTAAAAAACGCGTGGCATTGATCGCGGTGGTCGGCGTTATGCTGTTAGTGATGATGGTCATCGTCGTTCTGAGCGTGATGTCGGGGCTGGTCGAAGACGCCCGCAGGCGTAATCATGGCTGGGCAGGTGATTTGATCCTGACGCGTGCTTCTCTGGTGGGATTTCCATTTTACGATGAGTTTATTGAACAGTTGCGTAAAAATGAAATGGTTCTCGAGGCTACACCTGTAATCAAGACCTTTGCCCTGATTGATTCGGATAAATCAGGTGAAATATTCGGGGTCCGGCTGGACGAATTTTGCCGGGTCACGAACGTGGACAAATCTTTTGGTTTTGCCTCGATAACCGACCCACCTTCGTTTGTTATTCCCGCTCAATACTATCGAGCGGCCCAGGCACAACCCCTCACGCCGGAACAAAGACGCCGGGGTTATATAGCCGGGCGTTATTCCGAGGGGCATCCCTTGAGCCGTTCTCTCGGGCAACACTTTGAGCCTCTGCCCATAACCATATTCGGTTTGAACAGCAAAGGCGCTCTAACCGGTTCCCAATTCGGCGAGCTTCAATCATTCTATTTTATCAATGAGATGAATACCGGTTTGCTGGACGCCGACTATGCCATCCTTGTCGATTTCGCGGAGCTGCAGAAATTGGGCTGGATGGACGAACGGGAAAACTCACCGGGACGCACCAGTGAGATCCGCATAAAGCTAAAAGAGGGGGTGGATGCGGAACAGGCCCGGGCGCAAATCGTGAATCTATGGGGGCAATTTATAGAACAAAAACAAAAACCTGAACTTTTGGCAGATGTTACCCTGCAACCCTGGCAGCTTTTCCGGCGTGACTTTATCGCGCCGATGGAAAAGGAAAAAGATTTGATGGTTATCGTATTTTGTATGATCGGCGTGGTAGCGGTGTTTATTGTTTTTGCGATCTTCTATATGATCGTGGCGGAAAAAATAAAAGACCTGGGAATACTCAAGAGCCTGGGGAGTTCGGGCTGGTCACTGGCACAGATATTTTTAGGATACGGCGCTTTGGTAGGTATCATAGGCGCAGTGGTGGGGACGGTGCTGGGGGTAACCATTGTGGCTAACAGTAACAAAATTGAAGACTGGCTGTTCAAGCATTTCAAGTTCCAACTGTGGAACCCGGAAATTTATGCCATCGAAAAAATTCCCGACACGGTCGATATCAATCAGGTTCTGATTATCGTCGCGGTGGCGGTTCTGGCCTCGATTGCCGGGGCCGCTATACCTGCGCGGCGGGCTGCGAGGCTGTCCGTAGTCGATGCTCTGCGTGTGGAGTAAACTGAAAACATTTTTAGCTGGAATGATAAACTACAAATTTATGTACGAATTGAACGCTCTCTGGGGTAAAATCCGGAGGTCTTTCTAAAAAACGATAACAACATTATGAGCCAAGAAAACAATATTATCCTAAAAGCCAGTAATCTGCACAAAACCTATACGCTGGGACGCACTAAGCAGCATGTACTGCGGGGTGTGAATATGCAGGTTACCCAGGGTGAGTTTATCGCCATTATGGGGGCCAGCGGCAGCGGCAAAAGCACCCTGCTGCATATCCTGGGGCTGCTGGACCATCCGGACCGAGGGGAGGTCTTTTTTGACGGCCAGGATGTATTTAGTCTGTCCTCAGCCCGTCAGAATCGAATGCGGAGCCGGGATATAGGATTTGTGTTCCAGTTTTATCATCTGCTGCCGGAACTTACCCTGGAGGAAAACGTAATACTATCAATGATGGTGGATTGCCCTATCTGGGCCTGGCTCGGCCGACGTCTATCGGCCCGCCAACAGGCCCGCCAGATGATCGCGGATGTGGGGCTGGCAGACAAAACAATCTATAAACAAAGGCCGTCCACGCTATCCGGGGGGCAGCTGCAGCGCGTAGCCCTGGCCCGGGCTTTGATTCAAAAGCCCCGGCTCCTGCTGGCCGACGAACCCACCGGAAACCTCGACTCAGCCGCTGGCAACGCCATTCTCGACCTGCTGGAGAGCCTCAATCGCCGCGGTCAGACGGTGGTTATGGTAACCCACGATCCAAATATTGCCGCCCGGGCCCACCGAAAATTAGTTTTACGAGACGGGAAAATCGGTTAAAATACACTGCTCTGTATTATGAGTTAGTAGAAACGTTTTTTTAAAGGTGTGCTATGGGCTTAAAAATCTGGCTCAATGATGGATTGGTGGACGAATCCGAAGCAAAAGTGTCTGTTTTCGATCATGGACTGCTCTACGGCGATGGGGTCTTTGAAGGAATTCGCGTTTACGGCGGTAAGGTCTTTGAGCACAAGGCGCACATAGACCGACTCTACTGCTCGGGGCGGGCTATCCGACTGAATATTCCCATCGACAAACAAACCATGATGGATAATGTCAACGCCACCGTGGCGGCGAACAATCTAAACGACGGCTATGTCCGTCTGCTGGTCACGCGCGGGGTGGGAACACTGGGACTCAACCCCCTTGTATGTAAGCAGGGGCAGATTATCATCATTGCCGATACCATCCAGTTATATCCGCCCGAGCTATATGAAAACGGGCTTAAGGTGATCAGCGCCAATACCATACGCAATCATCCTTTAAGCGTGAATCCCCAGATAAAAAGCCTTAACTACCTTAATAACATCCTGGCTAAGCTGGAAGCTCTCGATCGGGACATGCTCGAAGCGATAATGTATAACCATCAGGGTTATGTGGCCGAGGCCACCGGCGATAATGTCTTTATCGTCCGTGAGGGTAAAATCATGACGCCTCCGACTGCCGCGGGATCACTGGAAGGAATTACGCGTTCCATCGTGATCCGTCTGGCCCGGGAAAGTGGTTACGAGGTTATCGAACGGGACCTGACCCGCTATGACCTCTACGCCGCCGAGGAAATGTTTTTGACCGGTACGGCCGCCGAGGTAATCGGAGTCACGGAAATCGACGGCAGAAAGATCGGCTCGGGCAGACCGGGAACAATTACCAGAGAACTACTGGAAAAATTTGAAGAGTACGCCCGCAGTTAATCAAAGCTGTTTTATATAGTGCTCGAGGACCGGGATTGATCTGCTTATCCTCGAGCCCTATTGTTTAATACCGACTCTGCCGAAGGATTATTTTTTATTTGTATGTACTAAAGGGACCGGCCTATATGCAATTGCTGCATGATTATAACTTAATCGCTCAGGACCTTCAGCAGGTCAAAGACCTGTTCGAAAACGAGTTGGTGAACGACCACAACCTGATCTCCGATATGTTGGACCAGGTAGGCCAATTCCGGGGCAAGATGCTCCGGCCGGTCCTGGTCCTGCTTTGCGGCCAGGCCTGTGGCTCCCTTAATAATCACCATCATGTCATCGCCGCTGTTACCGAAATGGTCCACCTGGCCACCTTGGTCCACGACGACGTTCTGGACGAGGCCCGACTACGACGCGGTCGAGACACCCTAAACACCCTCCACGGTAATGAAGCCGCTGTCATTCTGGGCGACCTGCTCATAAGTCACGCCTTTCATCTATGTAGTTCTCTCGAATCTCAATCCGTCAGCCGAATGATCGCTGCTTCCACGAACACCGTCTGTGCGGGGGAACTTATCCAGTTACATCAGCGCGGCAACTACCACCTGAGTGAAGAACATTATCTGGACATAATAACCCGTAAAACCGCCGGTTTGATTGCCGCTTGTTGTTATCTGGGTGCCGGCGCCAGTGGGGCAGATGAGAAAACCTGTCAGGCTTTGCAATCATTCGGCTTGAACCTGGGTATTGCTTACCAGATACTCGATGACATAACCGACCTTGTCGGCAATGAAGACGCCGCCGGTAAAACATTAGGTACTGATATGGCCCTTGAAAAAATTACCCTTCCCTGTATCCACTTTCTGGAAAACTCCTCAGCCGAGGAAAAACAATGGTTACAAACTAACTGGGCCGACCCACAAGTTACCAATCAGCTCCGCAATAAACTAATTCAATCCGGCAGTATAGATTTTGCCCGGCAGCGTGCTAATCAATATATTGAAACAGCTCAAAAATATCTTGCTCAGGCCTGGGCTTCTGCTGAAAGTTCCACTTTCGAATCCGGACCACAGCGTGAGGCCTGGGACATCCTGCAAGACCTACCCTCTCAAATCACGACTTAATTTTATGAAGATTAAAGCCATACTTTTTGACTTCGGTGGTACTTTAGATAGCGACGGTACCGACTGGTTTACCCGTATCTACAAAATAGTAACCCGGCTTAGCGGGCCACTCGATAAGGACGAGTTTCAAAAACTCACCCGCCAAGCCGCCGACGAGATCGCCCAGATGGAAGATGCCTCCACGCTGCCCCTGGAAGGTATGGCAAGTCGCATCTGCCGAGAGACTCATACCATAATGAGCCAAAACGACCATCAAATCATCTGCTGGGATCCGGAGGAGGTTGTCCAGGAATTCCTTGCTGAGACCATCCCGGTCTTAGAGCGCAACCTGCCTACTTTGGAGAAATTACACCAAAGATTTCGACTGGGTTGTATTAGTAATAACTGGGGTAATACCGCGGGATGGTGTAAACAGTTTCAATTCGACCGTTATTTTGAAACGATGATTGACTCAACTGTCGTGGGCTGCTCCAAGCCCGACCGGCGCATCTTTCAGGCCGCCCTGGATGATTTGCAACTACGTCCTGAGATTTGTGCCTATGTGGGTGATTATTATGAAAGTGATATTCAGGGTGCCGCTGCGGCAGGTCTGACACCGGTCTGGATTACCAACGGTGATAAGCCGGTGCCCCCTGATGTGCCGTCAAATCTACTGCGAATCAAACAACTACCCGACCTGCTTACTATGACCTGGTAATAATCTTATTCGATAATTGTTATACCGAGCCCTTATTCCGAACAATGTTCCCAGGTTTTTTCATTACTACCATTGTCCGGGTTAACAGCTCACCCGGTCGCTGATGCCGTCTCGATACCAGCATTAAAAAACAAACCAATAAAATCACGCGCAGTTCGATAAAACGCAGCAAAGTGCGAATGATTACCTGACTGAGGGTTAACCGCCCTATCGTTGGTTGAGCTAACGGGGGCGGCATAATTTGGTCGGCTTCTTCCTCCAGTCCCTCAACGGTTTTTTTACGCTGCAGGTTGACCACCTGCAACTGCAAGGCCATCTTGCCTGGTGTGGCGGAAAAATAATATTCAAAAACCGCAAAGTATATCAGGAATATTACACACATTATTAAAAATATGTACATCACCGCCCGTAAAACGGACGGATCCCAAATGCCCTGCATCATCAGGTCCCATTCCGCTTTAGAGTTAAGCGAAATATTTTCCGGAATAGAAAATTCCAGATGAATAAGGTGCATAAACATAATCGTGGCGGCGCTTATAATAATTATATCCAGAATGAATGCTATGCCGCGGGCCCAGATAGGCGCCAAAGGCACTAATTCCGGCTGAGTGATAATCTCTTCAAACAACGCCCCCCGGTGCCAAAACACAATTGTCATTACAGCAACAAGACAAATTATCGTTACGTACGGTCCCGTGAACCATAAAAACCATCGGCCGGACTTGTCCAACACACCCGCTATATTCTGTTCGAGGTTTTCCCGCAGTTCGCCTTGGGCGTCATATTGACCGAATAGGACTGCTTCATTTTCCTGTCTGGTAAAGACGGCAATATTCTGGCCTAGACCGGCGAAGCTCACCTGAGACAACTGTGCGTGTAAAACATCTTTGGGCTTTTTTTTAAGCGGCTCACTGAACTGCCATCCCCCCTGCGTCTGCCAACCAATCTTAAAAATTTGCTCCTGCTCATCCGGCTGCTGAACAATTTTATCTGTCGCTTCGGGAGCCACAGCCACCACAATTCTTATCTGTCGATTAATCCTTAAAACTGTGACCGCCGCCACATTTTTAATCGACAATATTTCCGAGCCGGTCAGGTTTCCTTTGTCCCAAATAAATTTTTGCAAATATCCTTCCGTAATACCGAATAAATATACCACCTCATCCAGCACTCCGATTTTCATCGGCTTCGTTTGTCTCTCGAATAGCGCAGGCGCTTCTGCGGATACCATTTGCCAGCGATTATCCGTCCCATGACGCAGAAGCATTAAGTCCCCCTTCCCAAAGGACCATTCCGGCAGCGATTCTTCTACCTGCACTTTGGGCTGAACCTGCAGCATATTGGCGTCCGGCAGTCCTTCCTTCTTGTTCAGTACCACTTGTGGGATTTCTTTTACTTCATTGACGGATTGTTGTTTCTGTATCGAAGGGAGCGAAAGAACAAGTGAACCTTCCGCGCGGGCCAAAACATATAAATGATTGTTTTCATAAGCACCGCTGATAAATTTTAATCCCTCCGGAAGACGTCTTTCAGTTTGGCTGGTATAAAGATCATAACTCTGACAGGCTCCCTGGGTTAAAAAAACCATCAAGCGGTCTTCGACCTTTATGACGTCGGCAATACGCCCTTGATACCATTGGCCGGGAAGAAATCTTGCCGCTATTTTGTCACGCTGATAGATTCGAAAACCCGGGTCTTCATTTTCCTTCTGCGCGACCGCCATATAAACTCCCGCCTCGTCGCCGGCAGCCCAGATATCAGCCCATTCCTGTGGACCAACCAATCCTTGTTCCGCCCGGACAGTTCCCCCCAGCAGCAATAAACACAAAGCCACTCTATACCAAAAAGTACCCGTAACTTGCAGCTCAACTGTATTAACTTTACCGGATATTTTCACACTCCTGGTCGATTTGTTGATAATCATTAATTCCCTTGATTTTCCCGGGACGCCGTAAAAGTATTGACAGTTTACGATCATCCTTGTCGATCGTCTTAAAGTTCCACAATTTCAAACGGAAGTCTAACATGACCTCAGCGCCGTTTTTTTCTATAACTCGAACCTCGCTCGGTACCCAGGCCCGGCCCAGTTGCTTATATTTGCCTAACCAACTTTGGAGAATTAATTTTCCATTTTCTCCGTAAGCCCTGACTTCTTTGGGTAGATTGTCCCGCCGGTCGATTATAATCTCGCGTTTTATCCAATAGCCCCCGTCAACCAATTCTATGAACTCCAGGATATTTTGTTCCCGCCCTACTTTGTATCCCGGACGTACCGGCTGAGTCGGCAATTGCCGCAGGCCGATGAATTCCAAAAACGCCTGCGGATTGATCATCATCTTGTCTGCACATTTCTTATCCTGATGCTTATACTTGCCCCACCAACCTTTACCTAACGGCTTGATATACATCCAGTATTCTTCTTCGTTCGAGCCTACCACCAATGCCTCTCCTATAGGGGCACGGGTGGAAAGAAAAAATGATGATGGCTTTAAGGGTTCTTCCGGAGGTAGGTAGCGTACACTTCCCCCTAAATGACGGTGCCGTTGCTTCTTTCCTTGTTCATCGACGATTTTCGCATCCCATTCAAAGATACTTGCCTTGAAGGCACCAAGCGCCGCCACATTGGAGTTAAACCGCTCGAGTACTTCCATCCTCGTCAGCGGCGCCGGTATCGGCGGCAAGGTTTTGCAGCCGGTCAGCACCAACAGGGCCAAGCTCCAACATATCACCCAGTTGCGATATTTTCGCATGTTGTTCCTTTCGCGGTCTGAATCAACAAATTCTTTTTATAATTCCCCCTGGAGTATGCTGCCCAATTCTTTGGAGACCTGCTCTATCTGATCATCATCCAATTGGGGGTTAACCACCTCGTGGATTTTTGTCTCCCGCACAAAGCGCATCTTCCAGATTTCCTCAAGGCCGTCCCGGCGGCTGTCCTCATATTTCAATAGCCGTTTGCGCATCAATATCAGAGCCAGCACAAAACGAAAGTTTACCCTCTCGGGCTGCTTCTCTTCGGCCAACCTTTCGAAAAAGTTGATTAAAATACCGTCTTCAACGAATAACTTTTTCTTTTGATTGGGCAAGGGTATATGTGTCTTCCAGTGACTGTAAACCTCCGGTTTCTGTTCCTGCCAGTAAGCAATACTATAGTCACGTCGTTCAAATCCGTTTTCTATATCTATCAAGGCTGCGTAATATTCTTCGCCGGGCTGAAGTTCGTTTCCGGTTCCCGAACATATTCCGCTAGTTTTCTGTATCTCCCATTGTTCCATAAACCAGATATTCCTTTATTTTTTCTACTGTTAGCCCCCCTATTCCTTTAACCTTACACAAATCGTTATCAGTTTGAAACGCAATAGCTGACCGGCCATTGCTTTGCTTATATTCCTCTCTGAATTTAATTATCGCTTTTGCCTTGCCTGGGCCAATTCCCGGCAATCGGGCCAGAGAAGCCCAACTCGCTGTATTAGGATTTATTTTATCCAGTAACGACTGGGAATTTTCATCTTGTATTACAAATGGTTCGTTTACTTTATATCGGTCATTCATGACCCGATATATTACCGATACGGTCAGTAGTGCCAATAATAACCACAGACACACATCTCTTCTTATTTTAATGTTTACATTTACATCCTGACCATGCTGTTCATCTAAAGGTATATTATTAGTATTTGCCATTAATTTATTATGAATCCGTTATTTTATTAAATCAATTTTTCCTTAATCCTGTCAAAATCATCAAGGCTGTAGTATTCTATTATGATCTTTCCTCTTTGCTTTCTTTTTCCTACCGTCTTTATAGTTACTTTTGTGCCTACGTTTCTGGTAAATTCTCTTTCAAGTTCCAGCACATTGGCACTCTTTTCTTCTTTTGGTTTTTTTTCATCGCCGTTCTTGTTGATTGTATGTATTTTTCTTTCCAGCTCACGAACGGAAATGTTTTTTCTCTTTACCATTTCCGCCAGCTCCATTTTCTTTTTATTATCCGTCACTGACAATATTGCACGAGCATGCCCCATGCTTAAGCTTCCTTCTGTCAGCATTTTTTGAATTTCCGCGGGCAACTCCAACAGTCTTATATAATTTGCTATGGTTGATCTGTCTTCGCTTAATCTGACGGCTGCTTCCTGTTGAGTCATAGAAAAGTTATTCAAATAGTGCTGGTATGCGCGTGCCCTTTCCAGGGGATTTAAATCAGCTCTATGCAGGTTTTCAATTAATGCCCACTCTATTACCTGTTCTTCACTTACCTGTTTTACAATAGCCGGTATTTTATCCTTACCTGCTAATCGTGTTGCGCGCAAACGTCTTTCGCCGGCAATGAGCTGATAGCCCTGTCCCATCTGTCTTACCAGAACAGGCTGGATAACACCGCTGGTTTTAATCGATTCCGAAAGGTCCAATAACTTTGCTTCATCCCAATTCTGTCTGGGTTGATGCGGATTTTTTTGAATCTTTTCGACAGATAGTTCCATTATCTTATCAATTGAAACATTCGATGTCTCAGATACGGGGACGGGAGTGATAGTGACAGTTGTATTTTCTTCCATCTCCTGCATGCGCGTGGAAGAGAGCAGTGAATTCAGTCCTCGGCCCAATCGTTTTTTGGCTTCAGTCATACCAAATACCTCCATAAAGTATGTTATATATATAACATACTTATAGCATGTTATCAAGTACACAAAAGACGCTATTGAGCATCATAGCAAATAAACATATATGACAACAACGTTAGATTTTACAAATGAATACCAAATATATAACTGTTTTGCAAATAAATAGTTACAAAATTTGATCTCACCTTTTAATGCACATATAGAATGTTACAAGATGTAATTGTTCCACGTGGAACATTGTGAAGATAAAAAAATATTTGAAGTGGTAGAAATATAAAAAGAGAACAATTATCTATCTTTTTACATAATCACATTTAATTTTTGCATTTGTTTATTTTCTGCCGTTAAGTTTTATTAAAATAAAAAAGGCCTGTGTTCCACGTGGAACATAGACCTTTCTGCTATTTTGTTTTTATTTAATATTCTTATTTCATGTCTTTAGCCAAACAAATTGATATGGCTTTAACTCCAGGAAGGGGGCTTCCTGGGCATTTATTTGTATTACTTCATCGGTTAATATATCAATAACTACATCTTTTTCTTTGCGATCATTTAGCTGTATTGCCCCCATCGTGTCCATGAATAATTGCACCTTCTGGGCTTTATCGGTGACATTATGAATCGCCAATATGGTTTCTCTTTTATCCCTACTTGTTCTTTTCAGGGCAAAAATCTCATCACCTATTTCAATTATTGTCTGCTCTGCAAGGGGATGAAAGGCTGATTCTGATCTTCGTTTTTTAATCATGTCTGAGTATTGATTATATATTTTATGCCTGCGTGATTCTTCATCCGTAAACTGTTGCTCTAAAACATCCAAATCTAATTTTTCGCGATTTATACTTCTTGGTTGCCCCGATATCTCGATGCCACGAGTCCAGTTTCTTGAGCCTGCTATTGAATGAATATAAATAGCGGGTAATCCCTGGAAAACCAGGCTGATACTCTGAGATAATAAGAACTTTCTTATCTCTAATTGTTCATCATTATTTTCAGCATTTGGGTTATTCAAGGCATCGTAATAGTTAATGTTCAATTCATAGGGAATTGGTTTACCTTTCTGGTCATTTTTATAACTTACTTTGCCTCCATGTTTTAAGGCATTTTTGACCAGTTCATTGAATTCAATTTTATTCAATATATCCGCAGCCGGTCTTACTCCAATTCCATCGTGGGAGGAGGTGAAATTTAAGAATGTGGTTCTATCTGAAACTGGCTTAATCGATTTAGCCCAGTTATTAAGATGGCGACTGTTACCAGTGTTCAAGGTATGCAATACCAAAGGGGGCATGGGGAAATTATAAACTATCTGGGCCATATTATTCCCACTGCCGAAGTAGGATATATTATCTTCGTGGGGGAAGTTTGTCTCAGATAAAAGTAGTACCTCGGGTGCCAATTCATCAAGGATAGATCGCATAAGTTCTGTTACTGCATATGTTTGCGGTAAATGCACGCATGAGGTACCCAACTGTTTCCAGAGATAGGCAATTGCATCCAGGCGTATAAGTCGAGCACCTTGTGATACATAAAAAAGGAGGATATCCAGAATCTCCAAAAGAACATCCGGGCATTTAAAGTTAAAATCAATTTGATCATCACTAAATGTGGTCCAGCACCATTTGTCACCATCGCTTGTCGCATATTTATGTAATAAGGGAAGTGATCGTGGCCTAACTACGCTGGTAGTGTCAGAATGGGGATCCAGAACTATGAAAAAGTCCTTATAACATGGGTCACCTTTGATAAATCCTTTGAAATAATGACTTTGTGAGGAAACGTGATTTATAACCAAGTCGAAACAAAGATTAAAATCGTTCTTTAACCGACGAATATGATCCCAATTGCCATGATGGGGATTTACCTGTCGGTAATCTATGACGGAAAATCCATCGTCACTGGAATATGGGAAAAAGGGCAGGATATGAATTATGCTGATAATGTCCTTAAGACGGTATTTGGCAAACTGATACAAGCTTTTGAGCGGCTCAACCCCTTTTTGCTGAATTGAGTCGGCATAGGTTATGAGGAAAATATCACGTTGGTCGAGAAAGGCAGGAGATTGTAATGACTTTGATGGTTCATACTTTTTCATCAGGGCGCCGAGCTTCTTAGCTATATCTTCTGCTTCACTTGGGCCATAGAGAAACTTGATCTTGTCCAGTATGTTTTCTGATATCATTTCTGTTCCTCGTCTTAGTTTTCGAACAAGCCTTTGTTTTTATGTTATATAAAGATAATAATACATATTTTGAAATGATTGATGCCGCAGGTTCAAAGAAGTGGTGCATTACCAATAATATATTAATTGTATCAATCATTATATAACACATCTAAATTTACCCCGAATGTCTTTGAAACCAAAGTATTAAATCGGCAAATATTACCTACTTTTAATTATTCTAGCGCATGTTTTGCGCATAACTATTCGGAGCAACGCGAAGACATTCCATATCAAATTCCAATTATAAGGACAATTATTAACAAGATTAAAAATTCTTATCTACTTGCGATGTAAACAGATACGCTGTTTGACTCATTTTATTTTTCTAAATAATAACATGTTATAGGTCCCTTTGGCACAACGGTTGCAATAATGATTGGGCGAAAGGACTGGAGATGTAGCGAGAAATCGTACATCGCCACGGCTTGGAGAGCAGTGGCGGATAGTCTGAACTATATAGGTAGGAAACATGATGCAACAAAGCAAGTTTTCAGAAGACAACAAGGTGCAAAACACAGGAATGGATTCCTGTAGCGTTCTTGATGACAGCTTGTTAGAGAGTTTGAGCAATAATAGGTTGGCCGAAAAAATTCTGGATGTGGTCCGGCTAGCGGTGGCACGGGATATGTACCACCGGGCTCACAGATATCAGACTCAAGACAATCAGTTTCACCAGGTTCGGACAAACCAGTTCCCCGTCGAGGCGGAGAACTCGACTTTCAACCACACGGGTACCAGCGGAGATCTGGATCGGTAGAGTTTATAAGGATGGTCGCTATGGAGAGCGAAAGGATCTGCAAAAAACTCTAACGAAACTATGGTAGGAAACCTGACCCGGAGTTGGTGAGAAGCTTAGGGATGAGCTATGTTATACGGAATGTATATATCTGCAGCCGGTGCGCTGGCCAATTCCTATCGACAGGATGTCATAGCGAATAACCTGGCTAACGTGGAGACGGTGGCCTTTAAGCCGGAACTTGCCTTGTTCCAGGCTCGGCGTACAGAGGCACAAGAAAATGGACAGTCATATCATTCCTCCAGCCTGTTGGAAGGAATGGGTGGTGGTGTGTTTGCACTGCCTACGGCTACAGACTTTTCACCCGCATCACTTGACGTGACGGGCAATCCCTATGATTTGGCCCTGTCGGGGAAGGGGTTCTTTCAGGTTCTCAAAGATTCTCAAATTCTTTATACGCGTGACGGACGATTCACCCATGATGAAAACAACCAACTGGTAACCGCAACGGGGAAACTGCCGGTTCTGGATGATTCGGGTGAACCTATTATTATTAATCCGGCACTGGGTAATTTTGTAGTCGATGAGTCGGGCTTAATCAGTCAGGATGTTGGACCTATAGCGCGATTAGGGATCGTTGATTTTGACGATCCTAAAGTTTTGCGCAAACTGGGCAGCAATTTATATCAGGCCGACGATACCGCACAACCACAAACAGCTCGCACCGTGGTCCACCAAAAGGCATTGGAAAATTCCGGGGTAAATCCTTTGGATCAACTTACGAAGATGATAAGAACTGAGCGACTGTTTCAGAGCAATGTTTCCATGATGCAAATTCAGGATCAAACTCTGGGGCAGGCGGTGTCGCAGTTAGGCAAGATAAATGGATAGTATTAATAACAAATGATAAAGGCTAAATTAGTATTATTAAATAAAATTAAAAAAACCATGTGTGATATAAAATAGAAACGGAAGGAAGATATGGCAATTACGGCATTACATTCAGCAGCTACAGGTATGAAAGCGATGGACACGCAGTTGGATGTTATCGCCAACAACCTGGCCAATTCCAATACGACCGGGTTCAAGAGCCAGCGGGTCAACTTCGAAGATTTGTTTTATGAGATGCGACGTCAGCCGGGAGCACTGAACACGTTGGGACAATTGACCGGTACGGGACTGTTTGTGGGATTGGGTACCCGAGTTTCAAATACGCAACTGGATATGAGAACTGGTTCGACTGAGAATACAGAAAGGCCGCTCGATGTGGCTATCTCTGGCGATGGGTTTTTCAAGGTGACAACATTCGATAGCATCGGCGGCGGAGAGGCCTATACCCGGGCGGGTAATTTTATTGTAGATGCCGAGGGCAATATGGTGTTGGGCACAGCGGATGGACCCAAGCTGGATCCACCGATCACCCTGCCGCAAAATTTTCAAAGCGTTACTATTCAGAGTGATGGTACAGTCTCGGTGGAAGTGGATGGCAGTACAACAGAGTTTCAAATTAAGCTATACCGATTTCCCAATCCGCAAGGACTGAAGCTGGAAGGGGGTAATCTGTTTACCGAGACCGAAGCGAGCGGTTCAGCAGAAGAAGGTAGTCCGCTCGATCCGGGGTTTGGAGGTGTAATTCAAGGTAATCTGGAAACCAGTAATGTGGATCCGGTAAAGGAGTTAATTAATATGATCCGTACCCAACGAAGTTTTGAACTGAACTCCCAGACCATCAAGGCCGCCGACGAAAATCTGCAGGTTGTGAGCCGGTTGAAGAGATAGGAGTCAGGAGATAAGGCTTGTCCGCCATAGCCTGGGCGAAGGCGGGAGGTAAGGAGTTAAAGAGAGAGGATATTGCGTAATAGTAAATAGTAAACGGAAAGCAAAAATACAGAAATGAGAGAATACGGCAATATAATTAAGATATCTTTGGTGACGGTGCTGGTAGCATCAGCTTCGGTTTGGGGAGCGAGCAGCGAAATGTGCCGGATCCGTGTCCGTGCGCAAGCAGAGGTTTCCAATGGTCCCGTAGCCCTGGAAGACATTGCTCAGATAACCGGTGCTGAGGCGGAATTTAAAAAGAGGTTGGAAAAGGTTATTGTTGCCCAATTTACAGCCGGTGAGAAATCGAAGCAACTGAGAATATTAGATATCACCGGTGCGCTGGCACAGGCTGATATTGAGCCGTCATCTTTGGATATTTATGGTGCAAGTGTCTGTGATCTATCTTTACAGAACCCGGCAGTGACAAACGAGGTAACAGAAAACAATGATTCCCCAAAGGTTGAAGAAAAGGAAACACCTAAGGAAGACACCATCTTTGCTAACACCGAAAATCAATCGGTGGAAGAAGAAACAACGGGCAACCTGGGAGCTTATTTGAAGAAGATGGTAGCCGGGGCTACGGGACTTGAGGAAGAACGATTAATAATCGAATGGGACAGTCGTGACGATGAATACCTGCAACAAGACTATGACGAGAAAAAATTTCAGGTTGAACCGCGTTGTCATCTGAGTCTGGGGCGGGTGAGGTTCGCAATAAGTGAAGTAAACCCGGAGACGGAAGGTAAGGAACAAGCTATACAAGATAAGTGGGCAAAGTTAGGGATAAAAGGTTCACCAATAACAAACAGCAATCGTCCCGCACGTACGGTGACCGGTATGGTGCAATACCTGTGTGCAGCGGTAGTAACGGTACAACCCCTACCGGCCGGTCATATTATTACCAGCGAAGATGTAAAACTTGATTTGCACCGGGTGAGTGATTTGAGTGATATTTACCCCGCTAATCTGGACGTGGTGATAGGGCAAAGGACGGCACGTACCGTGGAAGCCCATACGTATATCCAGCCGTCAATGCTGCGAAAGGTATTTCTGGTAAAACGAAATCAACCGGTAGAGGTACTGTCGCAGGTGGGCTGTATCCGAATTGTATTGCGAGGCAAGGCACTGGCCGACGGAGCAGAAGGTGAGATCATTGCCGTGGGCAGGGAAGGTGATCGGGGTCAGGTCCTGCACGGCCGGGTAATAGGAACCGGAGTAGTCAAGGCTGTCAATAAAACCATGTAAGAGTAAAAGGTAAAAGCGAAAGATATATGAATTTGCGTTATAAGTCAAAATTTGTGGTAGCTCTTTTGATCGTCCTACTGATGCTGTGGCTGGTGGGAGTGGTTAATTCGCAACCGGTGAACAGCGGACAGAACAACAGTCTCTATAGACAGGTGGAACATAATATTCAGGCCCGTAGTTTGCGGGGGCAATCCCTAAGACAGGTAAGAGGTACATCCAGAGGTGGAATGAGCGCGTCTGGGAACAGCAGACAAAATATTCTGGGCCATAGTCAGAGTGCCTTTTCACAAAATTCCACTCCCATATTTGAAGCAAATTGGTTTGCGGTGGAAAAACCCACTCCCAAAGACTTTCGAGTGCATGATTTGATAACAATTATCGTCAACGAAGTCAGCAAACACACAGTCAAGGCGGACGCGGAATCGGCGCGAGAACAGACAGTAGATTTTAAGCTGGAGGACTGGCTCAAATTTACGAAAGGCAATTTGAATCCCGCCGCACTGCCACTGGGAGATCCGGCTATTAAGGGTTCTTTCAAACGGGATAGTCAAGGAGAAAGTGATATCAACCGGGAAGATACGCTCAGTGCCCGCATTCAGGCGGAGGTTATTGACGTAATGCCCAACGGTAATCTGATCCTGGAGGCTACCCATACGGTAGTGGCGGACGATGAAACCACCACCATAACCTTGACCGGTACCTGCCGGAGCAAAGATGTGGGTGTCGATAACACGATAATTTCTTCGAAGATCGCCAAGCTGGAAATTAGAAAATTCCATACCGGCATGGCTCGGGACAGTACCAAGAGAAGTCATCTGCAACGGTTTTTAGATTTTCTGAATCCGTTCTAATCAAATTAATAGGTAATTAGAAAAAGGAAAACATAAAAGCAAAGTTTGGAAGAGAAAGTGAATTTTATAAAAAAATGAAAAACATAATTAACAATTTGGTTCGTTCAGGCAGGCTGGCAAGAGCAGCTTTGGTGCTGGGGATAATACTAACCGGTGCCAAAGAGCTCCAAGGCTTAACGCGGGTGCGTGACATTGCCCGGCCGCTGGGAGAACGAACGAACAAATTATGGGGTTGGGGTATAGTAGTGGGGCTGAACGGTAAGGGGGACGGTGGGGACATGTTGATGACGGCCCGGCCCTTAATGACTTTGATGCAAAAAATGGGTAATCCGCCGACGAGTGTTGATGAATTGAAAAACGCCAAGAATGCCGCCTGGGTAATGGTGACGGCGGAACTGCCCCGTAACGGGGTACGCAACGGAGATCCAGTTGATGTGAAGGTTGCCTGTGTAGGCAAGGCCTCCAGTCTGGCCGGTGGAATTTTGTTAAATACACCTTTAATAAGCTCCTACTATGGTGATAACAACGTGTATGCCTGGGCCCAGGGGCCGGTAAGTATGCCCGATGCGACAAATCTTACTACCGGTGTGGTTAAAGACGGTGCGATCATGGAGATGGATTTCATCTACGGCTATACGGAAGAAGACATCGACGGGCGAACCTACCTCGATCTGATATTAGAGGAAGATCAGGCGAGCTGGCAGGTAGCACATGCCGTGGCGATGTTTATCGATGACATGATAACAGCACCGGGGTCTCTGCAAAACGGTGACGAACTTGATAATGAACTCAATAGCAATAACAAACGCACCGCCCTTGCCCTGGATCCGCGGTGTGTACGGGTTTATATCCCCAAGAAGCAGGCGGATAATCCGGCGGGATTTATCTCGCGAGTTATGCGTGTAGTGGTTGATCTGCCCGATCCGGAGGCAACCATTGTTGTAAATGAAAGAACAGGAACAATTGCCATCACAGGAAATGTGGAAATTGCCCCCTGCTCAGTAACGGTAACGGGGATGATGATCCGCATAGATCCACAGGTTGAGCAGCAACAGACGGAATGGTCCAAATTCGACACCATCAAGGAAGGTTCAGGTAAACTGGACGATCTGGTAACGGCTTTGGAGCAGTTGAATGTGCCGGTAAAGCAGAAGATAGAAGCGATTTATGCGCTGCGCAGGGCAGGTGTTCTGCGGGCACGTGTTATTGTTGAATAGATAAGTAAAAACGTAAACAGGCAAATGAGTTGATGATGACGGTATCTAGTGTAAACAATCTGAATCCCATCCAGGATGCAAACACCAAAAACCAGGTGCTGCGACAAAAAGCAACTGAGTTTGTGAACCAGATTTTTTACGGTACCATGCTGCGTGAGTTTCGCAATGCCCAGAAGCCGACGATACTCGATGGAGGACCCGGATCTAGCTCATTTATCCGACTACTGGATATGGAATTAATCTCTCGTATGTCCCAAAGGGGTGATTCGTCCATGGCCGATGCCCTGATCAAACAATTGGGCGGTGAAGTTGAAGGAACAAAAACCTTCTCTCAAGGTAGAAATGTTTTGGAAGGCGTGAACAATGTCTGATGCGGTAGAAAAATTACTACAGGTACTGCAGGACGACTGGCAGTGGCACCATGACCTGGCGGCAGTTTTGGAAAACAAACTAGACGCCATGCGCCATTATGACATTTCCCGTCTGGAAGCGCTTACGCAGAGCGAGCAGCGGATAACTCAGGCTATTTCTCTTAATGAGAAGAAACGCCGAGAGGTGATCCATCAGGCATCGGCTGAGTTGTTCCCGCAACAGGGTGACTCTTTGGCAGGGCAAGAGGAAAAGACGGAGGGGAGAAAGCTCGTACCAATTACAGCCAGAGAACTCGCCGGAGCCCTGAAGCCACCCCGCCGTGAGCGGCTACAGGCCCTGGTAGGGATGCTGCGGGAGATCACCCAGAAGGTGCAAACTCTTAACCGGGTTAATTCGCTGGCCAGTCAAAAAATCATGGGACACTTTGATCATATATTCCGCATTATAGCGCAGTCCGGCTGTGATATCGGGCTGTACGGCAGAGGTGGTAAAAAATCATTATTAGAACAAAATCGTTTAGTGGATGCTTTAGCATAATCAGGCTTTGGAAAGGTTAGACAAATGGGACTTATAAACGGCGCTATACAAATTGGTCGCAGCGCTATTACCGCTTCCCAGGCGGCTTTGGCGGTAACGGGTAACAACCTGGCCAACGCGGCCACGCCCGGCTATTCCCGACAAAGCGTCCAACTGACACCTACTCAATACACGGAAGTTGTTCCGGGCAGATATACCGGGACCGGGGTACAGATGTGGGACATTCACCGTCAGATTGATGAGGCCCTCAATTGCAGGATTCGGACTGCGGTGGGAGATTCTGCTTCATATCTGATTCAGCAGCAGACGATGACACGCGTCGAGGCGGCTTTCAATGAACTGACGGAAGAAGATCTGTCCACCCATCTGAGTAACTTTTTCAGCGCGTTTTCATCCCTGCAAAGTCAACCTCAGGATATTGCTTCTCGAGATGTGGTTCTACAGGAAGGGGCCACGCTTACAAATTTCATCCGGGAGCTTAGAGGAGAAATTGAATCTGTCCAGGATGATATGGACGAGCAAGTGCGCTATCAGGTGACCCAAGCTGACGCGTTGGCCGACCAGATTGCCGATCTCAACCGACAGGTTACCTCAGCAGAGGCTGGCCGGGCCGGTTCGGCGGCAGCCCTGCGTGATCAAAGAGACGAATTGCTCAGAGAGCTCAGCGAACTGATAAATATTACCACCCGAGAGGTGGAAGGCGGATCGGTAAACGTATTTGTAGGCAGCATACCCTTGATCCAGTATGCGGATAATCGTGGTCTGGCCTATGAGGAAACCGAAGACTCAAGCGGTAATAAACTGGCCCAGGTAGTATTCGGCGACGGTGAGGGTCCGGTTCAACTAACCAGCGGCAAAATCCACGGCCTGATAACCGCCCGTGATGATCTGGCGGGAGGGATTGTCAATAATCTTGATAACTGGACCAAGGCCCTGATCTTTGAAGTGAATAAACTGCACGGCCTGGGACAAGGACTGGATGGGTTTACCTCGGTAACCTCCTCCTTCAGCGTAGCCGATCCGGATGCCTCGCTGGGGACAACGGCTGACACCGAACTGCCCTGGGCGGCCGACAACGGTGTCTTTTACGTACAAGTATATGACAATGAAGGTAATGCCGTCGGTGCCCCGGAGATGATCGAAGTAAAAATCGGAATTAACGGCACTGATACAACCTTAAATTCCCTGGCGGCCAGTTTGAATAGTGTCAACGGAATCACCGCTTCGGTAACTACGTCGAACAATTTGCAGATTGACGCTACGGCCTCAGGCACCACCTTTGCCTTTTTATCACCGGATAACACCGATGATGCCACCGATGTATTGGCAGCTTTGGGAATCAACACGTTCTTCGAAGGATACAATGCCAACACGATAGAGGTCAGAAGCAATCTGGCCGCAAATCCGCGGTTGCTGGGCGCCAGCGCCAACGGGCTGGAAGGTAACGGCGATGTGGCCGGCTGGATTGCTGATTTGTCCAATTCGGGAGTCAGTTCCCTCTCCGGAGTGAGTCTAACCGATAGTTTCCGGGCGCAGGTGGGAGGTATCGCCACCGACAGCCGAGCGGCACAGGATAATTATACCGCCGCCGAGGTGGTCGTCGAAACTCTGGACATGGAGAGACAAAGCATTAGCGGCGTGTCGGTGGATGAAGAAGCGATCCACTTGATAACGTTTCAACGCGCCTTCCAGGGCGCCGCCCGATACGTCAGCCTTATCGATCAGATGCTGGATGATGTAATAGCAATAATGGGATAGTTATTATAACAGGAATAAATTATGCCTTCTGCGGTACGACCAAGTAATGTAGCTCGAGTGACCATGCTGATGCAGACTGATCTGCTGATGAACGGAATCCGCACAAATTCCGTTGATCTGCTCAAAGTTCAGAATCAGCTCAGTTCCGGTTTAAGGTTGGCGCGCCCCAGTGACGATCCCGCAGAGGCATCTACCATAATGCATCTGGACAGCGTGTTGGAGAATCAACAGCAGTATCTGAGCAATATCGGTTATGCCGTCGACTTTCTTTCCGGAACCGATAATGCTCTGGGGCAAATGGTCGATCTTACCAACGAGGCGCATTCGCTGGCACTGGGTAGTATCGGTACCGCCACTGATGATGCAGGTCGAGAAGCCAACGCGCTGATAATCGATCAGATAATAGAACAACTGATTAATATCGGCAATAACACTTCACGGGGAAGTTATCTGTTCGGCGGACAAAACAGTACCGAGCCGCCCTTCCAGGCGTACCAGGACGGAGTGCTCTTTACGGGCGATATTTCCGATCTGCAAACCCGGGTGGCGCAGTACAATCTTATTAATTTCAACTTTGACGGACAGGAAACATTTGGAGCGCTGAGCAGTCAGGTTCAGGGTACTGTCGATCTTGACCCCGATATAACCCGGTCAACGCTGCTCTCAAATCTGAACGGTGCGCTGGATCAGGGTATCCGTCTGGGTAACATAGCTATAAGCGACGGTACAAATTACAGTACAATTGATTTATCCGATTGCATAACAGTGGGGGACGTTATCGATAAAATTACGGCCGGGACACCCGCCACTACCACCGCATCCATAGGTGCGGACGGAACGAGTTTGCAGATCACCTCCACGCTCGGAGGCGCCGATCTTACGGTAAGTGAAGTGGGGACCGGTTATACGGCCCGGGATCTTGGTATTTATAACACGACCGGGGCCGGGGGGACTTTAACAGGCCAGGACGTCGATGCTCGCCTCTCGCTGACCACGCCGGTAACGGCGCTGGCTGGCGGGGCGGGCATCGATTTACTTAATGGTCTTAATATCAGAAACACCTTACTAACTGACATTGATCCGATTGATATATCCGGTGCTCAGACCCTGGGTGATATTTTGAATACCATCAATACCGCAGGTATTGGAGTTCGTGCTCAAATCAATGCTAATGGAACCGGTATAAATGTTCTGAACCAACTAAGCGGTTCCAGAATGTACATTGGTGAGAACAACGGTACCACGGCTGCGGACCTGGGGATCCGTTCGCTAACGGGATCGATCCAGTTGGCGGATATTAACGGAGGTAATGGCGTAGCCACGACGAACGACAGTGGCGATGGCATTATCCAGATCACGGCGCGGGACGGCACAACCTATGATATAAATCTCAGTACAGCCGATACAGTTCAGGACGTTATCGATCTAATCAACGCCGGCTGCGGCGGACACATCACAGCGGATTTGACCACTTCTGGTAATGGCATTGAACTTACCGATACCATCAGCGGCGCCGGTGATCTGGGCGTCAGTACGGTAAGTGATAACGGTTATTTTATCGCCACCCAGTTGGGATTTTTCAACGAGCAAGTGGACGGTTTAACCGCAGCCTCGGATACCCTTACAGGAGCGGATGTAAATCCAATTATGCCTAATGGTCTTTTTTCCCATCTGATCGATTTACGTGATGCGCTGCTGGCTAATGACGACGCCGCCATCAGTGCCGCCGATAACGCCCTGATGGATGATCATGAGAATCTCAACAATATATACGGCATGGTGGGCTCGACCATGCGGTCCATTGAGGCGCGCAAAAGTCACATGGAAGACAATATTCTGGCTACGGAGACGCTACGCTCGGACATGAATGACATCGACTTCTCCGAAGCGATAACCAAATATCAGAATCTGTATACAGCCTTGCAGGGAAATTTAATGTCGGGCAGCATGTTGACCAACATTTCCCTGCTGGATTTTTTACTATGAGGAGAAACACACAATGATATTCATCAGGAATGCAAAAAGGAGTTTCTCAAGGCCCTTGATTCTTCATAGAGGACAAGGAGGTTAGTATTATGAAGGTCGAAACAACAAGATTTGGCCAGATAGAAGTGGACGGGAGCCGACTGATAAAGTTCCCCAAGGGATTGCTGGGATTTCCAGACAATCAAGAGTATGCGTTGGTACAAACCAACGACGAGGGCAACTTTTTCTGGCTCCAGTCGGTGGACCGGCCGGAGTTGGCCTTTGTGGTCTGTGATCCATTGCTATTTGTACCGGATTTTCAGGTGCCGGTTAAACCGGACGACCTGGAAAGGATTTCCATCAAGAGTATGGATGATGTCCAAGTGTTGATCGTTGTCAACAAAAACGGACAAACTCTCACCGGTAATCTACAGGGACCACTGATTATCAATGTGGTTAATCACCAGGGACGGCAACTGGTTCTTTCCGAGAAGAAGTACAGCACCCGACATCCCCTGATGGAACTGGCGCCGCCGGCAAAACAGGTTTCCAAGACCGCCTGATTGTTCAGGAGTTTTGCGAACTGTTTTGAAGGTTTCGGTGCCGACCATCAAGGTAAGCCTGTGCGGTCCGTAAGTTCTCAAAAGAACAAAAGGATTCGGCAAATCCGGTGGACCGCTGGTGATTAGAAATCCGAGGGTGCGCAAGGATGCGACCCGCTTGATTGCCCCAAAGGGCAAAGGAGCTTGAGGATGCTGGTTCTAAGCAGACAAAAAGATCAGACAATAATGATCGGCGATAATATCGAGATCACTATCGTGGATATCCGGGGCGATAAGGTACGCTTAGGTATAACCGCTCCGAATAACATACCCGTACATCGCAAGGAAGTGTATGAAGCGATTAAACTGGAAAACAGACAGGCTGCCGAGATTAAACTCGAGGATATTACGGAGCCGCCCCAGAGTGAACCTCCACCCTCAACAGACGCCGAGAACGAAAAGCCTGCTGAATAATGATACCTATACAATCGTCGCAGAGAGAAAAGAAAGTGATGGTTAGCAAGGAACAAAAAAATAGTTTAGTCAAGGAGGACTAATTATGGCAAGAATTAATACCAATATCCAAGCCCTTACCGCCCAGACTAATCTGGCGCGAACAACCAACGAGATGAACGCCACTCTCAAGCGGTTAAGTAGTGGTCTGCGGATTACGCGCGGGGCTGATGACCCGGCAGGTCTGATTGCCTCGGAATCCCTGCGCTCAGAAATCGCCAGTATAGGCCAGGCCATAGAAAACTCTCAGCGGGCCTCTAATGTTATAGCCACTGCTGAGGGGGCCCTGGCCGAGGTGGCGGCTCTGCTGGTCAACATCAAGGAACTGACCGTAGAGGCCGCCAACAGCGGGGCTTTAAGCGATGAAGAGATCAAGGCCAATCAATTACAGGTTGACTCGGCGATCGACAGTATCACCCGTATCGCCAACGCCACCACGTTTTCCGGTCTGCACCTGCTGAACGGCCATCTCGATTACGTTACCAGTGGAGTAGCCAACTCCGCCATCAAGGCGCTCAATATTTACAGCGCTCAGCTTGGCAGTCAGAGTTACCTCTCGGTAAAAGTCTCGGGAGTTCTTTCCGCCCAGCGGGGCCATCTCGAATTCCAGACCAGCCAGGTGAATTCAACGGTAACACTGGAGATAGCCTCAGGCCGCGGAGTGGAAGTATTTAATTTTGTTTCGGGCTTTCATGTCTCGAACATGGTCTCGGCGATCAATGCTGTTACAGATGCCACCGGTGTCTGTGCCACGTTTATTAATGCCGCCAATCATGCTTCCGGAGTTATATTCCGCAGTGTGGATTATGGCTCTAACGCCTTTGTTTCGGTTCGTCTTTTACCCAGCAGCAGTGGTACGTTCACGGTAGTTGATTCGGGAGGTACTTCAACTCAACGGGATGCGGGCCGTGATATTCAGGTGACTGTAAACGGATCAAACACGGTAGGTACCGGTCGAGAGGTTATCCTTAATACAACTGCTCTGGACATGCGGGTAAAACTGGCTTCCGAATTCGGCGCGGGAGATACCTCTACCTTTTATATTACCGGGGGGGGCGCCATGTTCCAGCTTGGTCCGCATATAAATACCTCCGAACAGACCAGTGTGGGTATAAACTCGGTAATCGCCAGCCGCCTGGGATCAACTGACGTAGGCTTCCTCAGTGAGATATCCACGGGAGGTTCATATTCTCTGGTCGGCGGTCAGGCTGCCAGTGCCTCCGATATTGTAGAAGAAGCGATAGGCCAGATATCAAATCTGCGTGGTCGGCTCGGAGCCTTTGAACGTAACACCCTGGATACCAATATAAACTCGCTACGTATAACTTTGGAAAATGTAACTGCCTCCGAATCTACCATCCGCGATGCCGACTTTGCTGCGGAGACTTCGAATCTAACCCGCAGTCAAATACTGGTCAACGCCGGTACTTCCGTATTGGCCCTGGCCAACCAGACGCCGCAATCGGTATTGGCGTTATTACAATAAAGAAATTTTTTCCGGACCATCGTCCTTGGTTCCGGAAAGCTATTATCCTCCGCGACAAGGCACAACCGTCCCGTTGTGCCTTGTTTTTTTATGGGACTTCGAAAGAAGAAAAAATATTTTTTTGTCCTTTGCATTTCGGGATAATCCTTAATAACAGCACAAGTACACATCTGTTCCGTCCCATAAGAGTCGGGTAAGTTTATTCACTAAAGTAGGCTATATTTTCAAGTCGATGAGAGCCTTGCAAGAATAAAAAGCGATCACTAAGTGACTAGTGATCAAAAAAGAACACACGGCTGTAAATTGTGCTGTTATTGAAAGTTGATTTTTGGGGCGATACGTGGGTCGTCAGGTCAGCACAACCCAGCCGAAGACAACCCTAGGAGGTTGAAACAAAATGAGTAGAATAAACACTAACGTAACCGCATTGATCAGTGCCAGGATCCTGAACAACAATACTCAGGGTCTCAACAAATCATTAGAAAGGTTGAGCACAGGCCTGCGCATTAATCGCGGGGCGGATGACCCGGCGGGTCTGATCGCCTCAGAGAATTTGCGCAAGCAGATCAAGGGTACCGAAACAGCCATCAAGAACGCTGAACGAGCCATCAACATTGTCGGTACAGCGGAAGGAGCTCTTATTGAGGTCAGCGATATGCTGGTAGAGCTGCAGGCTCTGCTGGGAGAGGCGGCCAATAAGGGAGGCATGAGTACTGATGAGATTGATGCCAATCAGCTGCAGGTCGATTCGATACTGAATACGATCGATCGTATCTCAAATGCCACCGAATTTGAGGGCCTCAAGCTGCTCAACGGGGACATGGCCTACTCCACCAGTACGGTTAGCTCAGCTAAAATCTCTGAGTTGAACGTCAACGCAGCCAAGCTCATCGACGGAGCGACCATGACCGTAGTGGTTAATAGGACCAGTGCGGCCGACACCGGTGTTCTGTATATGAGCGGTAATGGTCTGACCGCCAACAGTGGTATGACCATTCGTATAGGTTCGGCTCGTGGAACCACAGAGCTGACCTTTGCCGCTTCGACCAGCCGCGCCAATATTAACACCGCCATCAACGCCGTCAGTGAGATTACCGGGGTTTCGGCGGCTGTTTCAGGTGGATATATAAAGATGAGAAGCGTGGATTTTGGTTCCAGCGCCTATGTTAGCGTTGAGATTCTCAGCGGTAACGCTGCTGGCGGCGGCTTAAAGGTACAGGAAACAGCCGGTGGCGCCCATACCACCGATGCCATAGACTATGGCAGAAATGCTACGGCCACAGTGAATGGTACCTCTGCCACCGCGGTAGGCAAGAAACTGACCATTCGGACCTCGATGCTGGATGCCGAGATTGAATTGAACGGAACGGCGGCCCTTTCGGCAACTGACTGGTCGGCCACTCTGGGAATTACCGGAGGTGGAGCAGATTTTGCTCTGGGCAGTAAAGTTGATGCCATAGGTCTGGAGTCTGTGGGCATACAGAACATTGCCACGACGGCTCTGGGCAATCCCACAGATGGATACCTCAGTACCCTCAAGAGTGGTGGTTCCCAGGCCCTCAGCAGTGATAATCTCTATACCGCCCAAAGGATCGTCACATCCGCCATTGCTGATATTTCCAAATTGAGAGGCCGATTGGGTTCGTTCCAGAAAAATACCCTGGAGAGCACGATCAACTCGTTGCAGACAACCAAGGAAAACTTGTATGCGGCTGAATCTGCTATCCGCGATACTGACTTCGCCACCGAGACGGCTAACCTTACTCGGTCGCAAATTCTGGTACAAACTGCCACGAACGTGTTGGCTCAGGCTAACTTTGCTCCGCAAAATGTCCTGGCTCTGCTGGGATAATAATTGAATATAACCCCTGAGGTAAAGGGGACTTTGCCACATTCGAATTATCGGATGTATATGGGCAGGTGCTCTCTGGCATTCAATAGTGATGTCAATGAGGACTTGCCCTTTTTTTTATTTCATTTCGCCATTTAACTTCAGCAATCGCTCTAAAACGCAAATTTATCGGACGGACTTTTTGCGGCCGGTTATAATTTCAGTAGTTATCGGAAGTTAGCAATCGCTGCTCTGGTAAGTCCTATAAGATAATTTTAAAATTATTATCGCTCTCACTAAAGTTTTTATAACCTCAATGACGAAAATTTGAAAGCAACAAGCGTTGTCGAAACCAGGTTGAGCAATTCCGGGTTGCTCGCCGGGAAACAAATCTCTCAAGAATATGAGAGTACGACTCAGGGATGAGTGCTGAAGGCAAAATGGCCCTCGGCAGTGAAAAGGAGTTTGCGACGGAGTTGCTGCTCATTTCAAAAAAAAACGACTGGAGCCATATAACAGAGCCAACAAAAAGTTAAGACATATTTATCTGATAAGGCTCTGACAATAATTATCCCCAGCGTTTCTCATTTCTGTTGCATGACGGATTGGCCGAAATAAACGGTCTGGTGCTGTCGTGAGGTGGAACCCGCCACGCATCTTTTAATTATCCAAACCCAAAAAAGTGAATAATGAATTTTTGTCCCGGTCAATGTAAGTACCGGGAAATCGGAATTAGAGACGGCACAGGACGGCGGAATTGCGGAATTTCGCGTTGTCTCAAACAAGTAAAGAGCGGCCCAACGCTGTACCGAGTGGGCTAATTGGATCCGAACAGACCGGTTCCACAGGACGTGTTAATAAGGTTACGGTCTGTAGCAGGCGGTATAAAATTACTCGCCTTGTCACGGAGGATAAGCCATGTCACGTATCAATACGAACATAGCCTCAATGAACGCGATCAACAAGTTGGTCGCCAACAACGATGATCTGAATATCAGACTTCAAAGATTGTCGTCGGGATTAAGAATCAACACCGGCAAAGATGATCCGGCGGGATTGATTGCTTCAGAGAATCTCCGCTCAGAGATGGCCGGTCTGCGAGCCGGGATCAATAATTCGACCCGGGCTTCCAGTGTAATCGCGACGGCAGAAGGTGCCCTGAATGAAATTTCCTCCCTTTTGGTTGACATAAAAGAACTTTTGTCAACCGCGGCTAACAAAGGGGCATTGTCAGACGAAGAAGTTGACGCTAATCAACTCCAGGTGGACTCGGCGATTAACAGTATTCAACGTATCGCCAATGCCACAGAGTTTGAAGGTGTCAAACTTCTCAATGGCAACAGGGACTACACTACCAGTACCGTAAGTTCCGCCAAGATATCGGAACTTCATGTCAATGCCGCCAAGCTCATAGACGGTGCCACCATGACCGTGGCCGTCCAGCGAACCAGTGCAGCTGACACCGGTGTGCTGTATATGAGTGGTAATGGACTTACCGCCAACAGTGGTATGACCATTCAGATTGGTTCCGGCCGAGGTACCACCGAGCTTTCTTTTGCTGCGTCCACCAGCCGGGCGAACATCAATACCGCTATTAATTCCGTCCGGGAGATCACCGGTGTTTCGGCGGCGGTATCCGGCGGGTATATCAAAATGCGCAGTATAGATTTTGGCTCTGACGCCTATGTCAGTGTCAAGATACTTAGCGGTAACGCCGCTGGCGGCGGCTTAAAGGTACAGGAAACAGCCGGCGGAGCCCATTCCACCGATGCCAAAGACTACGGCCAGAATGCCACAGCTACGGTAAACGGAACTACAGCCACCGCTACGGGCAAAAAGTTGACTATCCGTACCTCTATGCTGGATGCCGAAATAGACTTGAATGGTACGGCTGCACTTTCTGCTACCGACTGGACCGCCACCTTCGGAATCACCGGCGGCGGCTCAGACTTTGCCATTGGTTCCAAGGTTGATGCCATCGGTATGGAATCTGTCGGAATCATGAATGTGGCTCCCAGTCAGTTGGGTAATGCCACCGATGGTTATCTCAATACTCTTAAGAGCGGGGGCGATCAGGCCTTAGCGGGTGATAACCTTTATACCGCTCAGCGAATTGTTGACGATGCTATCAAAGATATAAGCACCTTAAGAGGTCGTCTGGGTGCTTTTCAGAAAAACGTACTAGAAACGAATATTAACAGTCTCAAAATTACTCTGGAAAACGTCACGGCGTCTGAATCGGCGATTCGTGACGCTGACTTTGCAACTGAGACTGCCGCTCTGACTAGGTCTCAGATTCTGGTCCAGGCCAATACATCTGTATTGTCGTTGGCCAACACAATGCCGCAGAGCGTCCTGGCGCTGCTTGGCTAAGTTTTCGGCTGAGGGAAATCCTCCGCGCCGATACTTTGTCGGGTAGGTCCAGTGGCCTCTGGTTCTACGTGAGGATTATCTCGGTCCGTACTAAGCCAGCGGTGAACCTTAACAGATCAAGTCCGCGCGGCCAGGTGGATTTGATCGCAAGCCGAGGTGTAGCAGGACGATTGCGGAGCTCGAGAATTGGACTGCTCGCTCGGTTCGACGAGAGTTCCTATCCGCTCATGGAACTCTCTAGAAGGCCCGGGCCTCCGGTAGGGCACAAGAATATCTTGTAACCCTGCTGAGAGGCCTCGGCCGTTTTTATTGCGCCGAGATAGGTGGCTTATACATCACAAAGCCGCACCGCTGCCGCCAGTGATTTAAGGGGATCATGTTTCGGGACAAATTCCTGTCCGACATAACCGGTAAAACTGCTCTCGGCAATTGTCCGCATTATCGCCGGATAAAACAACTCCTGATTCTCGTCCAGTTCATGCCTACCCGGTACGCCCGCCGTGTGATAATGAGCGATATAATCCTTGTTCGCCTTAATCGTGGCTATAACGTCCCCTTCCTGAACCTGCATGTGGTAGATATCATAGAGCAGCTTGAAGTTATCCGAGTCCACCTGCTTGACCAACTTAGCGCCCCAGTTGGTATGGTCGCACATATAGTCCTTATGATTGACCTTGGAATTCAGCAGTTCCATACAGAGTGTTATCTTTTTCTTTTCCGCCAGGCCTACGATTTTTTTTAGGGCAACGGCGCAATTTTTAAGTCCTTCTTCGTCGTCCATCCCTTCCCGGTTCCCGGAAAAACAGATCACATTGGGAAATCCCGCTTCGGAGGCCTGCTCGATACTCTGTTTGATTTTAGCCAGGCATTGTTCGTGATTTTCTATCCGGTTAAGGCCTTTTGTGATTCCATGACTGGGTACCATGGCGCAGATCAGCCCATGTTTTTTCAAGGTAGGCCAATCCTTGGGCCCTACCAATTCCAGCGATTTCAGACCGATGGCGGCGGCGAAGGCAGCCAATTCTTCCATGGGTATTTTAGGGTAACACCATCTGCATGCGGATTGTTTGAGGCGTCCCTTGGTAATGACATTGGTGGCTTCGGCTGCCCCGGTCGTTCGGCTGTTCCGGGCCAGCGCCGAAGCTGCCGCCGCTCCGGCCACACTTGCCAACACTTCGCGGCGGGTTATACGATTGCTAAAAGTATTCTGGGTGTGATTATGTCCTGACATTGCCATACCTTTCTTTTCATAACACCTATAACTTGGACGGTAAAATATCATCTTACTGATTATAGAGCAAATTCTGAAAGATATCCACAAACCCTTAAAAATTGCGTTATCAGTACTAAAAAACGCTTTATATGGGTTTAGGATCAGGTTCTAAAAATCAGGATGACCTGTCATTCCCCCAGGCAATCCAGGATTAGACTTCGTAATTTCTGGCGGAGTACCGAATAGGAATAATACCGCTGGGCTAAACTATAATTGTGCTCCACCATCTCCCGGCGCAATTCCGGATTATTCAACACCTCACGAGTTTGCCTGATCGCGTCATCAGTAACATACCCATTCAATTCGATTACTTTAAATCCTTTGGGCTCAATATCGATTGTGAAGATGGAGTAGGTATTTACTACAATAGGTTTGCGGAAGTAGATCGCCTCCAGAAAGGCGTTGCCGAACCCCTCAAAGGTCGAAGGATAGGTCACCAGGTCGGCATGAGGATAGATATCTGATAGACAGTAAACTTTTCTACCCTCGGGGGTTTGTCCCCGGTAATCCTTGATTATGTCGGATTCAAACAGGGTGTTTACCTTCAGCAGGGCTGAATAATCCCGAATACGTTGTTCATACTCGTGCCCTTCATCGCCGGTGGCATGGGAGATCACCAGTTTTGCTTTCAGTCCCAGCCGATGCACCAGTTCGATAGCGCTTTCGATTCCTTTGCGCTTCACCACCCGGGTGGGTTGCAGGATAAAAAGCTCATCGTCGGCAATATCCAGGGCCCGGCGTACGTCGGAGGCATACTCATCCACCGGCTCGGTCGGACTTTCAAAATCCATTACGTTGGGAATAATCGTGGGGGAAATACCCGTCCTCAGACTTAGCTGGTTGGCAGCGGAAGAATTTATCACCACGTGATGTATGGAAGGCAAATGAGGCGGGAAAGACATGTTGAGGTAATCCCAAACGCAATTTTTCAAAAAGCGTTGACGCTCCCAGAAGAAATCGTGATGGTGGGCTATGGTTTTGATTCCGGTCTCGGCGATCACTTCGGTAAGGGCCAACCCCAGAGGGATATTCATAGGAATGGCCAACGCGTTTTCCACCACTAAAATTTTAATATCAAACTTTTTCAGAAAGATATATATATCTTCCTTCAGTTCGTTCTTGATATGCTGAATCATCCGGGTCACGTCACGTTTGCGGGTGTTTACCCCGAAACATTCATGCTGGATGGTGCGCACTTGCGGATCTCTGAAATGGGCCTTTTCCACCAGGTAGCCCTTTTCTGCAGGGCAATCCAGTTCGCCGGCCAGGTAAAAGCACTGCAACCCTTCCTGCTTAAAGACCTGGGCCCATTTGTCCGTTTCCAGGGAAACTCCGTCCATCCCCGCCAGACGCGTGGATACAAAACCAATATTACACGACCGTTGTAAAGGCATCGATAATATTCTCTATACCAGACACTCGGCTATCTGGACCGCATTAAGGGCGGCACCCTTACGCAGTTGATCACCGCTGACAAAAAGATTTATACCGCGTTTATCAGGTAGTGATTCATCCTGGCGAATTCGTCCCACCAGAATATTATCCTGTCCGGAGGCATCGATGGGCATGGGGAAATAATTATTTTCCCGGTCATCCACCACTTCCACCCCCGGGGCCCCAAGCAGCAGATCCACTACCTGTTCGACTTCCATGGGATTTTCGAATTCCAGATTTATACTTTCCGAATGCGCCCGCAAAACCGGCACCCGCATACAGGTACCGGTAATCTGAACAGAACTATCGTTAAAAATCTTGTGGGTTTCGTGTACCAGTTTCATCTCTTCAACGTTATAACCGTTTTCACCGATCGTACTGTCGTGGCTGAAAACATTAAACGCGCAGGGATGTTTAAAGGCCTGGGGCTGGAGATCCTTTCCTGCCAGTGCGTCCTTGGTCAACTCCTGCAATTCCTGCATAGCGCTCATTCCCGCTCCACTGACCGCCTGATAAGTACTGACCACCATCCGTCGCACCGGATTGGCCTTATGCAAAGGCCAGATAGGCACAATCCCGATGATCGTGGTGCAGTTCGGATTGGCAATAATATTCCTCGGGGCGTTACGGATCTCCTCGGCATTGATCTCCGGTATCACCAGGGGCACATCATCATCCATGCGAAAGGCCGAAGAGTTGTCCACTACCATACACCCGGTTTTGGCCGCTGCCGGAGCGAACTGTTTACTACGGTCTCCGCCGGCGCTGAAAAGAGCGATATCAAAATCAACAAAACTGTCTTCTTTGAGTTCTTCGACGGTATATTCCTGCCCCAGAAAGGTAATTTTTTTCCCGGCTGAGCGCGACGAAGCCAGAAATTTATACTCGGTGGCAGGGAAATTCCGTTCTTGGAGAATTCTCAAAAATTCCTGTCCCACCGCCCCGGTTACACCCGCAATTGCCACTCTCAAAGCCATAACTTCATACCTTTCTTATGGTTACAAACACTTTCTTGTTAACCTTTGATTTGAATAACCACATAGAACTATTGAATATTCAAATTTACATATTAATCATGTTTTACAGCATAGTGCTTCTTCGCAAAGTAGTATAGGAATATAAATCCCTAAATCAAGCAAGTTTGGCCCTCTATCGGCCCCAAACTGCCCCACAGATCGGGATCAAATCACGTTCAGACGCTGACTTACCAGCTCTGTTACCTACGCTTCACATAAAATAAGCCGACTAGGCGAATATGGTGGGTCCGCCTGGCCGGCCTTTTTCTCCCCTTCTTATTTATAGAGAGGGAGTATTCTTTTTTACTCCTCCAGGGAATAAAAAAACCGGTACAGAGGTTTCAATTTCTCTCTCTACCGGCGGCATAACCTTCCTTCATATGAACAACGGATATATACCACAAAACAGGTGTTTTGTCAAGAAAAAATTTCACTTCGCGCTTATATAAAAAGTATAAAACAGCTTATAGTTACTAAGGAATAGACAAAACAGGAGCAAAAAAATAAAATAATCCTTAAATTTCTTTCTTTGTTTACGAACATGCGGAGGTCCTATGAAAATAACAATTGGCAAAATAATCTCAACTCTCACTCTAATCATTATCACCCTGTTGCATAACGCTGGTTTTGCACAAGATAACCTGAAAGCTGGATTTAAGAACCCGCCCCAGAGCGCTCGGCCCGGAGTCTATTGGTATTTCATGGACGGTAATCTCAGCCGGGAAGGGATGACGGCGGATCTTGAGTCCATGGCCCAGGCGGGTATCGGCAATCTTATCTTTCTGGAAGTGAATGTAGGAGTTAAGCGGGGGCCGATTGATTTCTTGAGCGAAAAATGGCAGGAACTTTTTAAACACGCCGTCCGCGAAGCGGAGCGCTTAGGGATCGAAATAACGCTCGGCTCCGGACCCGGCTGGGCCGGCAGCGGCGGACCGTGGGTGAAACCAGAACAGTCCATGCAACATCTGGTGGCGGATTCCATCGAAGTTAAGGGGCCGCGGTCATTTGACGGAATTTTACCTATACCAAAACCACGCAAGCCATACTTCGAGGGGGCGGTTACGGGAGAGTTAATCGAAAAGCGTGAGGCGTACTATGAAGACGTAGCGGTATTGGCATTTCCCACCCCTCAAAAAATCGATCGCATTGAAGATATTGACGAGAAGGCGCTTTACTACCGGGCGCCCTATACATCGCGACCGGGAGTGAAGCCATACTTACCTGCGCCGGCGGATTGGCCGGTTGTTGGGTCAGATGCGATTGTTGATCCGGAAAAAATCGTGGACCTGAGTGCTAGGCTTCAGCCGGACGGGCGTATTAATTGGGAGGTGCCGGCCGGCAACTGGACGATCATGCGTTTCGGCAGGCGCAATAACGGCGCAACAACGCGGCCGGCGCCGAAGCCGGGGTTTGGGTTCGAGTGTGACAAATTAGACGCCGGGGCCTTTGATGAGCATTTCAAGGAGTACGTGGGGAAACTGCTGGATAAGGTCGGCAAGCGCGCCAAGAGCGGCGGCTGGACGATGCTGCACATCGACAGTTGGGAAATGGGCTCACAGAACTGGACGGGCAGGTTCCGGGAGGAATTCCGTAAGCGACGCGGCTACGATTTACTAAAGTATCTACCGACCTATACGGGACGTATTGTCGGCAGTCTGGAAAAAAGTGAACGGTTTCTCTGGGACGTGCGACTAACGGCACAAGAACTTGTGCTGGAGAATCATGCGGGAAGATTTAAAGAGCTGGGTCGAAAGTACGGGCTTAAACTTTCGATCGAACCTTATGATATGAATCCGACATCGGATCTGGCATTGGGGGGGATTGCGGATGTGCCGATGTGCGAGTTCTGGAGTGAAGGATACGGATTCGATTCGTCGTTTAGCTGCTTTGAGTCAACCTCCATCGGGCATACGCTGGGCCGGTCGGTGATAGCAGCCGAATCGTTCACCGCTGATCACCGCGAAGCCTGGAAGCAGTATCCGGCCGCCATGAAAAATCAGGGCGACTGGGCATTTTGTACCGGCATCAATCGGCTGGTCTATCATACCTTTGCCCATAAACCATTTGGTCGGCGACCGGGAATGACGATGGGACCTTATGGCGTACACTGGGACCGGGGCCAAACATGGTGGCCGATGGCGGCAGCTTATCATCGCTATATTACGCGCTGTCAATATATATTGCGTCAGGGTCAGACGGTGGCCGATGTTTGCTATCTTATTCCCGAAGGAGCGCCGCATGTATTTCGTCCGCCGGCCTCGGCGTTAGAGGGGAGAGGTTGTATTCGTGACAGACGTGGTTATAACTTTGACGGTTGCGCACCTGGAGCACTAATGAACCTGGCATCGGTTGAAAACGGCCGGGTAACTTTCCCGTCAGGAGCTTCCTATCAATTATTGGTACTGCCGTCGTTCGACACCATGACACCGAAACTTCTGCGCAAACTTAAAACCCTGATCGAAACGGGGGCTACGGTAGTCGGAGAACCACCCCAAAAGTCACCCAGTCTGATGGATTACCCGCAATGTGATAAAGAAGTTGCTAAGCTGGCCGCCTCCATTTGGGGCCAGGAAAAACTACCTGCCCATATCGTCAAGCATAAGCTCGGACATGGCCAGGTGGTCTGGGGAGGCAAGCTGAGTGTTGATCATTCAGTCGCCAATAAACAGAAATCGTCGGAACAGGCAAACCGGTTTGCGGAACTTTATCCAGATTATGAGACGACGGCGGGTTTGCTTACTGAGATGGGAGTGGAGCCCGACTTCGAAGCGGAAGGTTCCATCCGCTATACGCACCGCCGGGCTGGTGCAACGGATATCTATTTTGTTGCCAACCGCACGGCAGAGATAGTCGAGACTGATTGCACCTTCCGGATTGCGGGGCGGGAGGTCGAGCTTTGGGATCCGTTAACGGGAACTATTCGCAATCTGCCGGAATATAAGGAGAATGGAAAGCGCACCATCATACCCATGCGGTTCGAGCCGTATCAAAGTTTTTTCATCGTGTTTAAAAAAGAAGCAAGCCAGAAGAATCCCAAGTCAGAAACAGCTAAAAACTTCCCGCAGGTAGTACCGATAGTCGAGCTCGAAGGGTCCTGGGAGGTATCGTTCGATCCGACTATGGGCGGGCCGAAGCAGGTGAAATTTGACGCGCTTACCGACTGGAGCAAACACAGTGAGCCCGGCATTAAATACTATTCGGGTCTGGCTACATATCGTAAAGACTTTGACCTGCCAGAGGGACTTGATCTTGACAAAGACCGGATTGTGCTCGAATTGGGAGAAGTCCACAGCCTGGCGCAGGTTAAGCTCAACGGTATTGATTTGGGAGTTTTGTGGTGTGCTCCCTGGAGGGTGGATATAACCGATGCCCTGCGTAAAAAAGGAAACCGCCTGGAGATTGAAGTAGCCAACCTATGGCCTAACCGTTTGATAGGTGACAAAGGAAAGCCCCAGGACCAACAATTCACCTGGACTACCTACAATCCCTATACAGCCGATTCACCGCTGCTGCCTTCGGGACTCTTGGGACCGGTGAAAATCAGCCGGTTAAAATAAGATTTGCCCCATTGCCCCCTTAGGTATTTTATGTAAGCCATAAACTATACATAATTTCGCAACCTATTGTGGTTAGTGGCTACTTGATTGTGCGACAGGTGATGATTTCTCTTTGTTTTGCCTGAGCAGGTCGAGGATGGAATCGACCACTTTGGGGGCAGCGTTAACTTCGAGACAGCTAGACCGTGCCCGCCAGGTCTCATAGCCGCCGAGCTTGTGCTGGGCGACGGTGGGCATATAGCCGTTATATCCGTTGGCTAACTCGAAAATAAAAGTCGGGTGAAAGGGACTTTTCGATTTGATTTCCAGGCCAATCTCCACAAAGTTTTCACAGGGAGTGGCAACGATGGCCAGATCGCCGATCTGCAGGGCCTGCACGATAATCTCAACCTCAGGCTTATATTCAGCTAACAGGACGGTCTCACGGGCGTAGATCTCGGGGAGGGTTTTTAGTATAGGCCCCTTTACCTGGGCCAGGATTTTTTGAGCCTTTTCCACGTCCTGGGGGCTGGGCAGGCGAAGAGCGAGCTGCAAGGTTTTTTGAGCGACGTTAAGTTTGGCGCGATCCTTATATTGCAAAGACTGGCACACGCGGAAAACCTCGTCAGCCAGGTCGGTGGCTACGCGGCGCATCTGTTCATAGGGTGGGCGAGATTTGCTGCGCACACGAAAGTTAATATTATTGATGTCACCACTGCAGCCGTTTGTCAGCATGGCTACAAAAGGTGGGTCCTGCCTGTCGGCGCCGAGGCGTTGTTGGATCAAATCGGCGAACATACCGAAGTAGTCAGCCGAGATATGGCCAGCACCGGTTCCGCCGACATAATGCAAGGCATAGTTCGATACGAGGGCCAGGGGACGACCATCTGCATGCTGGACCGAGAGGACCAAGACTTCAGGATCGGTAGGGCCTATAGGTTCGATCAAATCTTTGCTGCCAACCGGGGGATTCATGCGAGCTTGATCGTTCTTCTCACCAAAGGGATTGGGGGGAATCGTTCCCGGTTTCATTTTCCAGCGTCGATTGAAAACATGTTGGGGTAATTTTCCCACGCCCCAGCCGATACGGGCGGGAGTTATATTATTAAAGGCCCGTATAACCGCGTCGGCAATTTTACGGGACAGATACTTTTGGTATTGGGGGTCAGGGTCGCTTTGAAATATTCCACAGGCTGTCGGAGCTGAATGGGAATGGGTGGCACACATTAGCATGTTAGCGGTTGGAAGGTTAATCTTATCTTTTACGATTTTCTTGGCGGCGTCGAAGATATCGCGGTGAATGACACAACTATCGCAGGCTACTATGGCGAACCTGGTTTTGCCGTCGTCGAGCGCCAGACAGCGAGCGTGCAACTCATCGTGAATATGGCTGGCTGTGCGGTCACGCATACCGCCATTTATCGACACACCCAACCAGGGAGTAATATTACTGGTAGCAGCCCCGGCCCGCAACGATGCAGGTGCAGTCTCGGCAATGAGCAGATTGCACCCCAGGATGGTTAAAGAAATCGAACAAATTAAAATCCAGTCCCAAAAGCGATTGTTTCTCAGCAACATTTTACCATCTCCTAGTAAAATCAGAAGTTTCAGACTCATCATGACTACTGAAATTATAATTGATGCTACAGGATTAGTCAAATCTCTGCAATTTATGTTCTGCCCCCTCTGGCATTGGTTGTAATTTTATCTTGCTTTAGAGGCGGTATATCCTAAGATAATCCCTAAAAATCAGCTTTGAAGTGTTCATATACGCATCAAGTAATTGAGGAGCAGCTCTTGTTTGAGTATAAACTTATTTGTCGAACGATATGTTCAATGAAGGCGTCCCAGCAGGCGATATCTTATGTTTAATCTGCACTTTATTGATAGCAGTGTATGTGTAATATACCTTTTAGTGGTCATTGGCCTGGCCGTCATCAGTGCCCGGCGTCAAAAGGATAACGAAGACTTTTTTTTAGGCGGCCGCAATATGAACTGGGTGGCGGTCGCTATTTCGTTGTTCGCCACCAGTTTCAGTTCGATTTCTTTTTTAGGCCTTCCCCAACGTGGTGCGTACCAGGATTTTAGTTTCTTCCTTACGATTCTAATTATTCCATTGGTAATTACTCCGATTTTGTGGTGGGTTTTCGTACCGGTTTACGTACGGTTGAAGGTCAGTAGCGGTTATGAATACCTCGGCCAGCGCTTTGGGACGCCGGCGCAGCGGATCGGCTCGCTGCTTTATTGTGTTTATGCGCTGGGCTGGATGGGGGCCATGCTCTACGCCGTCGCCCTTACCCTGCAGATCGTGTTGGGATTGAGCACGACTCAATATTACTGGGCCCTTATCGGGGTGGGCGTTTTTGCCACCTTCTATACAGCCTTAGGCGGTCTTAGGGCTGTTATCTGGACGGACGTATTGCAGGCTATCGTTTTGGGAGGTGTTATTTTACTGGTCTTGTTTATAGCAGTCGGACGCATCGAAGGAGGCTGGTCGGAATTTTTTAATATTGCCTCCGCGAATCACAAGTTTCAAATGTTTCATCTCAAGGCAAACTTATTAGCCCGGGAAAATTTCACTGATCGCCATTCCGTTTTTACCGCGATTGCTTTCGGGGTGTTTATGTATCTGCCCGGATACGCAGTATCGCAGAATATGATTCAGCGTTATGTCTGCTCTGGAAGCCTGGCGGCCGGCCGGGGTATTGTGCTTCTCAGCGCCATCATCAGCACCATACTGGGATTCTTTTTCCTCTTGGTTGGTACAGCCCTGTTCGCATTTTACAGTCAGCCCGGTGGTGCCGGGCTGCCGATGGCCGGAGCGGAGATTGTTTCAGAAGATCAAATCATGCCCTATTTTGTTTCCAACGAACTTCCTGGAATCGGATTGATAGGCCTTATTATGGCCGGATTGTTTGCCGCCGCCATGAGCACCATAGACAGCGGCATCAACGCCGTCACCTCGGTCATCATCTACGATTGGTGTGCGGGTAAAGAATTGTCCCTTAAGATAAGCCGAACCCTGACAGCAGGATTAGGCTTGCTGGTTATTGGCGCGGCCATGTTGGCACCGGTATTGGGAGAAACTGTAATCGGAATCATCAATACTATCGCCGGGACTTCCCTGGGAATGCTTATGGCTATCTATCTATTGGGTCTGCTGATACCGCGGGCCAACCTTCCGGGCGTACTGGCAGGCTTTGCCGTAGGATTGGCCAGTCTTGCTTTTGTCTGGATCTTTACAGACATTCCCAGTTGGTGGTTTGGTGCGTTTACTATGTTTCCCACCTTCCTTGTGGGATTATTGGCCAGCCGTTTTTTCCCTGCACCAACCGAAGCGGTATTAAGTACTACCTTACTTAGATCCGTTCTAAAACGAAAGGCACGTTAAACATATGAAAGTTGAACGAAGACCAAGGAGAAAAGCACGTATCGGAATTTTTGGCGTCGGATTCCATAAGTATTGGCCCCAATTTGACGGCCTGCTTGATGAGTTAAAGAGTAAAATGAATATCCTGCTCGAAAAGGTAAAGGCACACAATGTTGAAGTTATCGATTTTGGCATTGTCGATGATGCCGAATCCACCTACGCTCTCCTGCCCAAACTTAAGGGCGCCGAGTTGGACCTGGTCTTTTGCGATATGCTCACCTATGCCACCTCTGCCTGCTTTGCGCCCATTATACGAGATATGGATGTGCCGATTGTCCTGCTTGCTCTGCAATCTCTAAAGGCCCTGGACTATTCCAAGGCTTCAACCTATATGCAGTTGTGCAACGATGATTTATGTGCAGTGCCTGAATTTACCGGCGTAGCCGTTCGTATGGGCAAAAAGGCGCCCCCCGTCATCCTGGGTACCCTGGAGGACGATGAGCAGGCGGATCAGGAAATCGCCCAGTGGTGTCGGATTGCCAATGTCCTCAGCAGTCTGAAAGGTGCTCGGATAGGACACTTCGGTCATCCCATCGAGCACATGCTCGATATGCAGACGGATCAAACCGCGTTGACGGCCGCGTTCGGCTGCCATATCGTCCAGACCGAGGCCGACGATCTGCTTAAATACGAACGAACAGTCCAGCCCGAAGAAATCAAAGTCAAGCAGGAACAGATACTTGCTCTTTTTGACACCCCTGATCCGAAATCCGACCCTCTTACCACAAAACTAACCCAAAATGATTTGGAAGTTGCCGCCCGCGTAGCCGTCGCCCTGGACAAATTCGTCGAGGCCCACAATCTGGACGGCCTGGCCTATTATTACGAAGGCGAAGAAGGCAGCCCCATTCGCAAAATCGTTACCAACCTTATCGTGGGCAACTCTCTTTTGACCGCGGCCGGGTTTCCCATGTGCGGCGAGTCAGACCTGAAAACCTGTATCGCCATGATGATTATGGACCGTTTGGAATGCGGAGGCAGCTTCGCCGAATTTCATCCTATCGACTTCAATGAAGGCTTTGTACTCGTAGGTCACGACGGCCCGCATCATATCAACATCGCTGAAGGCAAACCGGTCCTGCGCAGCCTTTCTACCTATCACGGCAAACCGGGAACCGGTGCCAGTGTGGAGTTTAAGATAAAAGAAGGTCCTATGACATTACTTGGCATTAGCAGTGGGGCTAATGGTCGCTTTAAGTTTATCCTCGCTGAGGGTGAAAGTCTCCACGGCCCCATACCGCCCACCGGCAATACCAATACCCGCGGATTTTTCCAACCGGACATCAGGACATTTTTGAAACGCTGGGTGGCCCAAGGTCCCACCCACCACTTCGCCCTGGGCATTGGCAACCAGGCGGAAACTATTCAGAAAATTGCCGACATCTACAACCTGGAATCTGTCATTGTCACCCCAACTCAATAGGAGGCCGTTATGCCTGCTTTACGAAAAACATTTTTTCCTCTGATTACTGCGGCGGTAATCGCTCTTCTAAACATATCTGCCCTGGCAGAAAATCCCGCCGAAAGAAATCCCACTCTTACTGCTGGTTTTCAAAACCCTCCCAAAACAGCCCGACCTTCTACCTATTACCTCTTACTCAACGGCTATATTAACCGTGATCACATGAAATACGAACTCAACGAGCTTTACCAAAAGGGTATTCGCGGCCTTTGCGTATTTGATATGGGGGCCGGGAGAGGACCTAAAGACACCCTTCCGCCCAAGGGCCCTGCCTTTATGAGCGATGAATGGTTGGATAATTTTGCATACCTTGTTCAAGAAGCCGGCAAATTGGGTATGGATGTGCAATTAGGAGTCAGCAGCAGTTGGGACATGGGGGCATCCTGGGTCCAGCCGGACCAGGCCAGTAAAGCACTTTACTATTCCTGCTTACATTTCAACGGACCGGGCCTTATCCCGGAACCGCTGCCCTTTCCGGACATTCCCGGCAAAGCGCCCAAGGACGACAAGGGCAGGCCTTTGTATTTCTCCGAAGTTGCCGTCCTGGCCTTTCCCCAGGAATCTCAGCAAACGGCCCATGAATTTGTCGTGAAATTACCTGAATCCTTTAATTCTAAAATAGATCACGTGATACTTTTCAACACCAAAAGTGGTGATTCGGCCCGTTATGGTTCTATGCATCTTTTCGCCCAGGACTTTTCGGTTGCGGTTAGCCAGACGGACACCGCCGAGGCAAGCTTTCATCAGATACTGCAAGGCTCATTGAAACCTGATACCAAGCCCCAACAGTTCGACTTCCCCGCCACCCAGGCCCGCTATGTGCGCCTGCGTATCTACAACGGTCATAACCCTCAGATAAACCGGGTACAGTTCGCTGAGTTCGAAGTATATTCGGTGGATGGCAAAAACGTCGATCTCTCTAATGAGGATAACCCCACCTCTGATTACGCCCGGTTGGTAAGATACAATTCCCAGGCAGGGAACAGCTTTTGGACCGCCGACAACATTATCGATGGTTCTCGCCGGGGCCCCCGGGGTGTCTGGGCATCGGCCGGACCGCCCCCCTTCCTCATCAAGAATCTCGATAACATTATTGATTTGACTGACCGACTCGACAGCAAGGGACATCTGAACTGGGACGTTCCAAAAGGCGGATGGACAATTCTTCGCTTTATTTGTGCCAATACCGGCGAACGCCTGAAACATCCCAGCCCCTACTCGGACGGATTGGCTACGGATCATTTCAGCAGCCGCGCCACCGAAGATTATCTGCAATATATCATCGATCGTTTGCACAAAAAATTCGGTGATTTGAGCAAATGTCCCCTGAAACAATTATATCTGCCCAGCTATGAAGTCCGTGGTAGGGTATGGACACCCGACTTCCCTGAAAAATTCGTCCAATACCGTAGCTATAATCCGACTCGCTATCTTCCCGCCCTATTAGGTTATACCATCGAAAGCCCTCAAGTAACGGACCGGTTTGTTTATGACTTTCAGAAAACTATGGGCGATTTACTCGTGGACGCCTATTATCGCACCGCATCCACAACAGCCAAACACGCCGGTCTCGGTATCGAAGCCGAATCCGGAGGACCAGGACCTCCCATACATGATGTGCCCGTGGATGCCTTAAAGGCCCTGGGCGCTATAGATGAAATTCGCGGTGAGTTTTGGCCCTGGCGCCAACAGAAAACCTGGCAAGGCCTTTGGGTGGTCAAGGAAACCGCCTGCGCCGCTCATATTTACGGCCGCCGCCGTGTCCACATGGAATCATTTACCGGCTTTCACCATTGGGAATATGGACCTTTCCAACTCAAACCTTCCGCCGACCGGGCTTTTTGTGAAGGAATGAATCACATCGTTTGGCATACTTGCACTCATCAGTCCCCCGAAGCGGACAAACCCGGCTGGGTATATCACGCCGGCACCCATCTTACCCCCAGCCTCATCTGGTGGCCCATGGCCAAATCGTTTATCGATTATTTATCCCGTTGCTCGTTTTTGTTACAGCAGGGATTATTCACAGCCGATGTATGTTATTACTATGGCGACCAGGGTTCAAACTTCGTACCCATCAAGCACATCGATCCTTCTCTAGGCTATGGATTTGACTATGACGTGACAAATCCCGAAGTGCTTCTCAGCCGTATGAGTGTGAAAAATGGCCGGATCACTTTGCCCGACGGTATGCAATATGAACTGCTCGTGTTACCTGATCGCAAAGACATAGACTTGCAGGTATTAAAAAAACTCGCCGAGCTGGCCCAGGCAGGCGCCACTATCGTCGGCCCCAAACCCACCTGTTCCAACGGCTTACACGATTATCTTTCGCGAGACAAAAAAATCCGGCAACTTGCAGACTCCTTATGGGGCAAGTGTGACGGTAAGACAATTTTTGAAAATCCCTGCGGCCCGGGAAAAATCATTTGGGGCCGCACCCTGCGCGATATTTTGCAGGCCAGAGGCATCGGACCAGACTTTGACTATGCTCCCCGTGACAATAATCCGGATATCGACTATATACATCGCCGTACACCCCAGGCGGACATCTACTTCGTATCTAACAAAAACAATCAGGCAAAATCCATCGATGCCTGTTTTCGCGTAACCGGCAAAACCCCCGAACTCTGGTCCCCTGCTACGGGTTGCTTTCGGGAGATGTTGGTTTTCCAATCTACGGACCGGGGCACACGCCTGCGTTTGGAACTTCCCCCCGCCGGCTCAACTTTTGTTGTCTTCCGCAAACCCGCCGACCGCCCCCACCTTGTCTCTGCCGATGAAGGTTTAGAAGTTGCCAAAGTTACCGACAAACAAGTGCTCGTCAATTCATTTAAGAACGGACACTATCAAATTGAGACTTCCGATGGACAGAAAATCAACTTTAAGATTAATCAACTCCCCCCCCACCGGCAATTGTCCGGCCCCTGGCAGGTGAAATTTACCTCACCGGTAGGAAAACCAGAATCATTAACATTTACAACTCTCAAGTCCTGGACTCAGAACAAGCTCGATCAAATTCGTTATTTCTCCGGTATTGCCCACTACGAAAAAGACGTACAAATTCCCGCGGATTGGATCGGTAAAAACAAAAAACTCTATCTGGACCTGGGCAGTCTTTGGGCGGTAGGTGAAGTTTGGCTTAACGGTCAATCTCTTGGTATCGTCTGGAAACCCCCCTATCGGGTGGAAATAACCGATGTTGCTAAGGCAGGTTCCAATCATCTGAAAATCGATATCGCTAACACCTGGAACAATCGTCTGGTGGGCGATGGGCTTTCGCCCAAGGACCAGCGCCTCTGCCGAACTCCCATCACCAGGTCCGGCTGGCCCCTAAGAACCTGGAAAGATCTCCCCTTATTGGAATCCGGCCTGTTGGGCCCGGTCACCTTGATCCCGGCCGTAGAGATAGACGTAACTGTTGCTAAGAAATAATAAGACAGGACTTAGGCACTCTAACAAAACCTTGTCATTCCCGCGAAAGCGTGAACCCAGTCTTTCGAATGGATAGTTTTGTTAGAGTCTCTTAATCTGTCACCAACTAACAGACACACTGTCGTAGATACTCACTTTTTATTTTGTAAATATATTTGACTGGAGTATCGAGTTTTTTGGTTGTTCAATGCGAACACAATCAGGCCCGGCCAGGAAAACATTGTTTTGAATTATAGTATCAGCCTTCTCGGCCCTGATGGCCAAGTTCTCAGCCTGATTGAGAGTGTTAAAGCAATTATCAGTCGCAATCAATTTCGCCCTGGCATCGGCCCTTATGTAATCTGATTTTGCCGCCAACCCCCCAAAATTACAATTTGATACCTGCGCCAGCGTATCCGGCCCCAGATGAACCGCAGCACACCCCGCTCCCGGCAGCGTAAATCGACTCTCTGTTATTGTAACACCTCGCTGGGGGGCGCAATGCTGGATCTGGATTAAATCGTATGGGGCCAGATATTTTAGCGGATACCAGCCGTGAAAAAAACAGTGCGAGAAATATATCAGCCGCGGAGCATATTTTTTGCCTTCCGAACCTATCTGCACACCTATATAACTCGGCAGCAAAATATAGACCTTATCAAAATGCAGATTGTTATTAGAGTCTCCTTCTTGTTGGGAATCTATTACTAACGTTGCTTCTTTATTTTCCGCGCTGCCGTTATTATAGCAATGGATATTCCGAAACTCAGTCTCCATTACCGTGCTATCTAAATACAACGCCGCCCCGTCGTTGGTTATGTGTATCCAGAGGTCCACAAAATTACACTCTGAAAGTCCTTTCAGATATATCCCCTTACCACAGCCGTAACCGACTATAGCTAACGAACGAACATTAACCCCGTACAGCCGCTCAGCGCATAGATCATCCAGCCACTGGGGCATCTTTCCTTTTTTGTCACCCCAAACCCAATCCGACAATACCGGACTCCTTTGCGTTTTCTGTACACAAAAGGCAAATTGATTAGCGGGCGGCACCAATATTGTCCCCCTTCCTTCCCCCGAGATAGTACAGGGATAATCAACCACCACACTTCTTTCCAGCCGGTATTCGCCTGCCTTTATCCTCACTTCACCGCCCTTTTTGCACAGATCCACTGCCTGCTGAATAACATCGCTAACACTTTTTCCCGTATCAGTACCGGCCCTGATTACCCCAACCGAGTCCATCGCCCGAACATTATCTCCCTCCCGAAACACAATAGCCGTATAAGGTATCATGCGCTCTGTTTCCCCCCCCGGCCTCGCCACCCAAATTGTCCCACAACCGCTGAAAATACTTATACCAAACAATAGTGCGATAAAAGGAAGAATATACTTTTTTATCATTATATAGCCTCTTTGAAACTCATACTGCCTATTACATATAAAGCCTAACAGGATAGCTGATATGCTCGCCTTCTATTTTGCTTGATACTGGAATAGTATTTTGATGCAATGCCCCCCAATAATCAAGCATGACGAGCAAGACCCTGAAACGCCCCTCCCGCGAGATCCATACTTCAAATCGGATACACCTTTATATTTTGACTATGATAAAGATTATGCCGACCCGAACGCAGATATTAAATCCAAGTGACACTTGAAATCTGCTGGCTGTAAGTGTCTTATTTGAGTAGACTTGCAGGAAATACGTCCCTTACGTCTTGATCCATGTCTCCGAAATGACACTGATTAGTTTTTTCTCAATAGTATTTTCAGTTTGAACTGCATCCCTAGGCATTACTCAGGATGATTTTTGGGCTATAGTTTCAGAGGGTTTGAGCCCGGTGTACTGCTTGAAGACTGCAGAGAAATACTGGCTGCTGGAAAAGTTGAATTGCATAGCGATATCGGTTACGGAATATCGGCCTGAGTATAGAAGTTGTTTGGCTCGTTCAATTTTTTTTCGCATGAGATATTGTGCCGGGGGTGTGCCGACCTCTTTTTTAAAGCGGGCCTTAAAACGTGATAGTGAGAGGTTGGTCTTGTCGGCTAACTCAGGTAAAGGGATCATTTCAAATAAATGCTGATCAATGTAAGAGAGGACTTGCCTGATTTCGGGGGTGGGATTATTGTCAGTTTTCTGGGTTGCCAGCAGCAGTATATCCAGTAGAAATCGCAGTATCAGGTTCTGCAGGTTAGCGATTCGCAGGGGCGTGTTTTTGTCGAAGGCATTGAATATAGACCTTAAGGTTTTTGCGGCTGCTGCATTTGCTTTGAAGTGCCTTGAGGTGATTTGCAAAAGCTGGTTGATTAAACTCTGGCTGTCAGATGGTGATAGTGACAGGAACTTTTGGCGGGGTTTTGGGATGTGAATCAGAAGCCAATAAAGCACGCCTTTTTCTTCAGGACATGACCCGGAACCATGTTTTTCATGCGGACGGACTATAAGAACGTCGCCGCCGACAAGGGTTTGATTTTCCCCTTCGACTATATAGTTCTGGCGACCGCTTTCCAATAGGCAGATTTCAAGCATTTCGCCGTGACTGTGCTGGACGAGAGGACGATGGGCACGGGTGTAGGCGTAACGGCCCAAAACAGCGACATCTCGAAAACCCAATTGGCTAAAATCCAGAATATGCCTGTCTTCAGATGGATCGATAAGTACATTTTTCATGTACAATATTGTACTACAATACGATATTGAAAGCAATACTTTTATGTCTTTGCTAAAATGAACATAATAAGACAAAACAGGATGGCTCCAGGTATGGTCTAGTCCTGTGTGGTTATCGTAAAGGACAAAAAACATATATGACTTCCAGAGAGAATATATTGCGGTCTATCAATTTTGAAAGGCCCGATTATATACCGATTGCATTTCACATCAATGAGGCTTGTTGGGATCATTATCCCGTTGAAGCTCTTAAGGATTTGATGGCTGATCACAAGTTTCTGTTTCCTGACTTTGAAGGCGGACCCGGCAGAGCTGAATTTGATTACTTGATACCAGAGCGGGTAGGCCAGCCATTTACTGACGGGTGGGGCTGCGTCTGGGAAACCGCGATGGACGGCATCGTCGGAACAGTAACAAAGCATCCTCTTGCAAGCTGGGACAATTTTGAAGATTTTACCGCACCCGACCCAGAGGTTGATAGCGGCAAAGGTCCTGTTGACTGGGAAAAACTTCACCATGATATTGAAAGTACAAAAACTAATGGTCAACTTACCGTTGGTGGGTTAAGGCACGGTCACACTTTCCAAACCCTAACAGATATCCGCGGCTATGAAAATCTGCTTCTTGATATGGCCGATGGTGATCCCAGGCTGGATAAATTGATCGATATGGTTGAAGAATTCAACATGTATGTTGTTCAGCGATACCTCAAGATGAATGTGGATTGGATGGGCTACCCGGAAGACCTGGGTATGCAGGTCGGTCCCATGCTCTCACCGGGGCAGTTTCATAAATATATCAAACCCAGCTATGAACGTCTGATGGCACCAGCCCGGGAAAAAGGGGTGATCGTCCATATGCATTCGGACGGCTATATCCATGATTTGGTAGATAACTTGATCGACGGCGGCGTCAACGCCATTAACCTGCAGGATCTGGTCAACGGAATCGATTGGATCAAGGATAAGCTCAAAGGTAAGGTATGCATTGATCTGGACATTGATCGACAACTTATTACCGCCAAGGGTACACCAAGGCAGATTGATGAGCTGATTCGTGAAGAAGTGGAAAAACTCGGCAGTCAACAGGGCGGCCTGATGATGATATTCGGATTGTATCCTTCAGTACCGCTGGAAAATATCAAGGCTCTGATGGATGCGATGGAGCGGTATGCTTTTTATTATTCGGATTAAAGGGGAAACAATAGATGAGTGTTGAGAATTATCAAATTTCTTACAGGAAGAATATATCTTCAGGAATCAGCTTTACACTAGCGGCGTCCTTTGCCTTACTGAACTGTTTCCAGCTTGGATGTGCAGGTAAACAACAAATGCAGGTAAACTACGATGCCGTCACGGGTCAGTACCGCATTGTCGAAGGCACAAAACCGGTTCTGCAGTATAACTACTCTACTGTTAAACCGCCCGCAGGGTACGTTAAAAAAATACCTGCTAGTGCCCGCAAGTATGCTGTGCCGCGCAGTAACTATATCCATCCTCTGTTTGGACTTGAAGGTCAAGAGCTTACAGCGGACTGGTGTGGTGATCACCCGCATCATCGCGGGCTGTACTGGGCATGGCCGGAAGTCCAGTACCAGGGGAAAATGTATGATTTGCATGCATTGCAAAATGTTTTCGCACGACCGACCGGTAAGGTCACAACCCATAACGGCAATAGTTACGCTGAAATTCAAGCTGAGAATCGCTGGCTCTGGGAAGACAAGACGCCTATCGTTCTTGAAACAGCTACGATCCGTGTATGGCCGGCAAGTGAAACTGGCCGATATATCGATCTGACTTTCACGTTTGCACCATTAGTTGACGGTGTAACGCTTGCCAGGCGAGGAACAAAAGCCTATGGCGGACTGAACATTCGTATGTCGCCGATAGAAGATATGAAGCTTAATCACTACGCCGATCCTGTTGACGCAAAACTTCGTGCCGCGTGGCAATCGGTGACGGGAATCTGGACCGGCAGCCAGAAGCCAGCGGTATTTGCGGTCTTTGAAAAGCTTGAAAACCCGGATTATCCCGGCGCTTATATTCAGTACCCTAACTTGCCCTGGTTTCAGCCGACGTTCCCACGGACAGGGACACGTTATGAATTAAAGAAGGACAAGCCGCTGATTTTGCGATATCGTCTTTGGATAGCTTTGGGGCAAGGGCCGACCGATGCTCAATATCGTAAGCAATGGGAGATTTATCAAGATGCAAAATAACAGGAGTCAGACTATGAAATCTATTATCACACGCCGGCAGTTCATGAAATACGGTGCCGCTACAATAGCAGTATCGACCATCGTTCCTTCCAGTGTATTTGGGAGCAATGCCCCGTCCGAACGGGTGAACCTTGGTGTGATTGGCACCGGAGCTAAAGCTACCCTCGGTATGAAAAACTTCATGAACCACACACAATCACAAGTTATTGCGTTATGTGATGTCAATCGCAAGAACCTTGAGGCTACAGCCGCTATAGCCGAGGTTCCAAAAGAAGGTTGTTATGAAGATTTTCGCCAGCTTCTGGCCCGTAAAGATATCGACGCTGTACTGATCGGTACTCCTGACCATTGGCACGTGCCGATCTCTATCGCCGCCGTAAAAGCGGGCAAAGATGTTTACTGCGAAAAGCCTTTGAGCAATACTATTGCTGAGGGTCGTGCACTGGTTGAGGCGGTAAATAAACACAAACGCATATTCCAACATGGCACACAACTGCGTTCAAGTATCTACACCCGTAAAGTCTGTGAACTGGTTCGCAATGGTTACATTGGCAAAGTGAGCAAAGTGGTAATTGGCTCACCCGCTGGTCTTGCTACCGGTGATCATCCGGTTGAGCCGGTGCCCGAATGGCTCAACTGGGATTTGTGGCAGGGACCGGTCCAGCCGATGGGTTATCGGTCGATTATCATCGGGCCCATTCCTGACATAGGTTTACGCGGCTGGTACTTCGTTAAGCGTTTCTCTCTAGCTGGCTGGGTGGCCGGATTCGGCGTTCATGACATCGACCTGGCGCAATGGGGACTTGGAACCGAAGATACCGGGCCGGTCACTGTTGAGGGCAAAGGGATTTTTCCGAAATCCGGTTTGTTTAATACGATATTGACCTACGATCTGGAATTTACATACGCTGACGGCCGCAAAATCATTATGACCGACACCGGCAAGAACAGGCATGGCGTAACATTTCACCATGAAAACGGCAAGGACTGGCTATACTGTCGCGGCAATTTTGACGCCAGTGACCTCAATATACTTCGTATAAAATTGAAAGACAGTGATACCCATTTGTATGAATCGAAGCTGCACGAGAAAAATTTTATTGAATGTGTCAAGTCACGTAAAAAGACGATTACCCCGATAGAGATTGCTCATCGCTCGACGAGTATTTGTCTGATCGGAGGCATTTGTCTGAAATTGGGTCGCAAATTGCAGTGGGATCCGAAAAACGAGAAATTCGTCAACGATAACGAAGCAAACAAACTGCTTAGCTACGATATGCGAGAACCATGGAAGATATAGCAGTTTCAAAACACAAATTATTTAGGAAATAGATTTATGGCAGAAAAGCAATACGGTATTTTGGTGATCGGAGCAGGGTGGGTTTCCACTCAGCATATATCCGCATACGTAAACAATCCTAACGCAAAGGTGTGTGCTATTTGTGACATTAATCTGGAAAATGCTCGCAAACGCGCTGACGAGGCTGGGTTAAGTGACGTTGCTTTGTATGACAATGTAGATGATGCGCTAAAGCACGAAGGGATCGATGCGGTTTCGGTCTGTACGCCTCAGCATATTCACTGCGAAAACGTGCTGGCTGGCGCTAAAGCTGGAAAGCATATGATCATTGAAAAACCAGCGGCGAACTCACTTGAAGAACTTCACCAGATGCGCGATGCGGTTACTGCCGCAGGTGTTAAAACTGTCGTCGGTTTCGTCCTGAGATGGAATCCCTTGTTCCAAAATATTAAAAAGCTCATTGCTGGCGACACGCTTGGCGAAGTGTATTACACTGAGACCGATTACCAGTCCTACAACAGTGCATGGTGGGGCGGCTGGGAGCAGGGACGACGCATAGATATGTCCCACAGCGCCATGGCTGTCGCCGGATGTCATGCGGTGGACACGCTTCGCTGGTTCGCTGCCTCTGGCGAAACCGAAGCAGCCGATCCCATTGAAGTGTTTGGCTATGCGGCTGGTAAACGAAAGGGTAAAACCTGCCAGTACAATCCGGTTACTAATGACTGGTCCGAGCAGTCTCCGATGGAGTATGACGGTCTGGAAGTTATCATGGTACGATTCTCCAACAACGTACTCGGCAAGGTCTCGGTAAACTTTGAGGCTATACAGCCATACACATTCCCTCTGAGTGTTTTTGGTGACCGCGGCACGATAAAAAACAATCAACTGTTTGCTCCAAAGGCTCCTGAGCAGAAAGACTGGAGCGAAATTCCCGGTATTCGCCCGGACTCATCGGATGTTACTCATCACCCGTTCCAGGCCGAGATAGATCACTTTATCGAGTGCCTGCAGAATAACACCGAATCGCATTGCAACCTGACCGATGCTATTAAAACTCACGAGGTGTTCTTCGCAGCGCAACAATGTTACGAAACCGGCAAACCCGTAAAGCTGCCATTGCTTTAAAATGAATTTATCGCAAGACTGTTTATGCTAACATGTATCGCAATGCCTTTAGAGTATCAATTATTCTCAACAAATCTATGTCTCCATTTTGTCACCACATTCAAACACTTTTAGGATAAATACCAAAATACATCTTCGTTTTTGAGCCAAATATTAACTTTCCCAAACAACTTTGCACAAAATAGGATATACCATCCTGACATATGTCAGGATATTAAAAACGCCTGCTATGTATGGCCTCATGGCCTGGGCGAAATCATTACATCACTGATCCAATCAGGATTGTGTGTCGAATTTTCGCATGAATTTGATTATTGCCATTACAAACTGCATTCGTTCCTAACCCAAAGCGATGACGGTCTTTGGAGATATCCCGGCTTACAAGGCGGATTACCATTGGAGTTTTCAATCCGAGCCGCGCAGAAGTGAATCCTTTCGAATTATAGTTTTTATAAGAAGTAATATGACAGGTTTAATTTGATAATTTGACAGACAAACTATAAGAATATGATGCCACGCCGGGGCTTATTATTACCCCTATACTGGCAAGAGCTGTTTTCAATCGGTAGAATCCGATTGGACCTTTTTAATCACCTTTGCCGCCCTCGGCCCGACTTCGCCGGCTTCGAGCTCATATTCGACAATTTCCCCCTCATTTAAGCTTTTTTCCCCCTGACCTTGAATTTGAGAATAATGGACAAAAATATCGGGGCCGCTCTCATTAGCAATAAACCCGAATCCTTTCTTCATATTGAACCATTTAACCGTACCTTCTGGCATATATGACTCCTTAGAAGTAGCTCTGTCGGCCCCGTTTTGTGCCGACTACATGTAAGTATCTTTCATATAACTATTTCGATGTGCCGGATGATTCCTGCTCGGATTTTTTTCGATTGGATCTATTAAACGTATTATCATCATACAAGGATATTGGATCAAACGAAAGATGATATTCAAAAGATCAGGTACTTCATTAATGTTGATCTATTATTACTTGTGAAATTACAGATAGTTATCTTCTACTATAACTTCTATAACTTACGCTTTTTGAATTGCACTTTCCTCCTTCATATTTATAGGCTAAGCACCGCACAAGCTACCATCACCAAACCGACTCGATGGTAAACCCATCCCCTATATTGACTTAAACGTATTATTTCGTTCTGATTGGGCCTAACGCTGCTATTCGTCCGAAACAGGCTGCTGGGATTCTTTCATGTCCTGTTCATGAAGTCTCATTTTCATCAATCGGCCCACTTTGAACTTAACGGTACGTTTGGGCGGGACCTGAACCCTTTCCAAAGTCTTGGGATTCTGGGCCACCCGGGCGGCTCGCCTTTTCGTTTCAAAAACACCAAAGTCTCGAAATTCCAAGCGGTTATCGCGACCTAGCTCCTCCACGATGTCATCTAAAAATGCCTGAATTATTCTTTTGACTACGACACGCTTGTTATTGGTCTTTTCCGAAATCTGATCAATTAATTCCTTTTTCGTGATGGTCGCCATTACGATACTCCACTGATTTAATCAGTAAAAAATCCTATTAGTTTTGATTGCCCTACGTCCTTGTTTCCTTCCTCTTTCGTCCTGTCATCCCTATTAGCGAGTGGATAATTCTTGAATATTCTGAACTCCAAACTAGACATAATTCAGTATATAGCAAAGACTTCTCTACAGCAAGCAATATTTTAAAAAAATAATATGCCTTATGGAATTGAGCCTAAATCGCAGGGGATATCCTACTAGGTAATAGGTGAATAAGACCAGCTGGAGAGGTTGATTTTAGCGGTACTGCTGGGATGAACGGTGGCCATAAAGACGCTGCTGGAAGTAATTGCGAGGCTTATTGTCGAAGCCCTGGTACTGATTGCTATAGGTGTATTCGTCATAACTTATTATTTCCGGGTCGTTTACGTAATGATAGGTCTCAGGAGAAACCGGCCAGGGAGATCGGCCGAACTGCTGAGAATCAACGTAATAATGGCGATAGCCGATCTTGTGGGGGGCGTCGAAGATGATGTGCGGGTCGTACTGTGGGGAAGCCTTGGAGGTATTTGAGGTTTGGGCGGATGGCTGGCGGGAGTTACAAGTATTGCACCCATAAGTAGTTATGAAAATGGACAGGGCCATTAAAAGGGCTGATAGACGTAAGAAATTGTAGTTTTTGGTGCTAATATTAAACATCATGAGTTTATCTTTCCGGGGCAAAATATCTCACAAGTGTATATGTTTACAAAGTTTGTGCCGTTAGGGAGAAACAAAGGGGTACTGGGGCAAAATGTTATAACCTGTTCTGTGACAATATGTTATGGCTGAGAAATAACACGTAAGGCCGGGGGAGGGATCTAACGATTTTAGGGGCGTGTTGAGTTGGGGCAAAAAGTGGAAAAAAATGAACGTAAGTCCTTATTTTTAACTGGGGGGAATAAACGTAAGTGCTTATTTTTGGCAACAGAAAAAGTTGTAAGTTCTTAAATTGGGCGGTTAGAAACTTCGAATAGCTGCTGAAAGGGGTGTGATTTTTTCGCGAAAGTGTTTGACTTATGATGAAAAGTGTTGTATGTTTTATATGTTCTTAATGGGGGCCTACGGGGAGTAACTATTTAAAGAGGATAGAACACGGGTGACACAGATACGGCGGATTTTCACAGATTAAAGATCAAAAATAAGTTTCACGCAAAGGCGCGAAGACGCTAAGTTATAAAAAATACAACCACGGATTTCGCGGATTTCACAGATTATGATTACCATAAAATAACAAAAAGATTTAGCCACCCGGCTTCGCCAATCAGCCTTCGCTAAGCAGCTACGGCGTGACAGGGGCTACCCGTCTCCGCTGAAGCTTCGCCGTGGCAGGCTGCCGTGACAAGCGGGTTTCGGGGATAGGAATGAATTGAACCTTTGGGTATAATTGACACAAAAGGTTATGTAAACGAGAAAGAAGAAATGCGTGGGCACAGCCCACCCTGACTACACTTGAAATAGAAATGGGCTAATGATGGCAGATTGGAATAAACAACACAATCCTATACCGTTGATAATTGAACTTGAAAAAACTCGATCCGTAAACGCCGAGGGGAATGTTCAGTTTGGCGGATTTGGAATCATGGTTGCTTTTCCCAAACTGGAAGCAATGGTAACTATAAATCCTGAAATAACACTTGAGGATAAACTTGGAATTGTTCAGCAATCGATTTTTAAAGCGGGAAGAAAAGGTGAATTAACATCGCAGGCTATCATGGCAGAAATTATAAAACTCGAAAAGGAGTATTTATCTTCACGCTTACAAAATTATACCTTGGCTACATCATTGTCTATTGATAATTATTACCATAAACTCCCTAATCTACAGATTAATAAAAACCGGATTACATTTACCAGAAATTTCCCTAAATATTTCACAAAGCCAATCTATAATAATTCCCAGATTAATTTCTTTTTAGGAAAGCGAGGATTTCCAACCAAATATCTATGCGCCAGAATAGCCGTTAAGGCAAAGAGTATACATCAGGCGACTGAAAAAGCATTGGTATCATTTAACTTATTTCGTGGAATACTTAATTTTGGAATTAATTATGGCCAACAGTCTTTCTTATTTGGTGGTGCATCTCGAAAACCAATAAACAAAATTCTTCTAGGTCCAATTCATACTTTGCATAAGCCTAATGGTAAAATGGCCGCTAATGATTTATTCTGGTATGAGCCAGAGTATCGTGAACCTTTACAGCCTTACCACAACAATATTGTTGGTGAGTTTGATAAAATTCTCAAATTTGTCGGGGAGGCTCGGAGAGCCATCCAAAAAAGTAAGATCAGTAAAAAACTCCAAGATGCGATTTTGCTCTACAATGACGCCCTCGATAGTTATAATTATGAAGTATCATATACCAAGTTGTGGGCTGTTTTAGAATTATTGACAGGAACAGGAACCGATGATGATCATAAGGTTACAGTTAGAAGAGTTGCTTTTATATTTAATAATCCAGAAGAAGAACGAGTGCATATAGATATTCTTCGAAGGTTTAGGAATGATTTAGTACACAGAGGGCATATGAATGCAAAGCTTGAAATATTTGTATATGACTTAAAGCTATATGTTGAAAAATTACTTCGGTTTCTAATATTTAATCATTTTCGTTTTAACAGCTTTAGTGACGTTGCTTATTTATTGGATAGAAGTACTAATTATAAAGAATTAAATAAATGGGTTAAGCTAGCCAGTTATGCCCAAAAAATAAATAAAAAGCGTAAATTGTCGTAAAATTCAAATAAAAAACCTTAGGTAAACAAGCTTGCGACGACTTTTGAGTTGAACCGCGTGGGCTGGTTCGATAAACTCACCACGAGTTGGCTCGACAAGCTCACCACGGGCAGAGCCCATCCTACGAAACTTTATGTCCAGGTTATGCCCGGCATTATTCCCAGCCAAAAAGTAATTTATCATTTGGAGATATCAGATGTTACAAAAAAGGATGATATTGTCTATTGGGGTTATAGCTTTATTGATAAGCGGCTGCAGCAACAAATATTATACAACTCCAAAGGTGCGAACTGGAACCGTTAAAGATGTTTTTTATACTGTGCCAGAGAGTTGGCAGATTATGGATCAAGAAAATACGGATAGGCTGCGACGCTACTTATATTATATACCTTTTAAGCCGGCCGAGGGGACAAAACATAGTGCCAATGCCTCGATAGTCATAAAATATGTTTCTGAAAACTTGAAGGCAAGCGACATCGATATCCAGGAGTATCACAGTAATCACGAAGGATATATCGTAGTAAGCGATATGGCTGATGGTAAGTCATGGCGTAGCATAATGGGAGAAGCGCACGATGAAGTACCAAATATGATATATGAACGGATTGGAGTAGAACATGGAATCATCATTCATTTGACCGTTGCTTTTCCATTACTTGAAGACAATGAGTCTGCAATTGCAGAAATTAAACGTGTCACCAATGAGTACAATGAACTTGTTAAGTCGTTCACATTTAAGAAAAGCGTAAATGATTAAGGTTTATGGGGATGGGGCAAGGTAAAATATAAAGAGACCGCATGGGCTGGTTCGATAAACTCACCACGAGTTGGTTCGACAAGCTCACCACGTGAAGAACCCATCCTACAAAATAAACTAATGGCGGGCACGGCCCGCCCTACAAAACTAGATCTTTAGATGGAAATCATATATACATAATTGGGTGGAGGAGGCCAGATTGGAAAAGAACGAGTTTACAAGGCGCAATTTTCTGAAAGCTACGGCTCTCGGAACAGCGGCAATCGCGCTGCCGAGGGCTTTGGTTGCAGTTGAGAAGTTCGAGGCCGAGTCTTTCAAGATTGTGCAACTCTGTGATACACAACTTGGTTTCGGCGGCTATGAACATGATGTGAATGCCTTCAAGCAAGCCGTCAAACAAATCAATATGATCAAACCGGACCTGGTGTTCATTTGCGGTGATCTAGTCAACAAATGCGAAGAGAAATCGTTTGCGGATTTCAATAAGATCAAGGATACCTTCACTGTACCTTGTCACTGCGCGCCCGGTAATCACGATGTCGGAAACAAGCCTACGCGAGAGTCGCTGCAGTACTATCGCAAAGTTGTAGGCGAAGACTATTATTCGTTTGAGCATAAAGAGTGTGTTTTCGTTATTGTGAACACGCAATTGTGGAAAACACCCGTGAAAAACGAATCGGAGCGGCACGACTCCTGGCTTGAAACAACCCTGAAAACTGCTGCGAAGAAGAAAGCTCGAATATTCGTAGTGGGCCATTATCCTTTGTTTGTCAAAAAACCTGATGAGAGCGACGAGTATTACAATTTACCCGCTACCAAACGAAAAGATCTCTTGAGCATCTTCGCAAAGCGAGGCGTAGTAGCCATGCTGGGCGGGCATACACACAGATTACTTATCAATGAGCACAATGGTATCCAATTAGTGAACGGAGAGACCACAAGCAAAAACTTCGATAAACGTCCTCTTGGCTTTCGGGTATGGCAGGTTATGAATTCAAGGCCGTTCGTACATAAATTCGTTTCCTTGGAAGGCTTTTAGAGACTGCGTGGGCATGGTTCGGCAGGCTCACCACGAGATAGGCAAGGGGACGTAAACCGTGGACAGTTGACCGTGGATCGTGATAAAAGAAAACCATAACTGAGGAAAGATGGTGGGGCAAGCCCCACCCTACATTAAGACACGGGCGAGACGGCCGTGTGAAATAGACGCGGAGAGGGAAGATGACTTGGCCAGATAATACGAAATACAAAATACGCAATACGAAATGACAAGACATAAGAGAGCGGGGGGGGAGATAAATTATCCTTAGGAGGTTTCGAGGATGGTGGAGGTTGGGGAGGAGCCGGCGGGAGGATCGAGGTCTATGATTTGTCGATTTTCGGCGGCGAGGACCTGTTCGGCGCGGCGGTTTTCCTCAGTAACGACGGCGGAGAGCCGTTCAGTAAAGTCGGGCAGGGCGGACATGACGCGGTTCCAGGCGGGGATGCGCGGCAGGTCGGTGGGGTCTTCACGGAAACGTTCGCCGGCCAGTCGGACGGCTTCAGAAAAGCTTTCGATGGCCTGGCCCTCACTGTGGCGGTCGTAGGGAAGGCCGTTGATGATGGCGTCGGCGGCGTACTGGTCAATGGCCTCGCGGGCCATGTGCAGATACGAAGCCTGCAGGGCCTCCAGGAATAAACTGGGGAGAACTACGCCCTGGGCGGCGAGTGTCTGCAGGAGAACCTTGGCGATATCGATGGTCATCTTGAGCAAACCGGCCTTGTGGTCGTCGGGGAAGAGTTCCTGATGTTTGTGCTCATAAGAGTCGGCGATATCGACCTGGCAGATACGAGGGATGGCACAGCAGCGGTAAACTTCGGAAAGGGTGCCAATCTCCAGGCCCCAGTCGCCGGGCATACGCATAACATGGGCCAGGGAACGGGTTAAACAGATTTCGCCGGAAAGGGGATAGCGAAAACTGTGCAGGAAGTCTAGGAAAGACTGCTGACCCAGGATTGAACGTAAGGCACGGACCAGGGGGGTGAAGAACAGGCGGGTAACGCGACCGTAAATTTTGTCGGTGACACGCATGTAGTAGGCCTTGGTGAATTCAAAGTCCATGCCGCGAACGGAGCACGGATAGCAGAGCCGAGCCAACATTTGGCGGGAATAGTTACGGATATCGCAGTCGTGGACGGCGATGACCCAGAGCTTGCGGTTGCTGAGGACGTAGCCCATGGCGGTCCAGACGCCACGGCCCTTGCCGTCGGGGCCGACATCAAGGTAATTATCTGCTAACTCGTCGAATAGGGCACCGATGCCGGGGCCGGAGGACCAGACGACCGAATGAAGCTGGGTGAGGGGCTGGAGGCGTCGGCGAGCTTCGACAAAATCATTAAAATCAGAGGTTTGACCCAAACTGACGACGACCTCGGAGATATAAGGGACCTGGGCGAGCTCGGCGACAATGGAATTGAAGGCTGGGGACATCAGGTCACGGGGGATGACGGGCAGGATGAGAGCGATATCACGACGCTTGAGGATGTCGGAAAGGCGAGCCTCCATACGCGCGAAATCGGTGGTGTCGAAATCGTGCAGAGTGGTGATTATGCCGTTCTGAAAAAAATCACCCATCAGAGCACTCTCCTAGTTATTTATTAAGATTCGGCCTATTCGTTATCAATATAGATAAACTATAACGGTTGTAATGTCCAGCATCAAATTACCAGCTTTCGCTGGACCAGAACGCCGCGATCTCGTTGGGGCTATTGACGCTCCCTTCGTTCGCTGCACATGACTTTACGGAACAGATGTAATATCCAGCACTAAATTACCAGCTTTCGCTGGACCAGAACGCCGCGATCTCGTTGGGGCTATTGACGCTCCCTTCGTTCGCTGAAAATGATTTTCCGGAAAGGAGTTAAATACAAATTCCTATATCATCAAGTTAAAAGTCTAATGTTTTCGGTTCGTAAGTTAAGCTCCAGCAAAAGTTTATTGGTAATCTGGGCCGGAGCTGAAACGGCCGGGCTATCGAGCAGAACACGATTACCTAGTTCAAATAGCGAGGTCAGGCGGGAGGCCTGACTCTTAAGATTGTACTTAGAACTAACAACCTCGCTGTTCTGTTTAATTATATCAGATTGTACCGAAGGATACCAGGAGGATATGGTCTGCAAGGAGGAGGTGGTGGGGAAGATGCGGTCAAGAAGGGCCGGGCGGTCCGCAAGGATTTGCAGGATATATAGTTGTGAAGGCAGATTTAGGTCGGCCCAGTCGAGGGAATTTTGCTCATTTTGCTGATCTACTAACAGGTTAACTGTTTTTTTCTGACTGATTTGGTTTATAAGCTCTGAGTATGAAGGTGGGGTGAGGGACTGGGCCAGGTAGATATGCTTAATCCTGGAGCAATATTCCTGTAAGAGGTTTTCCCAGTGGGAACTGAGCCAATCCAAGGGGATTAAAAGGTGGTCGTAGAGGTGGGAGAGGTTCAGGCCCTGCTGCTGGAAGTCGCAGGTGAGGTGGGGGATGTTGCGGCCGAAGACGAATTTGCCGGCCAACCAAGGTTCGTGGAAGACGTAGCCGAAACCTTCCTGGATAGAGGTGGTGACGACGGCGTGGCTGATAGATAAAAGGTCGATCAGGCTATAATAAATGACTCGGCCGTCGGATAGGCGGCGGTGGGGACCGAGAGGTAATAAACTGGAGCCAAAGTCCATGAGCACGGGTAAACGGTGCTGTTTGACGAACTCGGCAACGGCGTGGGAGTATTCGATGTCGGCGGGGCTGTTGGGGGGCAGGGTGATAAGAAGTTGGTAATCGTCATGTTGAGAATTCAGGATCATCAGCAGCAAAACGGATTCGGTGATGTTCTTGCGGCGGAGGGCCTTGATGGGGGAAAGAATAATCTTGCGGGAGGGATCGAAATGGAAACCTTCGGTCCGGGCGAAAAGGGCGATACGGTTTTTCAGGTCGGCGGCGAAATCCTGAGGGGGAAGGCTTAGTTGGTCAAGCTGCTGAGGGGTCATATGGATCAGG
>Ga0272443_10000619_pt1 | contig 62092 bp, 59 predicted proteins | sample SSMAcet12_FD_193581 | JGI IMG/M metagenome (GOLD analysis project Ga0272443, IMG submission 193581) | Marine sediment archaeal communities from Little Sippewissett salt marsh, Falmouth, MA, United States - SSM-Acet-12 | ecosystem: Environmental > Aquatic > Marine > Wetlands > Sediment ... | reverse complement strand
GCCGCCATGACAGGCGGGACCGGCCTTGACCGGTTCGCAAGGGATATACCGGAACGATTTTACGATGTCGGCATCGCCGAACAGCACGGCGTCACCTTTGCCGCGGGCATGGCAACGGAGGGGTTTATTCCCGTTGTCGCCATATATTCTACCTTCCTCCAAAGGGCTTATGACCAGGTACTGCACGATGTGTGCCTTCAGAATTTACCTGTTGTGTTCGCCCTTGACAGGGGGGGAATTGTCGGAGACGACGGCCCCACTCACCACGGGCTTTTTGATTATTCCTATCTCCGGTCGATCCCGAATATCATTGTTATGGCCCCAAAAGATGAGAATGAACTGCAGCACATGCTTAAAACCGCCGTTGAATGTAAATCTCCCGTTTCAATACGCTACCCCAGGGGAAGCGGAGCGGGTGTTTCTCTCGACCCGAAACCGGAGAGTATTGAGATAGGGAAAGCTCACATCGTCCGGGAAGGCAAAGATGTGGCCCTCATCGCCATAGGCTCCACGGTATATCCTTCTCTGGATGCCGCCCGGATGCTCGCGGATGAGAATATCCAGGCAACCGTTGTCAACAGCCGTTTTGTAAAGCCCCTTGATAAGGAACTCCTGTGCGACATCGCATCTTCTTTTAAAAAGATTCTCACCATTGAAGAAAATGTCCTTATGGGCGGTTTCGGCAGCGCGGTTCTTGAATTGTTTGAAAAAGAAGGAATTTCCGAAGTTACCGTAAAAAGGCTTGGTATCGGGGACACTTTCGTGGAACATGGGACACAAGCCCAGTTGAGAAAAAAACATGGCATCGATGCCGAGGGCATAGCAGATTCCGTCCGTAAGATTATGGATTCCTGATCCGCATATCTCCCGGGGCAATCATTTTTGTCGCTTTTGTATTCAATGGAACCCGTATCTGATGAAAAGTAAAATCACTAAGGTCAGACTGGACAAACTCCTGGTTGAAAGGAACATTGCGGCGACTCGGGAGAAGGCCAGGGCCCTTATAATGTCAGGCCTGGTTGTGGTGGGAGAGGAACGAATCGACAAGGCGGGAACCCTTGTGCCTCATGATGCCGGGATACGGATAAAGGGCGGGGAAAATCCTTACGTCAGCAGGGGAGGCTTGAAACTCAAAGGCGCCTTGTCATCATTTGATGTTACTGTAAAAAATTGTGTGGCCCTCGATATAGGGGCATCCACCGGCGGATTCACCGATTGTCTTCTTCAGGAAGGGGCCAGGAAGGTATACGCAATAGATGTCGGCTATGGTCAGCTTGACTGGAAACTGAGAACCGACAGCAGAGTGATACTCTTTGAGAAGACCAATATCAGGTACTTCTCCGGCGAAGGGATTACCGATACCATCGACATGGTGGTTATCGATGTCTCCTTCATCTCGCTGAAGCTGGTATTGCCCGTGGCAGTGAAACTCGCAGGAAACGATGCGGCCATTCTTGCGTTGATCAAACCACAGTTTGAGGCGGGGAGAGGTGAGGTGAACAAGGGCGTTATACGGGATTCCAGGGTGCAGCGAAAAGTTGTTGAGGAGATTGTAAGCTTTTCGGAGGGGTTGGGACTCGAAGTGTCAGGTACATGCGAGTCACCGATTACCGGTCCGGCCGGAAACCGGGAATTTTTTCTATACGCCGTAACACATGCCGGGAAATGATGTGGAAATAAATTATGGGAATTAAACTTGCGGAGACTGCGGGCTTTTGTATGGGCGTAAAGAGGGCAGTCGATATGGTCCTTGAGATAACCAGCAATAAAGGGGACACAAATGTATATACATACGGTCCACTGATACACAATCCTCAAACAATAGAGCTCCTCAGGAAACGCGGTGTTATGCCTGTGGACAGTATCGACGAGATTAAAGATGGAATTGTTGTTATCCGGGCCCATGGGATATCGCCCCGGGAAAAAAAAGAAATCAGGGAAAAGGGGGTTCAAATTGTCGATGCCACCTGTCCCCGGGTCGCAAGCGTTCAGGCGATAATCAAGAAACATGCCGCACGCGGGTACACAATTATCATAGCAGGAGATAAAGAGCATCCGGAGGTCGCGAGTCTGCTGGGATATTCTTCAAACAGCGGATTTGTTATCAACGACAAAAAGGATGTCGCCTCTCTTCCCGCCTACGACAAGGTATGCGTCGTTGCCCAGACCACACAGGATTCCGGGAGGTACAAGGAAATAACGAAAGCAATCACACGCAAGTTTCCGCACGCCGCCATTTTTAACACTATCTGTGATTCGACTGAAAAAAGACAGGCCGAGGTCAAAGATCTGGCATCGGAAATGGATGGAATCATAATCGTAGGCGGGAAAAACAGCGCGAACACTCAGAGGCTCGCCATGATAGCAAGAAACCGGGAAGCCCTGACGTTTCATATTGAAACTGCTGAAGAACTTAAAAACATAGATCTCAGTGCATGTAACAATATAGGCGTTTCCGCCGGGGCCTCCACACCCAACTGGATAACCGAGGGCGTTATAGATTACCTTATCCACAATCAGAAAGGACGGGTGCCGGGGAAGTTGAGGAGCATATACAACCTCTGGATATTTTTTGTCAGAACTGACATTGCTTCCGCAATCGGCGCCGGATGCCTTTCCCTCGTCAGCATGTTGCTTCAGGGCCTCGGTGTCGGACTTTCATACATCCTGATCGCCTCCCTATGCGTATACGCGATACACACTATCAACAGGCTGCAAAGCAGAAGTTTTGGAAGAATACGGGGGGGATTCAGGGAAGAGTCCTATATCAGATACAGAGGTCTCTACATGGCAGTTGCTGTCATTTCTCTTGCCATGGCATGTGTGCTCTCTTTCGCGGCAGGCCCGGCACCCTTTATTCTGGTCGGTCTTGTTTCGCTCTTCGGCGTGCTCTATACCGTCAACCTTGGAGGACGAAGACTGGAAGATGTGCCCGCTTCTAAAAATATTTTTACCGCTACGGCATGGGCTGTGTTAACGGCTGTTGTCCCGCAAATGGGCGTTACACTGGAGATAACCTGCGGAATGGTGATAACGTTCCTGTTTGTGTTTATGCTCGTTTTCTCAAAATCCGTGCTTTCGGATACGATTGATGTTCAGAGTGACCGCCTGATCGGACGGGAAACAATACCCGTCGTCATGGGAAAGGAACAGGTACAGACTCTGCTGAAGGGCATATCAATCTTTACGGGCATTATGCTTATTGTCGCCATGCCTGCGGGATGTACCTCCTCATTGAGTCTAATATTGCTGGCGCCGGTTTTTTATATATGGATTTGTCTGGAGCTTTGTGATAAAAGGGCTTCATTTTCCAGAATGGCGCTTGAGGGCTTGCTGGGGATAAACTATATAATCGCAGGAGTAAGTGCTATCCTGTGGCTTATTGTGACGACACTATAAAAACTTCTTCGACGGAGAAATCGTCAATGTATATGAGATTACTACAGAGAGTTATCTTTTTCGGTGTGCTTTTGATGATGATTTCAGCCTGCGGAGGATTGCGTTTCTCTGAGGTTGCTCCGGATATTGGAGATTTTCATCCCGGGAAGATATGTGTATTCCCGGTCGATACAGGCGCCTATACAGAGGTAGCCGCAATAGCCGACGATATTATCGCGGAGACCGCCGGTGATCAGGGGTTTATCTCCGGCGTTATTGCACCAGCGAGCCTGAAGAAGCGTATGGATAATGACGACAGCCTGAAACAAACCGTTACAGACTACCTAGCAAAGTTGAAAGCGGTGCATTTTTCCGACCCTGATATGAGCAGACATATAGGGGAAGCGTGTGATGTTGATTCCCTCCTTGTAGTGGGTGTTGATTTCTGGAATTATACAAGACTGAAAGACGACAAACTTGCCAAGGTTGGCTTCAGCATGGCTCTGATAGAGGCACAGACGGGAAAGATTATCTGGAAAGCAAAACATTACGAAACAAAAGGATATAACTGGTTCAAGCCCGATCTGGATGATCTTGCAGAAGAGGTTGCGGATACGATGATTTCCCGTATGCCCCATTAGGGGAAACAGGTGGCGCAAACGTAAGGGGCAGCGATATGGAAGAAAAAGTGCGCGCACTGCTGGATGATGTCAGGCCCGCCCTGCAGGCGGATGGCGGAGATGTCGAGCTTGTGGAGATAACAGATGACGGTATCGTAAGGGTAGCGTTAACGGGTGCATGTGGCAATTGTCCAATGTCCCAGATGACCTTGAAGCTGGGTATCGAAAAATACCTTAAGCAAAAGCTTCCCGAGATCGTTGAGGTTGTAGCAGTCTAATCCCGGCGAATCGGGATAAATATTTATTGGAGGGTAAGATAGAATGGCGTACGTAATTACTGATGAATGTATCGGGTGTGGAAGCTGTGAAGATGAATGTCCTGTAGGAGCAATCAGTGAAGGAGAAGATAAATATATAATCGACCCTGAACTCTGCACCGACTGTGGTTCATGTGCCGATATATGCCCCGTGGAGGCTATAGAGCCTGGAGAGGGAAACGACAAGCAGTAAACGGGCCGGCTTTTTCCCTTACCCCTCCTTTTTTATGAGGCCGAACGAGATGGGTTTATTTATTACATTTGAGGGGATCGAAGGCTCCGGGAAAACGACCCAGATCAAAATGGCGGGGGATTATTTAAGAGGAAAAGGCGTGCCATTTATATCGACCGGCGAGCCCGGAGGCACCCCTATAGGAGCCGAGCTGAGAGAAATCCTTTTGGACAAAACCTCTCTCGCGCTGTCACGCAGGACGGAATTACTGCTCTTCGCGGCAGACAGGGCTCAACATGTTGAAGATGTTATCGCGCCTTCCCTTGAAAGAGGGGAAGTGGTTTTATGCGATCGTTTCTCCGATGCTACTGTCGCATATCAGGGGTACGGGAGAAAGCAGGATATAGAGTCCATATGGGAAATATGCGATTTTGCGTCCTGCTCCACGTTACCCGATATGACACTTCTTTTTGATATTCCCGCCGAGAAGGGGCTCGACAGGGTCGTAGACCGCGCCCGCAGCGGGGGAAGTGTCCCACTCGAGGATCGTTTCGAGAAAGAGCATTTGAGATTTCACGAAACCATCAGAGCCGGATACCTCGCGCTGGCCGAAAAAAATCCGGACAGATTCAGGATTATAGACGCTTCCAGAGATGCTGATACAGTACACCGGGAAGTGCGTATTCACCTGGAGGGATTATTCGAAAGACAGGGTTATGCCGTTCAGTGATATTTATGGTCAGGAAAAACAGATACGCGTGCTGCAGAACACCATGAAGAGAGGTCGTATTCCGCACGCCTATCTTTTTCATGGCATACAGGGTATCGGGAAACGAACTACAGCGAAAATTCTTGCAAAAGCCCTCAATTGTATACAGGATAATGGCGACGCCTGTGGCAATTGCCCTTCATGCCTGAAGATAGAACATGGCAATCACCCCGATGTTGTGGTTATAGAACCCGAAGGTATTTTTATAAAGATCGACGCGATCAGGGCGCTGCAGGATCAAATAAAATTCAGGCCGTTTGAGGGTAAGAAAAAGGTTTTTATAATAGTCGATGCGGACAGGATGAATGATGCATCGGTTAATGCCCTTCTGAAAACCCTTGAAGAACCGAGTCCATCCAATATCCTGATATTGACAACATCCCGTGTCCATACCCTTCCCCAGACAATTATATCACGGTGCCAGAAGATACGATTTCATCCTGTACGGCCTGAAACAATACGCTCCTTTCTGACAGATCAACTGTCGATGGACAAAGAGACCACGCGGGAAATTGCCTCGTCGGCCGGAGGCAGCATAGGGAGGGCGCTGGAAATACGGAAGCAGTCGTTTCTCGACTTTAAGAAGGAGATTATCACACTCCTTTCAACCGCCCGTTCTATTCCTCTGTCATTGTTTTTTCTCGCCGACACCTTCGGAAACAACAGAGATTCAGCCCTGCAGAGACTTGCCATCCTAAAAGGATGGTACAGAGATATGCTGGTATACCGGGAAACGCACGACCTTAATAAACTGATTCATCTGGACGTCGCCGGTGACACAAAGAAACTTTCAAAAAAAATGAAGGTGACGGATATCCTGGAGAACATAAAGATCATAAGTCGCACACATGATGCCATTGAGCGAAATGTCAACAGGCAATTGATGCTGGAATCCATGGCGTTCCGACTCAAAACATTCAATCCGGTTTAAGATAATGGAAGACAACCACAACTCTCTGAACATTGTAGGAATTCGCTTTAAAGACAGGGGAAAGGTGTATTCGTTCGACGCCACCGATTTTGATTTACATAAAGGGGACAAAACGATTGTCAACACCGAGTCAGGCCCGGTTATGGGAGTGGTCGAAACCGGCATTTATATTCTCCCGCACGACAGATTACCCCATAATCTTCAGAAAGTCCTCCGCGCAGCCACAGACGAAGACCTGGAAATCCACAAGAAAAACCTTAAAACCGAGAAAGAAGCTCTGACATTCTGCGCCGAGAGGGTGAAGGAACGGAATCTTTCAATGAAGCTGGTTGACGTCGAAATCCTTTTTGATAAAAGCAAGCTGATATTCTTCTTCACCGCTGAAAGCAGGGTCGACTTCAGGGAACTGGTAAAAGATCTTGTACAGAAATATAAAACAAAAATTGAACTGAGGCAGATATGGGTCAGGAGTGAAGCCCGTATATATGGCGGAATAGGGATGTGTGGAAGAGAATTATGCTGCTCCAGTTTTCTTAACAACTTTGAACTTGTGTCGATAAAAATGGCAAAGGAGCAGAACATGTTGCTCAATCCGGAAAAGATATCCGGCCTTTGCGGCAGACTCATGTGCTGCCTTGCGTTTGAGCATGAAACCTATGTGAAGGCCAAAAAAAATATGCCTAAAAATGGAGAAATCGTGACAATCCCGGAGGGAAAAGGCAAAGTATTACGACAGAACATCCTTGAAGAGATGGTTGTCGTGGATCTCGGTGACGGGAAAGAGGTGGAAGTCTCTGTTCGTGAGATCCAGAGGAAAAACAAGAACCGCAAACCGCCAACAAAAAATCAGAGTCGGAACCTGTAATGACAGATTCTGCCTTTTCGGAGAGAAACATGAAAAAATTTTACGTTACTACGCCCATATATTACGTGAATGCGTCCCCGCATATCGGACACGCATATACTACCATAGTGGCCGATGTCATGGCACGGTTCCACCGGATGGCCGGATACACATCCTATTTTCTAACCGGCACTGATGAGCACGGAGACAAAGTCGCGGAGGCTGCCGAACAGTTCGGTGAAACCCCTCAGGCGTATGCGGACAGGATAAGCGGTCAGTTCAGGGCTCTCTGGCCCGAGCTTTCGATAACCAATACCTATTTTGTCAGGACGACAGATAAAGATCATTCGGAAGTGGTCAGATCAATACTGCAAAAAGTATACGACGACGGGGACATCTATTTTGGTGAATATGAAGGCTACTATTGCGTCGGATGTGAACGGTTCTACAGGGAAAGCGAACTGGTGGACGGAAAGTGCCCCGATCACCACACGGTTCCCGAAACCAGAAAAGAAAGTAATTATTTCTTTAGAATGAGTAAATACCAGGACTGGCTGATAGACCACATAAAAACCAATCCCGGCTTTATCCGGCCTGAACGATACAAAAATGAGGTGCTTGCCTTTTTAAAGGAACCGCTCGAAGACCTCTGCATATCACGACCGAAGTCACGGCTGACATGGGGTATAACCCTCCCGTTTGACGAAGATTACGTGACCTATGTATGGTTTGATGCATTGATAAATTATTTGACGGGGATAGGGTATCCCGACAGTGAAAACTTTAAAACCTTCTGGCCTGTTTCTCAGCACCTGATAGCCAAGGATATTCTCAAGCCTCACGGTATTTACTGGCCGACGATGCTGAAAGGAGCGGGCATAGAACCGTATCAGCATTTGAACGTGCATGGATACTGGAACATTGAACGGAGCAAGATGTCGAAAAGCCGCGGAACCGTGGTGAAACCCCTCGACCTTAAAGACAAGTATGGTCTGGATGCTTTTCGATATTTTCTTATGAGGGATATGGTCTTCGGTCTCGATTCGAACTTCAGCGAGGAGTCCTTTGTCCAGAGAATAAACTCCGACCTGGCAAACGACCTGGGAAACCTGGTCAGCAGATCTCTCTCGATGGCGTTGAAATACTGTGACAGCCGGGTGCCGGATGCAGACGATAATCCTGATGATACCCCCCTCATCGAAAGGGCGGCATCACTCCTTCCCGAAGTAGAAGAGTCGTTCCAATCACTGATGTTTCATAAAGCCCTCATTTCCATATGGGATTTTATAAACATGACCAACAGGTACATAGTGGAACAGGAACCATGGGTTCTGGCCAAGGACCCCTCCGCCAAAGCGCGGCTGGATACCGTCATCTACAACATACTCGAGGCAATTCGTGTTATCGCTGTTCTCATTTTCCCCTTCATGCCCGATTCCGCCGATACTATTCTTGCGCGGCTCGGCATAGAAGACAGTGCTTCTCAGAACTTTGACAGTATAAAAAGGTGGGGTGGCCTTTCGAAGGGTAATGCCCTTGTCCGCGGCAAACCACTGTTTCCCCGCGTGGAATATGAAAAACCGGAGGATACGCCCGTGACACAGCTCACAGACATAAAGGAAACGATATCGTTCCGGGATTTTGAGAAGATCGACATACGGGTGGGGCAGGTTGTTGAGGCCGAAAGAGTAAAAAAAACGGACAAACTGCTCAAGTTAAAGGTTGACGTCGGCGAAACAAGAACCATCGTTGCCGGAATCGGCAAAAGCTACACCCCTGAAGAGCTTGTGGGGAAAAAGATAACGGTTATATTGAACCTTGAACCGGTCACGTTGATGGGGGTAGAGTCGCACGGCATGCTTCTGGCCACCGATGCAGGAGACAGTGTTTCTCTGGTATCATTCGACGGCGATGCCGATGTCGGGGCAAAGATCAGTTGATACGCCTCCTGTCCGTGCATCACACATATACAACTATATGTTGAATTCATGAAAGTATTCAGATTCCCGGGCATCTTCACTATTGTTGCGCTTCTTGCCCTGTTTCTTATAACGGGGTGCTCTCACCGGCATTCTTCTCCTCATACGTATCAAAAGGGTGTACAGGGGGAAAAACTGCACCGGATGGGTTATGTTATCCAGGTCGGCGCTTTTTCAAAGGTTGAAAATGCCGCACGGCTTGCCAATTACCTGAATAACGGAAATCTGGATGCGTATTATTTCCTTTACAAAAAGGGCCTGTACAAGGTGCGCTTCGGCAATTTCAGTTCCCGTGAACATGCCTGCAGAGAAGCGGAAATTCTGAAGGCAATGGGAGTCATAGATGAATTCTACATTGTCCGCCCGGACGACTACGCCATAACAAAGAAACCTGCATATGGAGAAACTTTTTTCAGGAATGAAATAGTCAAGACGGCCGACAGCTTTATCGGTGTTCCCTATCAATGGGGTGGTTCTACCGCCGATAAAGGATTCGACTGCAGCGGGCTTACGATGGCCGTTTACCGGTTGAACGGCCTGAAGCTACCACGCACGTCGGGAGAACAATACAAAACGGGTATCCGGGTGAGCCGTGACAAGCTTGAGAAGGGTGATCTGGTGTTCTTTGATACCCGCGGGAACGGAAACGTTTCCCATGTAGGGATATATACCGGCCGGAATACATTTATCCATGCGCCGCGAACGGGCAAAACGGTGCGTTCGAGTTCTCTCTCAAATCAATATTACAAACGACGATATGCCGGAGCCAGATCCTATTTGTAATGATACTGCCGGGCCCGATCGCGGCAACGCCGTATCGTTCCCCTGCTCTCATTTACCGACGCATTTGATTTTCTATTGTCTCAATATAGCGCCTGTGGTATCTTTTTTTTACATGTTCAACAATACTGTCTGTGAGAAAGTGATATGAAAGATTCATTTGACGTAGTAGTCGGTATCCCCTCGTACAACGAATCAAAGACCATCGGGTACGTCACGAGAATGGCGGGAGAGGGACTTGCCCGATATTTTCCCGATTCGAAAAGCATCATTGTCAACTGTGACAATAACAGCACGGACGGCACCAGAGAAGCGTTCATGTCCTCCGAAGTTCCGGAGACGATTGAAAAGAAATATATATCCACACCGGAAGGGGTAAAGGGGAAAGGGAACAATTTTTATAATCTGTTCCGATTTTGCAGAGACGTGGATGCACAGATTACGATTGTTGTCGATGCGGATCTGCAATCAATTACCCCTGAATGGATACAATATCTCGGCTATCCCATAAGAGATGGTGAGGACTTTGTCGCCCCCCTTTATTCAAGACACCAGTTTGATGCTACCATTACAAATCATCTCTGCTATCCGCTCGTATTATCTCTGGCACGATTTGACGTACGGCAGCCAATCGGGGGAGATTTCGCCTTCTCGCCACAACTGTGTTCGTACTGGCTGGAGCAGGAATGGACCGATATGGTAAGACAATACGGCATCGATATCTTCATGTCGCTTCACGCTTTCTTCGGGGGGTTTAAAATCTCTGAGTCGGGGCTTGGGAATAAGATCCACAACGCAAGTGCTCCAAAGCTCGGGAAAATGTTTGAAGAGGTGATCCATACGCTTTTCTCGACACTCCTCAAATACCGTGATATGTGGCTTGAGGCTCCGCTGCCGGAGCATTTACCAAACCTCGCCCGTCCCGAACATACCATAAACCGATACGGCCTTGAAAAGGTAACGGAACCACAGGAACTGTCAATAGACATGATAGCAATGAAGAGAAAGTGCCGGGATGAATACCAGCAGTACCACCATTTGATAAAACAATACCTCAGTTCGTACGGCTACAACAGGATCCATTATATGTTTATGATCGACAATTACGATCTGGACACAATGATCTGGTCACAGATAGTATACAAGTTCCTCTTTCTTTTTGACGGCGCTTCGGAAGAGACAAAACAGGAAATTATTGATTCCCTCAAAGCGCTCTATTTTGCGCGCAGTATTACGTTCGACTACACAACCTTTCGATACAGCGTCAATTTCGCGGAAGAAGAGGTACGCAATCAATCACAGGCGTTTCTCTCGCAGAAACCCTATCTTCTGGGTTTGTACCTGGCAAAACCGGAGATATATTCAGGAAATCATTTACGGTAGGGATCTCTCTCTGCTAATCAATTCGAGAACGGCCCTGCTCCAGCCTGCCGGACCGGGTTGGGACGCACGATGCAATTTTGAGATATCAACACCCGGTTCGTATGTGCCGTCCGCTTTCGGGAGCAGAACGGGATAGTCAACCATCCGCAGAAACGGGAGATCATTGGCGGCATCTCCCAGCCCGGCAATCAGGGCCTCGGGATGCAGACGACGGTACAAAGTAATGAGCGTACGAACGGCCGTCCCCTTGTTATGCGTGCCGCTTAAATGATTGAATTTTCCGCCTCGCGTAAGCGTGAAGCCCTCAGATTCAATCAGTTTCTCCAGCATCTTCCATTGAGCGTGGTCTCCGTTAAAGAGAAAAGGCTCATCGTATTCCCTCTCTTTTGCCATGGCAGACAGATTAATTGAAAGTCCCGTAATACCCGAAATTTCTTCCAGTGAAAGAGAGTGAAATCCCCTCACCGGCAGGGCATGTTCCCTGGCGATTCCGTCGAAAAACTCGGTCAGGCGTGTGTAGGGAATGCCGGATTCGATCACCAGGTAGCGCTCTGTCAGCCCGGAACAGTCAACAGGAAAGGGGAAATATCCGTCCGGGATAAATATCCCACCCCCGTTTTCGGAAACGAAGGGGTGGTCATTCTCCAGATCATTCCGTATAAACTCGATTTCTTTCTTTGTCTTGCTGCTTACGATGACAAGGGGAATATGATGTACGGATATCTCTTTCAGCGCCTCCAGCGCCGGCTCATACGAATAGCGTTCGCTATCCAGGAGGGTTCCATCAAGATCGGTAAAGATAATGATCATCGCACATCCTTTTATCGGGTGATTTTCTCTACACCGCCTTTGTATAACACATCACGGCGTTGATTTGCCAGTGAGTGAGAAGTGGAGAAAAAATGAATGGTGCTACTTCCCTACACAGAACGCCGAGAATATCCTGTTCAAAACATCTTCGTTTGTCGTCTGTCCCGCAATATCGCCCAGATGATCGAGAGCGCTTCTCATATCAAACGCGGCCAGTTCCGGGGAACGTTCGCGCGCGATGTTTTCTGCTGCCGCCGCAAGGGATTCGACGGTTTTTTCAAGGGAAATTTTGTGACGGAGGGTGGTCAAAACAACGTCGGAGTCCGGATATTCCCCGGTATCTGATGCCAGCGAATAGATTCGTTCCTGAAGAGCGGAAATACCGTCACCATATTTAGCGGATATCCACAACGGCTCCACGGATGATACGACATCGCCCAACTCCGAATCCGTTATCCCGTGTGGAAGATCCGACTTATTGACAACCAGCACGATCCGCTTATTACTGTTTTTTCTTATGACCTGGAGATCCTCCTCAGCAAGAGATGCGCTTCCGTCCAAAAGGACAATGACAATTTCAGATTCCTGTATTTTTTCCCATACGAATTCTATTCCCTCTTGTTCTATGCTGTCCGCTGACGTTCTGATTCCCGCAGTATCGGTGAGTTTTACGGGGATTCCCCTGATATTGATTGTTTCTTCGATAAAGTCCCTTGTGGTTCCCGGCGTGGAGGCAACGATGGCGCGTCTCTCGCCAAGAAGCCTGTTCAGCAGACTCGATTTTCCTACATTGGGCTTCCCTGTGATGACGACATTGAGACCATCTCTGAAAAGTTTTCCTTCTTCATATGTTGAAAGGATCTTTTTTATACGAATGATCTCATCCTCCACATCCCTGGAGAGATTGCGATACGGTTCAGGCGAGATATCTTCTTCGGTGAAATCTATCGAGGATTCGAGGGAAGTGAGTATTGCGATCAAACCGGAACGTATGGATTCCAGTTTTTTTGAAAGGGTACCTTTCATGCCGGACAGGGCAAGGGCACGGCCTCTGTCTGTCTTCGCGGTGATCAGGTCCATAACCGCCTCCGCCTGAGACAGATCAATGCGGTTGTTGAGGTAGGCCCTTCTGGTAAATTCTCCCGGATCCGCGGGACGGGCTCCGGCCAGTATCACTTCGTTTAAGACTGCCTGCAGAACACAATATCCCCCATGGCAGTTTATCTCTAGAGTGTCTTCTCCCGTGTAAGAGTGAGGCCCCCTCATTATAGCAAGAAGCACCTCGTCGATGATAGCGCCTGTTTCCGGAGATACTATATCACCATGATACAGGAAGCGGTTTCTCAGGGGACCGGTGCGTGCGGTCGGCCTGAAAAGGGCCCGGCAGATGGTCTCCGCATTCGGACCGCTTATCCTCACAATACCGATTCCCCCTGCCCCGCGTGGTGTTGCTATGGCCGCTATTGTGTCGTCTTTTATCAACATTGCGCAATAATTGCTTCCGGTATCTCAGGGCTTCGTTTTGCCCCCTTTATTCGGGAGGATGACGATTTTCCTGAACGCTCCCTCTCCGCGACTTTTCGTGACCAGATCTCTGTCGTCTTGTAATGCAATGTGTATTATTCTCCGGTCATGCGCATTCATCGGATTGACCGTAACCGGCCTTCCCGTCCGCTTGACTTTTCCCCCAAGCTTTTCGGCGAGGGCTATCAGATTTTTTTTCCGTTTCTTCCTGTAATTTTCAGTGTCTACGATAATTCTTCGCCCGGACCGTCCATTTTTATTCAGCACCTTGTTTGTGATATACTGCATGGCATCCAGGGTTTGTCCCCCTCTTCCTATAAGCAGACCGCCTCCGTCTCCCTGGATATTCAATATAATATAGTTTCCACTTGTTTCCGCATTTACCGAAAATCCAAGGCCTATGTGCGAAAGCAGCCCTTCAACGAACTCCTTCGCTTCGAGAACAACCTCTTCAGAGGCATCTGAGTCCCCGGTTAATCGTTCGCCGGAGAAATTGTCCGCTCCGACAGTTCCGGATTCGGTATCGTTTTCCGGTCTTTCTTGTAATAAACTGTCCACACCGATATTGAGCGACAAAAGACCGGCCCTGATAAGGGCTTTGCTCCCTCCGACAAAACCGAGAAACCCCGGGGATCCCTCGGATAGTATCTCTATATTCAATTTCTCTCTTGAAACGTTAAACTCCACACAGGCTTTTTGTATGGCTTCATCTATTGTTCTTCCTTCTATTTCTATTACATCTTTCATGTGTTCGGCTACCTCATATATCAAGGGTTTTTCTTATTTATATAATACTGCTGTCCGATACTCAACACGTTGTTGAATAACCAGTAGATGACCAGACCCGACGGAAAATTGAGAAAAAGAAATGTAAACACAACCGGCATCAGTTGCATCATTTTTGCCTGCATTTCATTGCCTCCCGGCTGGGGGCTCATCTTCTGCTGCAGAAACATGGTAGCACCCATAATGATCGGGGTGATGTAATATGGGTCCTTGGCCGAAAGATCCTGTATCCAGAAGATGAAGGGCGCGTGACGCAACTCTATGGAATACAACAGGGCCCTGTAAAGCCCGAAGAATACGGGGAGCTGAATTATCATGGGAAAGCATCCGCTCATCGGATTTACCTTGTGTGTCCTGTAAAGAGCCATTGTTTCCTGCTGAAGCCTGGACTTGTCATCTTTGAACTTCTCCTGGAGCTTCTTCATCTCGGGCTGGAGCTTCTGCATTCCCCTCATCGATTTGTAGCTGATATTCCCCAGCGGCCAGAAGAGAATCTTGACCAGTATGGTAAGGATAACAATCGCGATCCCGTAGTTATGGACATATTTGTCGATCCATTTGAGCGCCTTGAGGAGCGGGATGGAAAGCCACTTCACCCATGATCCGAGGTTGACAGAATTTTCAAGGCCGACACCCTGTAGCTGAAGCCTGTTGTATTCCTTGGGACCAACATATACTACATACCCGAATACCCCGGACTGCCCGGGAGGAATAACAGTCCTGGGACCCTGGAGAGCGGTAAAAATCATATTTCTCGAATCCTTTGAGACAACAAAATTAGTGAGAGACGGTTGTTCCGGTATCATGGCCGCTATGAAATATTTTGTTTCGAATCCACCCCATGACACATCCGGCCCGCTGTATTTTTTCTCCCCCAGTTTCTTTATCTTTTCAGAAACGGTTTTATTTTTTACGTATGAGATGGGCCCTTCATGACTGTATCTGCTCTCCTTTTCAGAGGGGTCGACATACTGGTTCCAGTCAAGGAGGGTTTTTTCCTGGATGGTATCTCCGGAAAGGTTGGTAATCGTAATCTCAAGATCGAACGAATATTTATCCGGATAAAATGTGTAGATTTTGTCCACTCTGACCGCCCCCGGATACGACCAGGAGAAGATCAGCTCTTTCGCGTCCAGGGCATTGATAAGATCTACAGAATCCACGCTGGCTTCATAAAGCACGTCAGCCGGGATATTGATGCTGGATTCGGGAAAGGTGACGGTAAGGGGATAGTCCATGCTTCCCCCCGCGTCGACCAGTTCTACCAGAGAAGAATCTTCTTTTATATCCTCCCGATATTTTTTCAGTTTAAACGATTTTAACCCGGCGCCCCTGGAGTTGAAGACGGCTGTATACAAAGACCCCTCTATGACAATATCTTTTCCAATCCCGTTGGTATGATCTTGTTGTACCAGTGATTTTTGACGGGTAATTGCAGATGGAGTATATGTCGTCTGATCACCGACACCTTCTCGGGGCATCTTTTCCATTGTGTCGACTGATTCGTCGGCATTGTGGGTGACGTTACTCGGTGTGCGGGAAGCAGGCTTCTGAAAAAAATACTGATATCCCATCAATAACACTAATGACAGGGCAATTGCGAGAAATGTCCTTTTATCCATTAACAACCTCCATGATTTACAGCTTCGTAAATCCCGACTCACCGGGATTGTGTTTTGTTACATCTTCTCCGGAATCTCGCCGGGACAGGCGTGATGCGATTCACAGCATGTATCTTCCATTCCTCATGATGTGCATACCCTGACAACGGTATCGTGAAAGGATGCAATATATTTGCAGTATTGTTTACCGGGGAATACATACCCTCTCTCGAGAGTGCACTCCATGCGCCCCGACTGCCTGACTTTTTCCCGCCTGAACCCGACGTTCTGCGGGCGCATCATAATGAACTATTTAACTGGATCGTATCCACCCGGATGGAAGGGATTGCATCTGAGTATGCGCAACAGTCCAAGGAGAAGCCCCTTGAAAGGTCCATAACGCTTAATAGCTGTTATTGCATATTCAGAACATGTGGGATAGAAACGGCAACTTTGAGGAAAACAGGGAGAAATACCTACCTGGTACAACCGTATGAAAAATACTAAAATATTTTTTAGAATTTGCATGAGCGCTACTTCTTTTGAAAGAGATCGGTCAATTCCAGACATACATCCCGGTATTTCAGCGAAGACACATCCTTTTTCGCTATTATTACCATGTCTTTTGAATCAGGCAGCGTATCTTTATTCAATCTGAAAAACTCTCTTAAAAGGCGTTTGATCCTGTTTCTTGTTGCCGCGTTTCCAACCTTTTTGCTGACTGCTAATCCAAGCCTCTTTTCTCCTGATGGATTGGGATTCAATATAACAGTGAAATTGCTTGAGTGAACCCGGACCCCCTTTTGATATATAGTTACGTAATTTTTCTTCTTGCGTACCCGTTCCGTTTTTCCGAAGGCCTGCTTTTTCATCTGATTCAGGATACGCCCAAAGCGTTGCGTGGTGCCTTATGAGTCGATATCCTCCTCACGGCACGGTTAAACCGCCAGCCTTATTCTTCCCTTTGCCCTTCTTCTGTTCAATATCTGTCTGCCCCACCGTGTTGCCATCCGGGCTCGGAAACCGTGCGTTCTTTTCCTTTTTGTGTTGCTTAAATGGGTTAAATTCTTTTTCATTAGTCAAAGCCTCTTTCGTATGTGTAAGCTGTCCCTTTCACCACAATTCACAGTATTTGTCAAGGTGTAATTGATGAATTTATGAAACCCTCGCGTTTTTAGTATGGGGCCGGAAGAATACGATCCGATTTCGAGATGTCGGGATCGGGTCAAACTCACGGTATCCTTTTCAGGCATCAGAATCCCTGTTTGCCAGGGACTGCAGATATGCATGGACCATCTCGAGCAATTGGCTAATATCATCTACCGAGACGGCGGCCTGTCTGAATACACTCCCCCCTCGCAATCCTTTTGTATACCACAGGAGATGTTTACGGAAAATCTTTATCCCCATCTTCTCCCCGTACAGTTGTACCGTCATCTCCAGGTGCCGGCGTATGACTTCTTCACGCTCGGTTGCAGAAGGCGGGGTAACGGTGGCGGTGTTTGATATCAAGGCTGTTATGCCTTTGAATATCCAGGGATTTCCAAGGGCGCCTCTTCCTATCATTACCCCGTCACAGCCGGTTTGCCTCATCAGGCTCATGGCATCTTCGGGTTTTCTGATATCGCCACTTCCTATAACGGGAATACCCACATGTTGTTTTGCCCGGCTTATCAGACCCCAGTCAGATGCACCGCTAAATCCCTGTTTCACTGTCCGCGGGTGCAGAGACAGGGCATCCGCACCACAATCCTCGGCTATTTTAGCAATCTCAAGAGCGTTCAGTTCATCGTGTCCCCACCCAGCGCGTATCTTCGCTGTAAGGGGCAGGGAAGTGGCCCTCCTCACGCTCCCGATGACAGATGCGAATGCTGCGGGATCCCGCATCAGGGCTGCACCCGCCCCCGTCTTCACGACCTTCTTGACCGGACAGCCGGCATTGATATCTATAAGAGCGGCTCCCAATTCCGTCACAATGACCGCCGCTTCACTCAGCATGTCCGGATCAGCCCCGAATAGCTGGACACCCAGGGGGCTGTCGTCTGGAGAGGATGCAAGGTATTCATAACTCTTGTGAGTTCTTCTGACCAAACCGTTTGCGCTCACCATTTCAGTAAAACAGAGCGAACTGCCAAAGCTTCTTACCAACAGCCGGAAGGGCAGGTCGGTAATTCCGGCCATCGGCGCGAGAAAGATATTATTTCTGAGGAATAAACTGCCTATATTCATTGCGGGCTGTGCTACCGTGTTATTTTTTTGTCCGCACTATACAATCACGAGGCCTGCTAATCAAGTTTTTAACGGGCGGCCTGTCTTATCACCATTGCTTCGCTTCCAGTCCGATGCATCAGCGCACAGCGATCCCCACGTCACGCTTTCCCCAGTCGGAAAAATATGATATCAGTGCGCAACACTTTCGATTGCGCGCCGTTTCCTCCAACGTAAGAAATCGCGACAGGGATTCTTCTCATGGACAACAACTGGATACTCGTAGACAGCCGGCAAAAGCTCGAATCGGCACAAAGGGATATCACCGGCTCACGGCACATTGGAATTGACACGGAATATGATTCCTTTCGGTATTTCCGGGAAAAATTGTGCCTGATACAGGTACGCACGGAAGCTCGCGCGTATATCTTTGACCCGTTTCTGAATATGGATTTCTCTTTTCTGGGGGATGTCTTCGCGGACAATAAAACCGTAAAGATTATACACGCATGCGATAATGATATCCGCCTGCTGAACCGCGACTATGACTTCGTATTCAGCAATATCTTCGATACCTACCGGGCAGCATCTCTTCTGGGGAGCAAAACCCTTTCTCTTATATCAATCGTCCGGGAACACCTGGGGGTGGAACTGGAAAAAACAAAGAAGCTCCAACGGTCACGATGGGATATACGTCCCCTGACAAATGAGCAACTGAATTACGCAGCACTCGATGCCCTCTATTTAATAAACATATATCACTGCCTCAGACAGGATCTGATATTCCATGAACTTGAAGAAGAGGCGCAGCTCATATTTGAAAAAATGTCGGGTGTAAGGTGGAGCGAAAAAACCTTTCGTCCGGAAGCCGCTTCAAGTCTTGACGGGTACGACGATTTAACGGGCATTCAGAAAGAGCGGCTCAAAGCCCTCTACCGCTGGCGGTTTGAAACGGCAAAAAGAACCAATACAGCCGTGTTTCTTGTACTCTCCGATCGGAACATTATCGACCTGTCACGAAGAAACAGTCACACCATCGAATCGCTGAGCGAAACCGGTATACTCTCCGCGAAAAAAACAAAAGCCTTTGGTCCCGAACTGATACGATTACTCGGCAAAACAATGGAAACAGCTTCGCCGCCTCCTCCGCGGGGGAAATCCGCAAAGAGGAATAGGTGTTTCACCCGATCACAAGAATAACGACTGAAACGTATTCGGTTGCTTTCTTGGATATGCCGCGGCATGCTTCTCTGCAGATTGTATGGGGGCTGGAAACGGGAATACACCCGCTGTTCAATGCACCCGTCTTCCGTTGCCCATGGAACCTCTCCCCGCCGGGCATTACGGATGGCATGTCTCCGAAACTCAATGCGGAGATTGTACATTCCCCCTCCGGTAATGACACGTTGTTCCCGATTGTGCGTCACACGCATTGCGGTGTCGTATCTGCCGTTCCACGTGCAATCGCCGGGAGTAGTGTGCGCCTGTTTTGTCTCTGCTTTTCCATGAAATCGTCAGGTGTTGCCGTGAGGATTAAAATATTCAGCGATTCTGCGTGCGGCATCTCTTCCTATTCCGGGCACGGTTTCAAGTTGTTCAGGGGATGCATTGGCTATTGTATCTATTTTCCGAAAGCGGGTGAGCAAGGCGTTCTTTCTGATTTTCCCGATTCCCGGGATATTATCCAGAACGGAGGAAAAGTCATTCTTTTCCTTTACCTTGCGATGATAGGTTACGGCAAAACGGTGGGCTTCATCTCTTACTCTCTGGAGAAGAAACAGGGCCTGCGGATGTTTTGAGAGATAGACCGGGTTTTTTCTGTTCGGCAGATATACCCTGTCCGTTTCCCCGGAAACCCGGTGCACTCCTTTTGCCGGGAGCGTGTGCGATTCTTTTGCCAAACCGATGACATCCACCCCTTCCACCCCGAGCTCTCCGAGCACGGAAAGAGCCACACCAAGCTGTCCCTTTCCACCGTCGACAACAATCAGATCCGGAACGTTTTCACGGGCGCCGTATCGTCTCTCTATTACTTCCCGCATCATTCCGTAGTCGTCGGCATCTTCTTTCGTCCGTATCCTGAAGCGCCTGTAGCCCGCTTTTTCCGAAACTCCTTCCTTGAAGCAGACCATCGAACCCACGGCATATTTCCCTCCGATATTCGAGATATCAAAACATTCTATCCGGTGTGGCACCTTTTTTAAAAAAAGCCTTTTCGCAAGATCTTCCAGTATCGATTCATTATTCGCCGCGAGTTTCTCCTCCACCCGAAACGCGTTTTCGGCATTGGAAAGGGCCATCGCGAGAAGCGCCTTTTTCTCTCCTCTCCGCGGGAGAACCAACGACACCTTTTTCCCCTTTTGTTCGGTCAACCACTGCCCGATAACCCCTGCATCCTCCAGTCGCTCGGGAATGATAATATCTTCCGGAACTGTCGCCCCGGCATTGTAATACTGTTTTAGAAGAGAAGATAGAACATCGGGCGACTCCATTCGTGTCTTCATGAGGGGGAATCTCTTCTGTCCGATAATAGCCCCCTTTCGCAAATATATGGCGTATACCTGGACTCTGTCTCCCTCTCGATACACCCCAAAAACATCCTGATCCCTAAAGGAACCGGACACTATTCTCTGCTTTTCCAGTGTCGTTTCAATCGCACGGATCTTGTCCCGTATCCTCCCCGCCTCCTCGAAATTCAGAGTTTCGGCAGCTTCGTTCATCCGAACCCGGAGTTGACGGATTAGTTTTTCGCCCCGTCCCTCCAGAAAGAATATGGCTTCCGATACGATCGTGCGGTATTCTCCCGCCGTAATACGACCTCGACAGGGAGCGAGGCATCTCTTTATCTGGAACTCCATACAGGGTCTCTTCCGTGTCTTGAATTCCAGGTCTGTGCATGTCCTCAGGGGGAATATGCGATGTAAATAATAAAATGTCTCCTTCGCCGAAGTGCCCGATGAATAGGGCCCGAAATATCGTGCGCCGTCCTGCTTCAAACGCCTCACCAGTTGAAAGCGAGGGAACGCTTCTTGCGTGTTGACGCGGATACTGTAGAAATTCTTGTCATCTCTCAGGGTAATATTGTACCTGGGCTTGTGTTTTTTTATCAGATTGTTTTCAAGGATCAGGGCTTCTTTTTCCGTGTCGGTGAGGATAATCTCGATGTCTTTTATTCTGGAGACGAGAAACGGCACCATCTTCCGTGAGTCCGTCCCCCCGAAATATGAACGTACACGCGTATGAAGATCTTTCGCTTTTCCGATGTAGATGATCCTCCCATTGAGATCTTTCATCAAATACACACCCGGGCATCCCGGGATATTTTTTATCTTTTCCTGCAACAGGTTCATATCGTTTATTCCCAGACTCCAAGCTCCATCTCGATTTTCGAGAGCTCCTTAATCTCATCCCTGATCTTGGCCGCTCTTTCGAATTCGAGATTTTTGGCCGCGTGCTTCATCTCCACTTTCAGTCTTTTTATCATGGCGGGGATATCTCCGGTCATATACGCCTCTATCTTTTCTTCGACACCGACGGTCACATAATCTGCTTCATAGACGGAACCCAATATGTCGCTTATCTCCCGTTTAACAGATTCCGGGGTAATATTGTTCTCCTCATTAAAGTGCTGCTGTATCCGTCGTCTTCGCCTGGTCTCGTCGAGACAGGATTGAATTGATTTTGTAATCGTGTCGGCGTACATTATTACCGTACCATTGATGTTTCTTGCAGTCCTTCCGCTGGTCTGTATAAGCGCACGTTCGGAACGCAGAAACCCCTCCTTGTCTGCGTCGAGAATGGCCACAAGTGAGACTTCCGGGATATCCAGACCCTCTCTGAGAAGATTTATTCCTATCAGGGCATCATATTTCCCCAGGCGGAGGTCTCGGATGATTGCAACCCGGTCAAGCGTGTTAATATCTGAGTGCAGATATGCCACCTTCATCCCGAGTTCGTGATAGTGTTCGGTAAGATTCTCCGCCATCCTCTTTGTCAGCGTCGTCACAAGGACCCGTTCCTTTCTTTCCGCTCTCTTGTTGATTTCGCCGAACAGATTGTCCACCTGGCCGGCAACCGGCCTGATCACGATCTCCGGATCTATGAGTCCGGTGGGACGTATTATCTGCTCGACAACTACCCCCGCCGATTTTTCGAGTTCATATTTCGCCGGAGTAGCCGATATATAGAGCCGCTGGTTCGGGAAGGCCTCAAACTCTTTAAAGGTCAGCGGCCTGTTGTCGAGGGCGGAGGGAAGCCGAAACCCGTACTCTATAAGCGTCTTCTTCCGCGATCTGTCTCCCCTGTACATGGCATTTATCTGGGGAACGGTGGCATGGCTCTCATCGATGATGACAAGAGCATCCTCAGGAAGATACTCCATCAGCGTGGGAGGAGCGTCCCCCGCCTCCCGCCCGGTGAGGTGGCGAGAATAATTTTCTATTCCCTGGCAATATCCCATCTCCTCCATCATTTCCAGGTCGAACATCGTCCTCTGCTGAAGACGCTGTGCCTCCAGAAGCTTGTCGCTCGACCTCAAGTGCTCGAGACGTGATTCCAGTTCATCCCGTATTGTCTTGATGGCCTCGGACATGGTGTCTTTCGTAACCACATAATGGCTTGAAGGATAGAGCGCGGTCTCTGTGAGCGTTTCAATCTTCTCTCCCCGCAGAGGGTCCACAAGCGCTATCGATTCAACGAGGTCCCCAAAAAAATCTACCCGTATCGCCCTCTCCTCTTCATATGAAGGGAAAATCTCAACGACATCTCCGCGAACGCGAAACGTGCCTCGATGAAAATCTATATCGTTGCGTTCATACTGTACCTCAACCAGTCTTTTGAGAAGGTGCTCTCTTCCGATCTCCGCCCCCTGTTCCAGGGTTATCTGCATACCGTAATACTTTTTCGGAGCGCCGATTCCATAGATGCATGAAACGCTGGCAACAACAATTACATCCCGCCTCTCCAGCAATGAACGGGTGGCGGAATGGCGTAATTTGTCTATCCTCTCATTTATTGACGAATCTTTTTCAATATAGGTATCAGTACTCGGCATATAGGCTTCAGGCTGGTAATAATCGTAGTAACTGACGAAATACTCCACAGCGTTTTGAGGGAACAGCACCTTGAATTCATTATAAAGTTGCGCCGCAAGGGTCTTGTTATGGGCAATTATAAGGGAGGGCCGTTGCGTCGCCTCGATAACATTCGCAATGGTAAAGGTTTTGCCTGAACCGGTGACTCCAAGCAACACCTGGTGTTCCAGGCCTTCCTCGACACCCCTGACAAGCCCCGCTATCGCACGGGGCTGATCTCCTTCGGGCGTGAACTCCGTAACGATCCTTAACTGTTCCATTCGGGGCTCTCCACATGCTCTGTGTTGTTTCACGTTGTTTTCTTTGTGAACCAAACATCTCTTTTTGTCAACAGATTAACACTATGCACTATGTGTGTTCACAATAGTCTCGTTACCGGTTGAAGCGGACCTTCTCTTTTAACTGTTCCCGGAAGATGCGACAGGCCGGAATTATTTGCCCTCGGGCTCAAGGGTTCCCGATATGTTGACTTTTTTTCAAACTCAGTGTAATCTCCGGTTATTTGGAGAGGGTGATTGTCCTGTCTTTCTCCTTCCCTTTGCGTTCGGGAACGGGAAAAATCTGCGGTTCGACAACCCCGATTTGATCTTATTCGCGAAAGCCTTTAAAACTATTGGAATACGAATTTACCTTTAAGCTGATTGTATTGGCTGTCCTTCTCGCCCTATCGGGATTCTTTTCCGGTTCCGAAGCGTCTATATTTTCACTTACATCCCTCCATCTTCACAAGATGATGGAGGAAGCAATCCCCTTTACGGCATCAGTCAGAAAACTTCTGGAAAGACCCAGAAGACTTCTTGTCACCATCCTTACGGGCAACGAATCTATCAATGTCGCTATTGCCACCCTGACGACTTCGATCTTTATCTCACTGTTTGGAAATGAAGGGAAATGGGGCGCAATAGCCACCACAAGCATCACACTCGTCATCTTCTGCGAAACAATACCAAAGACCTTTGCGGTTACCCATCCAATACGGTTTTCCAGTGCCGTTGCGCTTCCCCTGGTCTTAATCTCGGCAGTGTTACGTCCCATCGTATGGTCTCTTGAAAAAATATCGGACCTGTTCACATCATTCTTCGTCAAGACGAGCCCGGGAAGGGGAACGGCTTTGACCGAATACGAATTCAAGGCGCTGGTTGATGCCGGGCATAAGGAAGGGGCGCTGGAGGAGACCCAGAAAGATCTGATTCACCGGGTCTTTGAACTTGCCGACACGAAAGTATCGGACATAATGATCCCCAGAGTCGACATGTTCTGTCTCCCTATCACCATGAATATGCAGGAAATAGAACAGGAGATTATCAAGGCACGAGTATCACGGATACCCATCTATGGAACAGACAGGGACAATATCCTGGGCATCCTCCATGCAAAACACCTGCTGGCCGAAACAGGGGGGAAACGCAGTAATATCAACTGGCAATATCTTCTCAAAAAACCCTACTTCGTCCCTATGGAAAAAAGAGTGGACGAAATGCTCAGAGATTTCCAGATACGAGGCATCAAGATAGCCATGGTGGTTGACGAATATGGGGGCGTGGCCGGGCTTGTAACCCTTAACGATATTCTCAGGAATCTTTTTGCGGATATCTATGAAGAGCACAACGGGGCCGGAAAAGTGTTTCACAGGATTGGCAAAAACACCTTTATGATTTCCGGCATGATGGACATTGAAGATTTCAGAGAACTTGTTGAAATTCCCATCTCGACGGAAGAATTTGATACCGTGGGAGGTCTTGTGTTTCACCTGTTTGGAAAACTGCCGGCGGAGGGCGAAGAGATATCCGTGGGGAAATACGTTTTCACCGCGGAAAAAATAGATAAGGCGAGGATTCTGACCATAACCGTTTCAAAAAGAGAGGATCCACGGGATGTCTGATTTCTTGTTTCTCTTTCCCATTCTTGTGTTTCTGTGCCTGGAAGGATTGTTCTCCGGAGGAGAAATCGCCCTGGTCGCTTGTGATATAAATATTATGAGAAAGAGGGCAAAAGCCGGTTCCCGCTCGGCATCTGTTGCCCTCAAACTTATGGAGAAGCCTGAGTGGTTTCTTTCCACAACACTGACCGGGACAAATCTCTGCGCGGTCAGCAACACCGCCATTACCACCGCCATGTTCATCTCCATGTTCGGGACGGAACGGGGTGAACTTGTCTCTATAGTAGTCATGATTCCCCTCATCCTGGTCGTGGGTGAAATTATACCCAAAAGCATTTTTCAACAGCACGCGACCCTTATGGCCCCGAAAATTTCCTGGTTTATATGGATTGCCTCATGGATTTTTTATCCCGTTGTCCTCATACTCTCAAAACTTTCACGCAGGGTTGTGTACGTATTTTCAAGAAAAAAAGATCTCGCGTACTCCTCATACATCACAAAAAACGGTCTTGAATCGCTTCTGCAGGAAGAGAAGAGAGGCAGTGATATTATGAAATCGGAAAAAGAGATGATACAGAATATCTTTGACTTTTCCGATGCGACCGCAGATCAGATTATGGTTCCCTTATCCAATGTAACCCTCCTGCCGGCAAAAACCACCCTGAAAGACGCCGCACGGGTAATTGCTGAAAAGGGGTATTCTCACATACCGGTTTACAACGATAAAGTGTTCGATATTATCGGCATATTATATTCCTTTGATATCCTCGAGTCGATCTGCAGAAAAGATCAGAGCAGTCTTGCACCTGAAGAAATTCTTATTGAAAACTGTGCGAAACAAAACATCCTCTATGTTCCTGAAACGAAGCCGGCAAAGGAGCTTTTCTTTGAGCTTCAAAAACGAGATGAAGATATAGCCGTCGTTGTTGATGAATACGGAGGGGCCACAGGTATTGTAACAATCGAAGACATATTGGAAGAGATTGTCGGCGAGATTGAAGATGAAAGCCACAGTAACGGCGGAGGATTATATCGAAAGGTTGGATCGGGGAAATATCTCTTTGATGCACAGGCAAAGATAGACAACGTTCGCAATCTGTTACCGATTGATATTCCCCATGGCGACTACGAAACTCTCGGTGGTTTTCTATTGTATAAAATGGGTAAAATTCCCAAAAGAAGTGACAGTTTTAAATTCGGGCCTCTTCTTTTTATTATAGAGGATGCCGACGTGAAATTGATCCGGGAAGTGCTGGTGATACTCCCCCCCGACATGAATCTGCTTCAATAGAAAGGCATATACAATGACACCTCAAAAGAGCACCGCTCTGGCTACCATTATCCTGGCTGCAGGCAAAGGCACAAGAATGAAATCCGATATGGCGAAGGTTCTTCATCCGGTCTGCGGAAAGCCTATGCTGTGGTATGCGGTTGAACTTGCGGAACTGCTCGGCTCGGAAAAGATCATCGCTGTAACAGGGCATCAGGCATCTATGGTGAAGAAGGCCATGGAAGGACGAAATCTGACGTATGTATACCAGGCAAAGCAACTGGGTACCGCCCATGCCGTACTTCAGGCCGATACAGCGCTGCATGGTTTCGATGGAACTGTACTGATACTGTATGGGGACGTGCCCCTTCTCCGTCTCTCCACGATAGAATCCCTGCTGAAACACCACCGGACACACAACGCAACGATAAGCGTTCTGACCGCCATTCTCGATAATCCCGGCAGTTACGGCAGAGTAATAAAAAATCAGAAAGGGGATGTCCTGAAAATTGTCGAGGAACGCGACGCCGTTGCGGAGGAACAGAGGGTGAAAGAGATAAACACAGGCATATACTGCGCTGAAAGCACCTTCCTCTTCGAGGCTGTAAAACAGATAGATAACAACAATGCACAGGGGGAGTATTACCTTACCGACATATTTGAATGTGCCCGCAGAGAAAACCGTAAGATCGGATCCGTGATAATCAATGATTCCTCGGAGGCTATGGGAGTTAATACCCATGACGACCTGGAAACAGCGGAAAAAATTCTGAGGTCCAGAGACCATAATACACTTTGAGATTGACTTCAAAAAATAGATTTGCTAAAAAATTTGGTTTGCTGGAAATTATTATTTGCTAGAGGAGGAACCCTATGAAAGCTAAAAAGCTTGTGCTGTGGTTTAACGAAATAGAGCTGGATGATATTCCCCAGGTCGGTGGTAAGAACGCATCTCTCGGCGAAATGATACGAGAGCTTACCGGGGAAGGGGTAAGCATACCGGATGGTTTCGCTATTACTGCGTATGCGTACAGACACCTGCTGCAATCCGCCGGGATAAAAGACGAAATCGAACACATTCTCTCTGACCTCGATACACACGACATGCACAACCTCAGCGAGAAAGGGGAAAAAATCCGTTCTCTCATCTATAATGCCACGATTCCCGATGACCTCCATGATGCAATTATTGACGCATACAGAAAACTCTGCGAGGAATATAAGGAAGATACCGATGTAGCGGTGAGGAGTTCCGCGACCGCCGAAGATCTCCCCGACGCGAGCTTTGCTGGTCAACAGGAGACCTATCTGAACATACGGGGAGAAGAGGCCCTGATAGATGCCTGTAAGAGATGTTTTGCTTCCCTCTTCACCAACAGGGCGATCTCCTATCGAGAGGACAAGGATTTTGATCATCTGTCGGTTTCCCTCTCCATAGGTGTCCAGAAAATGGTACGTTCCGACATCGCAGCCTCCGGGGTAATATTCTCCATCGATACGGAATCCGGGTTCAAAGATGCCATTCTGCTCACGGGTTCTTACGGTCTCGGTGAAATGGTTGTCCAGGGAACCGTGAATCCCGATGAATTCTATGTATTCAAACCCACGCTCAAAGAGGGATACACACCCATTCTCCAGAAAAAACTGGGCACCAAAGAAGTAAAAATGGTCTACGCATCGAGCGGCGAAGATCCCGTTGAGATTGTCCCGGTACCCGAAGAGGACAGGAAACAGTTTTGTATCACTGAGGATGAGATACTCAAACTTGCAAAGTGGACCACCATCATAGAGGATCACTACTCTCAGAAAGCCGGATTTTTTAAACCCATGGATATCGAGTGGGGCAAAGACGGCAATACCGGCGAACTCTTTATTCTGCAGGCACGGCCTGAAACTGTGCAGTCCCAGAGGGATGTGAACGTTCTGGAAAGTTACAAACTTTCGGAAACAGGGAACCTCATAGTGACGGGAACGGCAGTGGGATCGAAAATCGGCGCGGGGAAAGCACATATTATAGAGAGCGTCAGCGACATCAAAGAGTTCCAAAAGGGCGAAATTCTTATTACCGATATGACCGACCCCGACTGGGAACCGATCATGAAAATCGCTACGGCTATCATAACAAACAAAGGCGGACGGACCTGTCATGCCGCCATCATCAGCCGGGAGCTGGGTGTTCCCTGCATAGTCGGGACAGGGGACGGGACAGAAAAGCTGAAGGGATTCAATGAAGTAACAGCATCGTGCGCCGAAGGGGAAGTGGGTAATGTCTATGAAGGAATCCTGGATTACGACGTCAAGAGAATTAACCTGGAAGAGATGGAACGCCCCAACACCAACATTATGATGAATGTCGGCAATCCGGACATGGCCTTTAAGGTCGCATCTATTCCCAATGACGGCGTGGGGCTGGCACGACTGGAATTCATCATAAGTAATTTTATTCAGATTCACCCCATGGCCCTGATACAGTCTGAAAAGGTAACGGATGAAAAGACCAGAAAAGCGATAGAAGCGCTCACCCGGGGGTATGAGAACAAAACCGATTTCTTCGTGGATAAACTGGCCCAGGGGGTGGCAAAGATAGGGGCCGCCTTCTATCCCAATGATGTAATCGTCAGGATGAGCGATTTCAAGAGTAATGAATATGCCAATCTGATCGGCGGACCGTTTTTTGAAGTCGACGAGGAAAATCCGATGATAGGATTCCGAGGTGCATCCCGTTACTACGATGATCGTTACAGAGAAGGGTTCGCCCTCGAATGCGAAGCAATGAAAAAGGTCCGAAACGAGATGGGCCTCTCCAATGTAAAGCTTATGGTCCCCTTCTGCAGAACCGTAGCCGAAGCCGAAAAGGTTGTCGATGTTATGAAAAAGAATGGCCTTGTACAGGGGGAGAAGGGTCTTGAACTGTACATGATGGTCGAAATTCCCAGCAATGTCATTCTCATCGAGGAATTTGGTAAAATCTTCGACGGATTCTCTATCGGTTCAAACGATCTTACGCAGTTGACACTGGGGCTCGACCGAGATTCCTCCCTGATAGCGCATATCTTTGACGAAAGAAATCAGGCGGTTATGGACCTAATCCGGACAGCAATAACCAAGGCCAACAAGATGGGTAAAAAAATCGGCATTTGCGGGCAAGCCCCGAGTGATTATCCGGAATTTGCGGAATTCCTTGTTGAATGCGGCATCAACAGCATCTCCCTTATTTCCGATACGGTGATCGAAACAACGCTTGATGTATTAAAAACAGAAAAGGCGCTGAACAAATAGCACCCCCTTTCATATGCTCCTTGCATATCACGATATGCGGCGGATCCCTGTCGCATATCGTGATATTTTCAATCATCGCTCTCAGGTTTTCCCAACAAAAACCTTTTTGTGTATCCTCGGTTTACAGCCCGGGCACGTTGAATAAGAGCAGTGTTTCTAATGAGTTCCCGTACGACCGTTCCCCTTACCGGCAGGCGGCAGTTACCCTTCGTGCCGGACTCGTCAATGCGCGTAATGAGTTTCCAGCCATACGACGCTTTTTTGAAATCGAGTGAAATGAGTGCGAATACGAAAAACCCGGACTGCTGAAAGAGGGGGTGGATTCAAGAGAGGGGTGAACGATAGTTTTCAGACAGCGGCATGTCTCTTCAGCCGGATCGCTACTCCGGGGAGTTCAACCTCGTATAGAATAATAATGTCAGAGTAGATCTATAAGCCGAGTTCTGTCTCTTCTGCAGGTCTCCCTGAAAAAGCGATGATCATTCATCTGGGACAACAGTTGCCTGTTGCCTCGAGCAACCTACCCGGAAACTTCGGACGGGCCGTCCTTAACGTTTCTCTATTTGGTCTTGCTCCGGATGGGGTTTACCAAGCTTTTCCGATCACTCGGAAAACTGGTGAGCTCTTACCTCACCTTTTCACCCTTACCCCGAGAAAACGGGGCGGTATCTTTTCTGTGGCACTTTCCTTAGGGTCGCCCCCAGTCGCCGTTAGCGACCATCCTGCCCTGTGGAGCTCGGACTTTCCTCCAGTCTGCCGGCGGCGGACTCGCGATCATCCGATCTACTCTGACATATTTGATTATATCACATCCTTGCACAGTGTCCACCGAGACGGACACGTTTTATTATACTACTAAATAAAATTATGCTCTATAACAGTGATGTTTCGGGGGGATTTTTTGAGTATAATCCGGAGATCAGGAAAACAGATTATTCAACAGAATCATCTATGGCTTCATTCGCCAATCTGTCGGCCATTTTATTCTGAGATCTGGGCACATGTTCCGCCGTATAGTCATCAAACATTGCAAGCTGTTGCTTTACATTTTTCATCAGCACCTTCAATCTGCTGTTTTTTACCCGGTATATACCATTTATCTGCTTTACCAGAAGCTCTGAATCAAGAAAAATGCGTACGCTTGCGTACCGCGCCTTACGGGCTTCTTTCAATCCGAGAATGAGAGCTTCATACTCAGCCTCGTTATTTGTACACACACCCAGAAACTTTTTCGCGGTTGTCACAACACGATCATTCTTATCGAATATAACCGCTCCGGCCCCTCCGTTGCCGGGGTTTCCACGGGACGCCCCATCGGTATAAAGAATGGCTGCCTCTTTCTTAAACATTATTATCCTCGCCCTCCCAATAGATGATCCTTTCACAATGTGGGCATAGCATCAGTCTCTCACTTTTCTGTAATTCATTATACATTTGTGGCGGGATATTCATATGGCAGCCATAACATACCTCTTTCCGCGCGGGCACAACGACGGGACCATTTTTTCTGTTCTTTATCGTATCAAACCTTTTGAGGATATCAGTGTTTATACCGTTGCGCAATGTGTCCCTCTTTTTCAACACATCATCCAGCGCGGAGCCGATGGATTCCAGCTCTTTTTCCAGCACCCCTTTTCCCTTTTCACATTGTGAACGGGCGCTGGCTGTCTCGCTCTCTTTTATTTTCAACTCCTCACTGGCCTTGTCAATTTCCTCCAGTATTTCAATTATCTCGTCCTCGATGGCACTGTTTTTTTCATTAATAGCATCTATCTCTTTCAATGTTGCTTCATATTCTTTGTTGGTTTTGACTTCAAGCAAACGACTCTTTGCCTTTTTTGAATTATCGACACCATTTTTCAGGGCGGTTTCCTTTGCCTTATGATCAGCCTTCAGTGCTTCCAGCATCTGCCCGCTTTCCATCAAACTTCTTTCAACGGCTTCCAACCCCTCATCAAGCCGGTCGATTTCTTTCGGCAAATTCACTCTCTTGAGCATGAATCTCTCAATTTCAAAATCTATATTTTGAAGTTCAACTAAAAAAAATATCTGCTCTTTCAAAAACCTTCCCCTTTCGCACCGACATGCAAAAAAAAATGCACCAAAATATTGGTGCATTTTTTACAAAAAAGCATATAACCGTTTCTGTTGCCATATGTGTTTTTCTAACTTTCGCATATCCATTTTAAATGGTGGGCCCACCTGGGTTCGAACCAGGGACCTACCGGTTATGAGCCGGTGGCTCTTCCAACTGAGCTATGGGCCCAAAGAGACTTTGAGCTATCTGAAAGCGATTTGTGTATACTGTCTTAGGATGATTGTCAAGAATTTTTATATTACCGGCGCCTTTTTCTCCAGACCGATAAAAAGACCGGAGAGGATACATGCCGTTCCCAGCACCATATACATATTTATCGTTTCACCCAGCACAAGGACAGCAAGCAGAGATGCAAGAACAGGTTTTAGGAAAAAAGCCATAGACCCTTTTTGCGCCGATGTGTTGATAAGACCAAAGTAATACAGAACATAGGCACAGGTTGTTCCTGCCAGAGAAAGAAACAGGACCGGAAGCCAGGCACCCGCTACAGTGTGAATATCGTTTATCTGCAGACGAAAGAGTGCCACAGGAAGAAGCATCAGGCTGCCTGCAAGCGCAGAAAACCCCATGAGGAGCATCGCTCCATATCCGGCAACCACACACTTGGAGATGCATATACTCATTGCGAAAAAGAAGGCCGCCAGGAGCATAAGCCCCAGACCGCGAACGGACGCCGTTGAAAAGGCACCGGATTCATATGCAAAAAGTGAAACACCTGAGACGCCCAGGGTAACGGCAGCCCATTTGCGCACGCTCCACGCTTCACCGTTGATAAACCGTGCCAGTATGATCGCAAATACGGGATTTACACAGAAAACCACCGCGGAGGAGGAGGCCTTCCCCATTGTCAGAACGGCAAAATGGAATATGGGTAGTGCCAGGGTTATTCCAATAAATCCATTCAAACAGAATATGCCGTAATCCTTCAATCCTAGTCGTGTGAGTCGCAATCGTAACAGCGGAATTGAAATTATCAAAAGCACAATTCCAGTAATAAAGAATCGTATAAAGGTGAGCAGCACGGGGTCTACGCGCCATCCGATGGTCTTACTTACAACTTCTATCGTGCTGAACAGGGTTACCCCGCCTATAAGGCTGATCATGCCGACAGTCTCATCTTTTATGCATAATGATTTCATACGCAGTTACAGGCGCCTTGCTTCTATCATGAGGATATACCGGACTGGAAAAATCGAAGAACAGGGATTGAAGAGCGAATCACCGTAGTCCCGACACCACCTTCCGGGCAATGCACCAATACCATGTAGCGGGTATAATATCAAAAAAAGCTTGACAAACTACATGTGATTAGGATAGTAGAACTAACTTAGATATTTCTAATACTATCCTTTTCCGATCAGGAGGGAATGTATGGGTAAAAAAGCATTAAGCTCTACAATGGAAGACTACCTGGAGACTATTCTCAACCTTGAGAGGGACAAAAAATTTGTCCGGGTGAAAGATATAGCCCAAAAGATGGAGGTAAAGCTGCCGACCGTCACCAGCATGCTGAACAATCTCGTGGGACGCGGACTGATTCACCATGAGAAATACGAGTACGTCGAATTAACGAACCAGGGCAAGCGTATTGCAAAAGACATTTACCGTCGGCATGTTATTTTTCGTGATTTTCTGACGGGGATATTAAATGTTGATATAAAAACAGCCGAGGAGGATGCCTGCAAGATGGAACACGCCGTCAGTCCCGTTACGCTTGAACGATTTGTAAAATTTATGGAATTTGTTGAGGCCTGTCCGAGAGGCGGTTCCGACTGGCTGCAGCGGTTCGACAACTATATGCAACGCGGGCGCAATAACGCCGAATGTCTGGAGCGAATGAAACACTTTGAGAAGCAGTACGGCGCCCAGATAAAAAAGATGGAAGCCGAGATAAAGTAGTTTTTTTGTAAAATAAGTTAGAAGTATCTAATAATATATAGCTGCACGAATATTATAAGCCCTCAAAACTATTGAAGCGGTAGGGGCGATTGGAGATAGTGGAATGGAAAAGCATTTAATACCCTTAACAACGGTGTTGCCCGGCAACAAAGTAACAATTATTTCACTTGCCGGCGGGCGGGGCATGCAGGAGCGACTGATAAGCATGGGACTTGGTCCCGGCTCGGAGATTGAGGTAGTACAACGGGGCGCACCAGGTCCTTTTATTGTCGCCGTTAAAGAATCGCGGCTGGCCATCGGATCGGGGATGGCACAAAGAATCATGGTTTCGGAGAACGGATTTTACTGAAACACACTAGTGAATGAACGTGACTGCCCGGTCTCTGTTCGTTACGAACCGGGCAAAATTTTTGCAGATAATGTTAGGAATATCTAATATTTTTCTATTCACTAAACTCAAAAAAATGTCAAGGATTGAAGGAGAAAAATGCTGCTATGACTTTAGATGACATTAAACCGGGCTGCGAGTGTCGCGTCGTTGATGTAACCGTGGATGGTGCAACGGGACAGCGTTTAATGGATATGGGATTCATCCCGGGGACAAAGGTGAAAGTCGTTTTCAACGCGCCCCTGGTTGACCCTGTCGATCTTCAACTGAGAGGCTATCACGTCGGCATACGCCACAGCGAGGCCACGGGTGTGGAGGTGGAGGAAGCATGAAAGAAATAATCGTGGCGGTGGCCGGTCAGCCAAACTCCGGCAAATCGACTATCTTCAACATGTTGACCGGCGCACGGCAGCATGTTGCCAATTATCCGGGTGTGACGGTAGAGAAAAAAATCGGTCGCTATACCTACAAGGGAGATACCGTGGTGCTGGTCGATCTTCCGGGGACCTACAGCCTGACCTCGTACAGCCAGGAAGAAAAAATCGCCAGAGATTTTCTGCTTCACGAGAAACCCGCCGTTGTGCTCAACATCGTGGATGCCGCAAACCTTGAGCGCAACCTCTACCTGACTTTTCAACTTCAGGAGATGGGTATACCCATGGTGGTCGCTCTGAACATGATGGATGTGGCGAAAGACCGCGGTCTTTCCATAAACACGAATACAGTAAACGAATTTCTGGGTGTTGCGGTTATTCCCACCGTGGGAAAAAAGAATCGAGGCGCCGGTGATATCAAGGACGCCATATTCGGCACGTATCGCGGCGATTGCGTTCAGGCGACCGCCTGCGTCGGGTGCGCCGCATGCTCTGGTGCAACGCAAAAAAAGAGGCCATTCAAAATCGATTACGGAAACGATCTGGAATCCGCTATCGCGTCCCTCGAGGCGAAAATACTCGAAGACCCGAGAATATCCTCTCTCTATTCGCCGCGATGGCTGGCAGTGAAACTTATGGAAAACGACAGCGAAGCACGCAGACTTGTTAAGAAAGGTGGAGATCGATAGTATGGTAACGGATATTCTCACGCACGCCGATGGCGAACGAAAAAAATTTATTGCTGAATGCAAGACAACGCCTGAAAAGGTTGTGGCACGGAAACGGTACGAAACCGCCGAAAAGATCGTTGAGTCGAGTGTAAGACAGGAAAAGAAGAACCTTCGAACACTCACCGACAAGATAGATCGTGTAGTCTGCCACAAGATTTTTGGGCCTGTCGTTCTTCTTGCAATTATTTTTCTCTTCTACGAGCTTTCGATAGTCCAGGGATATAAAATCACCGCCTACACCTGGCCCTTCCTCGCGGCCGTGAGAAATATAATCGCATCCGTCCTCCCTTCTCCCGGGTTTATCTTCGATCCTCTTCTGAGGGCTATACCGCTGGGAGTCGTCGACGGGATCATCGCGGTCTTTAACTATATCCCCATTTTCCTGATCCTCTTCGCCCTAATCGCGATCATGGAGGACTCGGGATATATGGCCCGGGTGTCGTTTCTCCTCGACCGCATCTTCCGGTACTTCGGTCTTCACGGGCAATCCGCCCTCCCCATGATATTGAGCGGCGTCTTCGTCGGAGGCTGCGCGATACCGGGAGTCATGGCGTGCCGCATCATCAAGGATGAGAAAGCGAAACTGGCAACCATGCTGATCTGTCCGCTTATGAACTGCATGGCGAAGATACCCCTTTATATCCTTCTGGTGGGGATGTTCTTTGCTGCGCACAAGGGTATTGTCATGTTTTTCATCTCCACGATCACCCTTATCGTGGCGCTCGCCGTGGCGAAGATACTGAGCCTCACTATGCTCAGGCATGCGGAGACGGCACCCTTCGTGCTGGAAATGCCCACCTATCACCTGCCTACGGTCAAGGGTGTCCTGCGTCGGTGTCTGGAACGAACATGGGTCTTTGCCAGGAAGATCACGACCATTGTCGCGGTCGTGGTTCTTATTATCTATGTTCTTATGACCTTCCCCGGGATCGGCTCGGATCGGGAAGGTTTTTACAGTGAGCAGGCAAACCGGCATACTGCCGCTTTCTTCACGGCGATAGGGGAAAACAATCCTTACGCGAATCTCCTCGAAGGGCAGGGGCTGCACGCCTTCGCCAACTATTATGACGATTATAGACAGGCAAAGATGGGCGCAACCAGTACGAACAAAAAAGCGGCCGTGGACGAGAAATTCCGTGCACGGAACGACAGCTTCTTCAAGATTGTCAAGCGAGGCAGGTACACGGTCGACGGCACAACCTTCAAGGATCGTGACGCGCTGAAGGTAAACAAGGCCTACAAAAAACTGAACAGGGAGCGCAACACGATCAGGAGAGAGATAAAGGAAGAAACGATTATCGGAAGTGTTATGGGCCGAATAGGCCGCGCTATGGAACCGGTTACCCGGCACGCAGGGTTCAACTGGCGCGTCAACATCGCCCTGATCGGCGCCTTTGCAGCCAAAGAGAACAGTGTGGCAACCCTGGGAAGCCTCTACCAGGCAGAGCCGGGGGGAGAGGAAAAGGCCCTCGAAGAACGGATGAAGGAAAAGGAGAAGGGATGGACGCCTCTCCATGCCCTGGCGCTGATACTCTTCATGACCATGTATCCACCATGCATCCCCACCCTCTTGATGATCAGACTGGAGTCAGGAAGTACGAAGTGGGCTCTCTTCGCGACTCTGTATCCGATTGTTCTGGGGTCTCTCTTTGCGGTTGTTGTCTTTACGGGCGGCACTCTGCTCGAGCTCAATGGAATACAGGCAATGATTGTCTTCTATATCTGCGCGCTGGCTGTCACCGCAGGTCTTGGATGTATAAAGAATGCGGATCCACTGGATGAATATTCATGAGAAACGATCAATGCGTTATTCTTTTATAAAGATTGTTGCTCTTCATTCGAGTAGAGGCTGAAGAGCGTATGAAAAAAATACGAAAAGAAAGGAGGTGATAACATGAAAAGATATTTTGTCTGTTCGCTGGGGATCGTTGCAGTCGTACTGTTTCTGGTTACGGTGGCATCTGCCCACACCCCGCTTTGCTCCTGCTACGACAACGGAGATGGCACGGTTACGTGTGAAGGTGGTTTTTCCGATGGTTCCTCCGGAGCCGGCGTCAGCATGGAAGTGCAGGCCGCAAACGGCACGACGATGATCAAAGGGACGATGAACGAAGACAGCGAGTACACATTTGAAAAACCGAACGCGCCCTACAAGGTCATCTTTGACGCGGGTCCCGGTCATATAGTTGAAGTAGATGGAAAAGAAATTACTGAATAACACTCTGAGGAGGAGGATATGAAAAAATTTGTATTAGGAGTATCGTTACTGCTGGTGCTCGCACTGAGTGCGCCGGCGATGGCACATTTTCAGATGATTTACAGTCCGGACAGCGTGCCGAAATCGAAGAAAATGACCCTCAAGCTGGTCTTCACTCATCCATTTGAGGCAGGCCATACTATGGATATCGGCAAGGATGATACGGGGAAAATCCATCCACCGGTTGCCTTTGGTGTGATGCACAAGAAAAAGAAAAAAGACCTTCTTAAAGGATTGAACCCGATTACCTTTACCAGCCTTACCAACAAGGGGAAAGCGTATGAAGCCGATGTCAAACTCAGGGGAATGGGGGACTATATCTTTTATTTTGTTCCCGCACCCTATTATGAAGGATCGGAGGATTGTTATATCCAGCACTGCACAAAGGTCATCTTCAATGTGGCTGGCGCACCGACGGACTGGGATGCCCCGGTGGGCAGCCCTCTCCCCGTGGAGATTCTTCCGCTGGACAAACCGTACGCCCTGTGGACCGGAAATGTCTTCCGTGGAGTTGTCACCTGTGGAGGCAAACCGGTTCCGTGCGCTGAGATCGAGGTTGAATATCTGAATCATGACGTCGAGGGTAACGCTTTCGTAAAAGAGGCGAAGGTCGAGGCGCCTCATGACGCCCTGATTACACAGACAATCAAGGCGGATGTAAACGGTGTGTTTACCTTCGGTATTCCGAAGGCGGGATGGTGGGGATTTGCCGCCCTTGGCGCGGGTGGAGATCTCAAGTACAAAGGTAAAGAACTTTCTCAGGATGCAGTAATCTGGGTTCAGGCGCTTGATATGAAATAAGCGAAAAGGGCCAGCAAGGGGGAGAAGGTTTGGCGGCCTACCCCCTCGCAGCCCCCCCAAAAGCTCTCAAAGACAATTTCCCCCAGAGGGGGTTGTGTGCCTTTATGAGGCTTTGTTTATTAACATAACGATTTGTATGAAAAATGTCAAAAGGAAAGAAGGAAGCGAAAAAGGGAAAAACAGGGAAGAAACATGTTCTTATGACCATGACACATCTGATCATATACTCTGAACACCTTCTTTAAATTAACCGCAATGGAGGAGTGAAAATAAATGAAATACATTAAGAGAAGTCTAATCGTATTGGCCTGCATTTTCTGTGCGGGCATATTGGCAGGGGGACAAACCGCTTTCAGTGCGATGTCCAACTACGATCTTGAACATAAGATCAATGAACTGAATGAACGACTGGAGAATGCCGAGGGAGGCAGTACGCTCGGCGAGTGGCTGAACCACGTAACCCTTTCCGGAACGATCGAGCTGGATTACAGCTATACCGATCCAAGAGATGTTGCGGATGCAACCAGCGACTCGACCTCCGATCTTGATATCGGTGCAGTGGAACTGGGAGCCGAGGTGCAGTTTCACGAATACGTAACCGGAAATATCATATTCAAGGGTGAGGCGCTCGACGGTGATGACGACAGGGTTTTCTGTGATGAAGCAACGATTACCATACAGAAGGAAGGGTTTCCTCTCTACTTTGCAGGCGGAAGAGGGGGTCAGCCGTTCGGCGTGTTTGAAAGTCACCTTATCAACGATACCATCACGCAGGACTGTTACGAGGTTGCCAAAACAGGCGCTACTCTCGGATTCGTGCCCGGAATGCTGGGACTCGACATATCGATGTCGGTATATAAAGGAGACGCGCTTATAGAACATCTGGATGAAGCCGAAGTCGGTGCCGCCGTTTTACTGCCGGATAACGATGACGTTTCTTCCTGTATAGTAAACGTCACGATGGAACCGGTGGAAGGTCTGCTCCTTGCCGCGTACTGGGATTCCGAGCCGGGCGAGTATGAGAGAAATGAAACCGCAGGCGGGACGATCCACTTTGAGCTCGAAAGAATCACATTAGACGCGGAATACATCGGAGCGGTAAACAGAGACAGGGAACCGGGCAATGAAGAGTATAAGGAATCGGCCTGGTTTGCTTCGGCGGCGATTCAACTCGCCGATCCCCTGGAAATAGCACTCCGATACGAGTCTTTTAACGACGATATCGATGGCAACCAGGATGGACATTTAGAAAACAGGTATTCCGTGGGTGCCAACTATACCCTGTTCGAAAAAGATCCATTTGCCGCCACGCTCATGCTTGAGTACCGCAGGAGCAATTACGAAAATGAAAATGGTGTCACGGTTGAAGATACGGTGAACGAAGCGTTCGCCAAGCTGGCGTTCGAATTTTAAACGTGTCGACCGGTGTCATAACGGTTGAAGCAAAGGATTATGAGGCAAGGAGACGGCCGGTTACTGATGAAAAAAGAGATCAGGCGTTACTGGCGCTTTCTTGCCCATTCTTTGCTGCATATATGACCGGGGGTCCGGATAATTGAGATAAAAGACGCCGAACATACATAGCATCAGGGTATATTTTTTTCACATAAAAGTTAGAGTACTCAAACTTTTCAGAAAGAAATGCCGCGAACTATCCATTGCATCGGTAAGTAACGACAGAAGGCTCCGGCGTGCGCCTGTTTATTCCTGCAGTGACCACGAAGAACATCTCGGTGTTTTCCGTACCGGGCAATGGGATACGGCATCCCCTTATACGTCCGAAAAATAACATGAATAATCTGTATCGCAGGGATTGCGATGCACAGAGAAAGAATCGAGGCATGGCAGGTTGATTGCCCTTCTTCTTTCCAGATACCAGTGAATGAGGAGATAGTGGATATGCGAATAAGACTTACATTGCAGTATTTGTTGGTAGCAGCCGGTTTGATTGTTGCTCTTGCCGCCCCTGCGTGTGCAGCGGGAGGTCCAAAAGCCAGTAAAAGTCCAAGACCCGTTGGTGTGGTCAACTCCAGCAACGGGGGAGTGTATGAAAAAGGGCAGTACGGCATCATATTTAAGTACATAACCTTTGAACAGGATCAACTGTACAGCGGAAATGACAAGGTCGATTTTACACGGCCGATACATGGTCAGCAACCGGGGAAAAAATGCAATGAAAAATCGATGCGGCAGTTTCAGATGACATTGCGGGCGGGACTTACCGACCGTATCGACGCGAGACTGATCGTCCCCTTCTTTGACAAGGAAATGCAGCGGAAATCCTGGAATAACGATTTCTCCGATGACAACTCCGGCATCGGCGATATCAAACTCATCGGCCGGTACCGGATCTGGTCCCAGAAGAGGAAAGACCCCTTTAATCTCGCCATCGGTGCGGGCCTGAAATTTCCTACCGGAAGCACCGACGACACGGACGATAACGAGGCATGTCTTCCGGGGTTTCTGCAGACCGGTTCCGGTTCATGGGATCCGGTTGTAGAACTGGGAGCTCACAAGGTTATGGGGCGTCACTGGATTTCAAGTTATTTGATGTATCAGATGACTTCCGAGGGTGAATTGGGTGACAAAGATTATGAAAAACCCGATTTGTTCAAATACAATCTCGGCTATGCCTACGCAATTTCCAGACTGTTTGATCTGCAACTCGAATGTAACGGAGAACTCAGGGGAAAGGCAAAATTAAACGGAGCAAAACAGGAAAACAGCGGTGGACATACCGTGTATCTGACTCCGGGGCTGCATTTTAAATTTCATAAGGGTATGCACCTCGATTTCGGCGTTCCCGTGCCGGTATATCGTGATTTGAACGGGACACAACTTTCGGAAGATTTCCGCGTTGTGGCCAAGCTGGCAATGAAATTTTAACGATTTGATAACAAGGGAGGAAAACCATGTTTAACATACAGAGAATACATAGAACCAAGGTACGGAAGGCGGCACTGATAACCGCTGCTGTCTTTTTAATGCTTGTCTCGCTGTTTTCCGTTGGAGGAGCCGACGCGTCGATGAAAACACCGCCCCCGGAGAAAGCCAAGGTAATCATCATCGGGGATCGGGTTGTGGACATCGCTTACAACCTGGGCGTTCTTCCTGAAGCCATGTCGGTTCGCGGTGGCCTGTGGCCCATGGCCAAAAAGCTGAAAGTCGCAAGTCAGATACTGGGATGTCCGCGGTGTATCACCGTTCACAAAGATGTTGTCCCCAATGCATGTAAGAAATGTGGCGTGACACGCCTCATAATAGAGAAGAGCAACCCCTACTGCCTGTACAAACCAAAGGTCAAACCCGAAAATGTCGTCCCTCTCATGGCCGGAACCAATGTGACCATTGAATATGTCGACTTTTCGGAAGGGATCGAGCAGGCGGTTCGCCGGACTGCTCAGCTGTTGGATTGCACAGGTAAGGCAACAGCGGTCATCAGTAAATATCGTAAACAGCTTGCTTCGGTCAATGCCGCACTTCCGAAAGAAAAATCAGGGAAACGGGTGGTTATTTTAAACGGGATCTATCAGACCGCTACCGGAAAAACGATGCTGCGGGTTGAAGCCCCCGGTGGATATGCCGATCAGTTTCTGCTGTCGAAACTGGGATGCGTCAATGCGGGCGATGCCTTCAAGCCGTCCCAGGGAAAACCCAGTAAAGGGCATTACATGGTTCGCAGGAAAAAGGGGGAAATGGTTCTCACGCCTCTGATCGCGGCCGATCCCGATATTATCGTTATGACCGGTGATGCATTCGCGGTTCAAAAAGCATTGGCCGACTATCAAGCCCTCCACCCGGAACTGGCGAAGATTAAGGCCATCCGGAACCTGGCTGTGTATGCGTTGCCCCCCTATATCGACTCCGGTGTTTTGGAATATCCCGGCGTCCTGCGGAAATGGGCTGTAGCCCTGGCCCGGTAGGGTAAACAGATACGGTGCAGATGTTGAAATCTTCAATATCTTTTGTTGCCTGCTCCCGATCAAGAGGGGCAGGCAACATACCTCCGGCACAGAAACATTGTACGAAACGATTCATAATCCGGCCGGCAAAACAGTTTGTTCAGACGAAAGGATGGCCAATGGCAGAAAAGATTGAATGGATTATATTTATCGGCAGCATATCGGCGATGGGGATGTACTGTTTGATTACATCAATTGTGGAGTGACATGCGGCAAAAGACTTAAAACGGGCAACGAAAAAGTAAACAGCAAGGAAATCAAATGATTATCATAAACAATCCTCAAAAAACCACTACAATACGCATGAAAGGGTAAGGATGAGTCCGCGATTTGAAACATGGGAAAGAGGGGTGAACGATTTACCCCGATCCGAATCTGCATTTGAAAAATGGCTGTTTGTGGGCATTGCAGGAGTGCTGTTCGGTGGCAAACCCGGTGAATTATTGAGAATTAACGCCGCGAAATACGGGCTGGCAGTTGACGACCTTACGGCTCGCATGTCATTGCTTTCGGAGACCTGGGGATTTTCGTTCATCGTGGTGTACCGCTGCGATCCGTATGCGACGATTGTAATTTACAATACAGTGATGACAGAGAAGGCCCTTTCGGAGGTATCAGAGTGGGCGCTTAATGAGCTGGGGTACCCCGGCACTGTCGGCCCGGAAGAATTTTTAAATGAAATAGGACAACGCTGGCAGAATACGGGAAAGATTCCCCACGAAATCGGCCTTACACTCGGCTATCCCGTCAAGGATGTCCTTGGATATATGGGGTTATTGTCTGCCCGGTGTACAGGAACCTGTGGCTGGAGAATTTATGGAGATCCCGCTCCCTCACTGAGCAGGGGTCGTCGATACGTGAGAGCAAAAAGACAGGCTGTTGATTTTTTATCTTCCTGACACCACATATTAAGCAGCCAAGACAGCCACAGCCGATAAAGTGAGGCAAACAGATACCACGATTGTACGACGAACAGTACATATACAGAATACAGATTTTAACATCACACGAGAAATCGATACGACAACCGGAAATGAGGTTCACATGAAAACAGGATTCCTTGTACCCCCGATGAATTCTTTTGAGATACATAATCCCGATGAAGAGACCGACATCCTCAATCATATCAATTGTATAGCGAAGGAAGACCCCCGTGAGCAGGACAACAGAAGGGCTGTCTGGGACGTTAACAGCTTCTATCATTGTTCAACGATCGGCACCTGTCTTACGTTGTCTGAACAGAAAAAAATCCTGAAAAAGGAAAAGATCGATATCAGAAACCGCAGTTCATACCAGATACACTGTATCGTGCTTTCAAATATCGAAACCGAGAACCGTCTTTCACGCAAGATCAATAATCTTCTGGATCGCAAATATCAGAATGAGATTGTGGATTTCTCAGATCTTAAAGAACAGGATTTTCTATCAATCTGGAACAGAAGACTCAAGACAGGCCAGATATGCGGGATGTACTGGGCAGCAATAAGCAGCAGGCGTTGTTCCGATAGGATGCTGATGAAGCTTTTCGGGGATGTACACATGCTCTCTCATCTCAACGGAGGCGAAATACGGGGATCTTTACAGGAAGCGGACAGGATTAAAGACGAAAATATCATGCTGAAAGAGGACCTCAGACAGGAAAAGAAGATAAAGAAACGGATGATGAAGAATATGTATGCCCTGGAGAGAAATCTCACCAACATGAATGACAAATATCGAGATGTCATTATCGAAAACAGAAAATTGATTGAGACCCTGGCAGATGAGACTTTCGGGGGAACAATTGAGAAGCTTGAAGCTGAGAATAAAGCCTTGAGGGATTGCTGTGAACAAAACGAAAACAGACTGAAGAATTATAAGATATCCATCGCATCTCTGAGAGATAAAAAGAGGGCGATGAAGTCGGAATTATCGCTTCTTAGAAAGAACAGCGATATCCTGGCACGCGAATTAAGCGATGCGATTGAACGGGTGTTAGCCTCCTGTCAACAGTGCGACAAAAGCTGCCCCGCCTTCGATCTTTGTCAAAAAAGAATTTTGATAGTCGGGGGGATCGAGAAGATGAAAGCGTTGTATCGTGATTTGATTGAAGGAAAGGGAGGAGCGTTCGATTATCACGACGGGTATATGCACGGGGGTGAAGGCATTTTGAGGGAAAAAGTCGAACGATCCGATTTTGTTTTGTGTCCCGTAGATGTCAACAGCCACAACGCGTGTCTGAGTGTCAAGAAAATATGCAAGAAAACAGATAAACCGTACTGGATGCTTTCAAGTTCCAGTCTGAGCAGCATTACACAGTCGCTGGCCCAACTGGGCATGCAGGCCGGATGATGCTGCCATATCCGCTTTACGGGGAATACGATTACAGACGAGCGGAAAAGACACCCGGCTCAATCGCCGGAAGGGGAGGATGTGTGCTATGGCAGAACAAATTCTACAGGCATTCAGGGAAAAAAAGGAATTTAACATACCCGAATTGGCGCTGCGGCTCCAGGCAGACATACGCCTCGTTAAAGAGGTGGTGGACTACCTGGTACATCTGGGAAAACTGAAGGTCAAGAAAAAGCACCCTCCGCGCGCCGGGAATATTCCCGCCAGCGCGTTCCTGAGGTGTCGCTGCAGCATCAGGGGATCGTCTGGTGACACATACGTACGTACGGGAAGACCATGCTCCGGAAGAAGGAATGCATCGGTGTTTTTAACAGGCCGACCGGCGATACAGTAATCGTGCCGGGCTCCGCACGTGGGTAACAGGGTTATGAAGGAAAGCGATATGAGCAATACGGGTATATGGGAAAGGTTTATCGATCGAACGGCACGAAGGCCCGAGGGGAAGTGGGCGATAAAGAAATACGCCAACCCGAAAGGACACTATCTCTCCTTTAAAATCATCATAGACGCTCTCTGTTTGAACAGGGAAGATATCTATTGTGAAATAGGGTGCGGTGGAGGAACGCTTTTAGGCATGGTCATGCCGCGAGTAAAGAGGGGATCAGCTATCGACCACAGCATCGATATGGTTGAACTCTCCATAAAAAACAACCGCCCCTATGTCGAGGAGGGAACATTAGAGATCGTTCAGGGAAATGCCCAGCATCTCCCCTGGAAAAACGAACAATTCACGACATGTGGCAGCGCCAATATGTTCTTTTTCGTTGATGATCCCGAGGCCATGCTTGCCGAGATATTCAGGGTCTTAAAGCCGGGTGGAAGATTTTCCATGGTCACCATGGGCAATGGTCTCCTCGGGAAAATCATCTTTGGCTGGCTCTATAAACTGAAAACCTATCCCACTATCGAGATGATATCCATGTTCCAATCAGCCGGCTTTTCAAACATACAGGTAAAACCGGCCTGGAGCGTGATGCAGGTCTGTTACGGAGAAAAACCACGCTAAGCTCCGAGGTTACACGAATACATCCATGAAGCAACGGCTTAAGCGCTGCTGAAGACACGAATTTTAAAAGAGAAATCCGATTATTTACGGAACAAATTATATTACATTGAGGAGGAGAACAATGAACAAGGTACTGATTATTTACGGAACGACGACCGGCAACACGGAACAAATGGCTGAGATTATAAAAGGAGAACTAAAATCAGCCGTCAAAGAAGTTGAGGTCAAGGAGGTAACCGATGCTTCGGTAACAGATCTGACCGCAGATCATGATATTGTGTTGCTGGGATGCGCGGCCTATGGTTTCGATTCCATAGAATTGCAGGATGATTTTCAGGAATTCTACGACGAGATGAACGACATTCAGTTAGGCGGTAAGCTGTACGCGGTTTTTGCTCCCGGCGACAGTTCATATGAATTCTTCTGCGGCTCGGTGGATATGCTGCAGGACAAGATGAATCAACTCGGCGGGAAGATGGTGGTGGATGGCCTTAGGATAGACGGTGATCCTGACGATTTTGAAGAAGTTATTGCGAATTGGGTCAAATCGATTACTGAAGCCCTTTAGCACGGCACGCCCAAAAACATCCATCCTTGACAGCACGCTACTTGTGTTATAGTCGTGGTATAAAAAACATCATATCTGGTTGCCTGACACCGAAGAGTGGTTCGAGCAACCTTTTATGCTTGAGAAAATGAAATATAGATTACGTGCATCTTTTATATGTACAGCCCTTCTTTTGCTTGTCTTTCCGCAAATATCTTTTTCACACCCCCACGCTTTCATTGATAACAGGCTTACGATGATCTTTGATAATGATGGCTTTGCAGGAATACATGTGGAATGGATGTTTGACGAGTTTTTCAGCAACATGATAGCCGGCGATTATGACAGGAATCAAAACAACATATTGGAGACCTCCGAAATAACCGTGATTAAAAAGGAGGCCTTTGACAACCTCGCCAACTTTGATTACTTCACTGCTGTCAGGATCGACGGAAACCCTTTTAAGGTTAAATACGTTCGTGATTTTTCGGCGATACTGAGGGACGATACGCTTATCTATCACTTCTTTGTTCCCTGTCACGTCAAGGCGTCCCCCGCGTTCAAGGAGATTGTGGTTTCACAGTACGACCCCACTTATTATACCGACATGTCGCTGGACGAAGGACAAAAAGTGATTATAGAGGGCAATCCAGGGATTGAAACCAGTTGTCATATTTCCGAAAACCCAAAGATATCGTATTATTTCGGTCTTATTCATCCCATAGAAACGATCGTAAAGTTCAGGCTGAAAGATGAATAAATTATCGGCAGTTATCTTGATAGTATTACTGGTGGCGTGCGCAAGTCAGGCTGTCGCTCAGAATCCCTTTGTTTCAAAGAAAGACACGCGAGAAAACATTTCACCGTCGTACGTTAAACCATATCCATTTCTTGCAAAAATCTCTATCTGGCAACAACGGCTCAATCAGAAAATGGCAGATTTGACAAGGCACGCCCGGGAAACGAAGAGCTTGAAGCCTCTGTTTTTGCTGATTATCATCTCCTTCGCGTATGGCGTACTGCACGCAGCCGGTCCCGGTCACGGAAAGGCGGTGGCCACATCCTACATGGTTTCACGTAACAGCAATCTCAGGGAATGCGTTATCATGGGCAACCTCATTGCCCTTTTTCATGGATTATCCGGAATCCTGCTGGTGCTTGCCGTACATTTTATCCTCCAGAGCACGGTAATGGGGTCCCTGGAGCACCTGACACGCACAACCCAGATCATAAGTTACAGCCTTATTACGGCGTTGGGACTGTTTCTCTTGGCAAAAAATTTCTATTCCCGGAAGAGACAACCCGAGCCGGAGATATTGAATCATTCGGGGCACGCCATGAAGAAACAGAGGGGGCCGGTGGCGGCGGCTTTGATCGTGGGGATTATTCCCTGTCCCGGGGTTGTCCTGATAATGCTTTTTGCCATGTCTCTGAAGATGATATGGTTAGGGCTGTTGCTTGCTTTTGTTATGATTTTCGGTATGGCCGTTACTATATCGGCAACGGTGGTCGCCGTGGTCGCCGGCAAAAATATGCTTCTGGGCACGCTGGAGCAAAAGAACAGGGCGGTTGTCGTTGTTGAGCAAACCCTGACCATAACAGCCGCCTCGATTGTAACGATTCTGGGATTCACCCTTCTTGCCGCAGCAATATGATCTATAAATACGGAGTTACTAAACACTCCCCATTAAAAAAGATGCTCCGGCAATTGTTTTATGGTGTCGATCTTCACACAGGCCATCTCTGTATCCGGAAGAACGGCAAGAGATGAAGTGCCGACGGGCAGGATACAACGATTGAATCCCATTCTGCACGCCTCCTTGATTCTCTCATCTATCCGTCCGACACCGCGCACTTCCCCCGTCAACCCCACCTCACCGCAGACAACGGTGCCGAAATCGATCGGCCTGTCGAGGAAACCTGATATCAGCGATGAAATGATGCCGAGATCCACCGCCGGCTCATCCAGTTTCACTCCCCCGGCAACATTTATGAATATATCGTGATTCCCAAGGTGAAATCCGCATACCTTTTCCACCACAGCCGCGAGCAGGGACACCCTGTTGTGGTCCACACCGATAGTCGTTCTCCTGGGAATGCCGAAGGTGTTTTCACTTACCAGGGACTGGATCTCTACCAGTACAGGCCGCGTACCTTCCATGCTCGGCACAACCACTGAACCGACCGCGTTCTTCGGTCTCTCCGACAGGAAGAGGGCCGACGGGTTGGCAACTTCGACAAGACCGTTTTCTCTCATCTCAAAGACGCCTATTTCATTGGTGGGACCATACCTGTTTTTTACATTTCGTACGATCCTGAAGGCATGCCCTGAATCACCTTCAAAATACAGGACTGTGTCCACCATATGTTCCAGTATCTTTGGTCCCGCGATTGTTCCTTCCTTTGTCACGTGGCCTATCAGGAATAAGGGCACTCCTGTCTTCTTTGACATCAGTATGAGCTTCTCTGATGCCTCTCGTATCTGGCTGACGCTGCCCGGAGCGGAGCTGAGTATTGACGAGTACACCGTCTGAATCGAATCGACAACCACTATATCAGGCTTGATCTTTCGTATCTGTTTCAGAATATTTTCAAGCGATACCTCGACAAGCACTATCAGGTTTTTCGACGAAACCCCGACACGTCTGGCCCGCAGTTTGATCTGCGTCGCCGATTCCTCCCCCGACACATAGAGAGCTACCAGGCCGCTGTCGGCAAGCTTCTGCATGGCCTGCAGGAGCAGGGTGGACTTCCCTATTCCGGGATCTCCCCCTATCAGTATAGCGGAACCGCTCACTATCCCCCCTCCCAGTACCCGGTCAACTTCTGCGATACCGGTCAGGATTCTGTCCCTTTCATCCGCCTCGATAGTGTCGATGGAGACAGGCTCCTCACTCAACCACGCCTCCAAAGAGTCTTCCGATGAAACATCCCGCATCTCTTCTTCGACAAACTGGTTCCACTCACCGCAGGAAGGGCATTTCCCAAGCCACTTTGCGGATTGATGCCCGCAATTCTGACAGAAAAAGGCGGTTTTTATCTTTTTCACTACGGACCCCTCCTCTCGCATCAATATAGTTATGAAGGTGACAAACCCTATCCAATTTAATCTCTTTACGCAACCCAAAACCCCTTTCATGAGTGGAGCGGCACGCTGACACATGCCGAATGCTGCCCCTTTAGGATACAAGCCCCCTGCCCATACGCCGGCATCAGACGGAGTTCCCGATATCCTGCAGATGCGTACGGAGATACATCGTTCCAGCCACTCCGGATACCATTGCCGCCCGCAGTCCCAAGTCCCGAAAAGCGAGAAAATCTTCACTTATGGATGGACACAAAATAACAATTCTGGTATGAGATCAGTTTGTCAATATTTCAGGGAGATGGTGTTTATGAATAATCCAAATTTTAGTTCGGGCCCATGTGCCAAGAGACCGGGGTGGGATATTACCGTTTTGCAAGACGCGGCGTTAGGCCGGTCTCACCGGAGCGCTCTCGGCAAGGAAAAACTTGAACGGGCGATACTCGACAGCAAAAAAGTACTCGGAATACCCGAAGAATATCTTCTCGGCATACTCCCGGCGTCGGACACCGGGGCATTTGAAGGGGCAATGTGGTCCACCCTCGGGCCAAAACCGGTAACCGTTCTCGTCTGGGAAAGTTTCAGCAAAGGATGGGCGACAGATGTCGAAAAGCAATTGAAACTCAACCCCACTGTATTGGAGGCGGGCTATGGAGAAATTCCCGATTTAACGGGGATCGACTGGTCAAACGATGTCGTGTTCGTGGCTAACGGAACAACCAGCGGGGTCAAGATACCCGACTGGGAATGGATCCCCGACGACAGGGAGGGACTGACCCTCTGTGACGCGACCAGCGCGGTCTTTGCCATGGATATAGACTGGCGAAAGATTGATGTCCTCACCTATTCCTGGCAGAAATGTCTCGGAGGAGAAGCCGCCCACGGGATACTGGTTCTGAGTCCGCGTGCGGTGGCGCGCATCGAATCGTATGATCCGCCCTGGCCGATGCCGAAGATATTCCGCCTTAAGAAGGGAAGCGCTCTCAACAAGGCTATTTTCAAGGGGAGCACGATTAACACCCCTTCAATGCTGTGCGTTGAGGATTATCTGGATGCCCTTGCCTGGGCAGGGAATATCGGACTGCCGGGTCTTATAAAAAAGAGCGCTGCCAACCTGGAAGTGGTTGAAGAGTGGGTAGCCCGAACCGACTGGATAGATTTTCTCGCCGTTTCCGCAGAGATACGGTCCAGCACCTCTGTCTGTCTGAAGGTCACGGATCAGAAATTCCAGTCACTGTCCAAAGAAGATCAGGCGGCTTTTATCAAGGATGTTGCCGGAAGCATGAGTAAGGCAGACATCGCCCATGATATGGGCTCCTACAAGGATGCCCCTCCCGGTTTTCGCATATGGTGCGGACCGACAGTGGAAGCATCCGATATCAAGGCAGCTGTCGAGGCGCTGGAGTCGGCATGTCTGAACAGAATGGAACCAATCTAAAGAATCGGGCAAATGCACCGTTACTAATACGAGGAAAGGGATAAACAATTGATGAAAAAGGTTCTGGTAAGCGATACCCTCGCGCAAGAGGGAATTGAAATATTTAAGAATGCTCCGGATATTGAGGTTGACGTAAAGACCAACCTTACTCCGGATGAACTGAAAGAGGTAATAAAGGACTACGACGGCCTGGCTATACGGAGCGCTACCAAGGTCACAAAGGATATCATCGACAACGCCGAGCGCCTCAAAGTTGTCGGCAGGGCCGGAATCGGCCTTGATAATGTCGACGTCCAGGAAGCGAGCAAAAAGGGAATCGTCGTCATGAACACTCCCGGAGGCAATACCATTACCACGGCGGAACACGCCATAGCCATGATGTTTGCCCTGGCCAGAAGAATCCCCCAGGCTACCGTCTCCACAAAAGAGGGGAAATGGGAAAAAAAGAAATTCATGGGTTCTGAAGTGTCAAACAAGACACTGGGAATTGTCGGCATCGGAAGAGTGGGTTCCATAGTGGCCAATAGGGCTCAGGGACTGAAAATGAACGTCATAGCCTATGATCCCTTTATTTCACGGGAAGCTGCGGAGAAGATGGGGATCACCCTTGCCTCTCTCGATGAGGTGCTGGGAAAAGCCGATTTTGTCTCGATACATACTCCTCTGACAGATGAGACACGGAGTCTGATCGATGCATCCGCTTTTGATAAGATGAAAGATGGGGTATTCATCATCAACTGCGCCAGGGGGGGTATCGTCTCTGAAAACGATCTGCACGACGCCGTCGTTTCAGGAAAGGTCGCCGGGGCAGCCCTCGATGTCTTTGAAGAAGAACCCACCAGGAATATGGCCCTGATTTCTCTGGACAATGTCATCTGCACGCCGCACCTGGGCGCGTCAACGGACGAGGCCCAGAAAAATGTCGCGATAGCCGTCGCACAGCAGATCGTTGATTGCCTCACAACCGGAGAGATAAAAAATGCCGTTAATTTCCCCTCTATCAGCGGGGAAGAGCTTGCTCTCATAAACCCATACCTGGCTCTGGCCGAAAAACTCGGAATTTTCGAGGCGCAGCTTGTCGAGGGGGGAATCAAGGAAGTCGCTATTGAATACAGCGGCGCTATTCTCGATTATAACGTCGCGCCCGTCACCATATCGTTCCTGCGGGGACTCCTGACACCGGTGTTGAAAGAAAATGTGAATTACATCAACGCGCCCATTATCGCAAAGGAACGGGGCATAAAAGTGATCGAATCAAAGAGCAGTGAAATCAAAGATTATAAAAATATGGTTTCAGTCACCGTGAAGACCGACCAGGAAGAGCTGTTCGCCGCCGGGGCAATCTTCGGGCGACAGGACCTGAGGATTGTGTGTATCAACAAGTTCATGCTGGATGTCATTCCGGAAGGCCATATGCTGGTGCTTTACAACAATGACCGTCCCGGAGTTATCGGAAACATAACAACCACTCTCGGGAATGACACCGTGAACATCGCACGCCTCCATCTGGGACGCGAACAGGTAGACGGAAAAGCGCTTGTCGTGCTGAGCACCGACAGCCCTATTTCCAAAGATACCATGAAAAAGCTCAAGGATCTTCCCAATATACTATCTGTCGTCAGGATAGACATGTAGATACTCCCGGCGAAGGGTACGCCGCCGGGAAATGTAACGTGAAGGAAAAACCATGGCAAATGTGATAATCGTCGGAACTCAATGGGGCGACGAGGGGAAAGGTAAAATCGTTGACATTTACGCGCGTGAAGCGGATGTCATAGCACGTTTTCAGGGAGGCAACAACGCGGGACATACCCTTGTTGTCCAGGGAAAACAAACCATACTTCATCTTGTGCCCTCGGGCATTCTTCACAATCACAAGACGTGCATTCTCGGCAACGGAATGGTCGTTGATCCCGCCGTGCTGATCAGCGAAATTGATGATCTCCACGAAAAAAACCTGTTCCCCCCCGACACAAAACTGTATATCAGTGAAAACGCCCATATTATCATGCCATATCACAGGAGTGTGGACAATGCCCGCGAGGTGCGCAAGGGATCACGAAAAATCGGAACGACGGGAAGGGGTATCGGTCCCGCCTATGAAGATAAAATTACACGCATTGGAATAAGGCTTGCCGATCTTCTTAACAGAGAAACCTTCGGCGAGATGCTGCGGAGAAATGTTGAGGAGAAAAATTTCTACCTGACGCAATTCTACAACGCAGAGCCGGTGGAATATGACGCTATATTCGACGAATATAACGGATACGCGGATCGGCTGCGACAGTATGCGGCAAACACATCGCTGATAATCGACAGAAAAATCAAAAGTGGCGAAAACGTTTTGTTTGAAGGCGCACAGGGATGCCATCTCGATATCGACTACGGCACCTATCCCTTTGTGACCTCCTCCAACACCGCCGCGGGAGGTGCCTGTTGCGGATCAGGGATAGGTCCCACGCAGATCGATGCTGTCGTGGGTATCTGCAAGGCGTATACAACCAGGGTCGGGGAAGGGCCTTTTGTAACGGAACTGACCGATGAGATCGGAGAGCGAATCCAGAAGGCCGGCGCGGAGTTCGGCGCAACAACCGGAAGAAAACGCCGGTGCGGATGGCTCGACATGGTTCTTGTCAGGGAATCGGTCCGAATCTCAGGAGTTACCGGTATAGCGCTTACCAAACTGGATGTTCTTACGGGAATCGATACAATCAAGATATGTGTCGCGTACAAGACAGATACAGGAAAATTTACCGAATATGTACCTTCCGACGCACAACTTGTCGGGCAATGTGCCCCGGTGTATGAGGAAATGGACGGATGGGAGGAAGATATCAGCACGGCACAAACCATAGACGACCTGCCGGCTAACGCGATACGGTATATCGAAAGACTGGAAGAAATGGCCGGAGTAAAAATGTCGCTCATCTCCGTCGGACCGGGGAGGGATGAAACCATTATTATGGAAAACCCATTTATGTAAATTCCCATTACCACAAAGATTGTTCAATCCAGGGAGGTATTTCTATCAACGGCATTTCATTAGATTCAAAAAATCTCGTACTACAGTGCATAAACGCGGCTCTGGACAGAAAAGCGGAAGATCTCGTTATACTCAAAGTCAAAGATGCATCATCCTTTGCCGACTATTTTCTTATATGCAGCGGCAATTCAGACCGTCAGATACAGGGGCTTGCCGATCATATCAGCCAGAAACTGAAAAAAGCGGGTATATACCCCCTTGGAATTGAAGGAGAGCGTTCCGGAAGCTGGATTCTGATGGATTATGGTGACGTTATAATACATATATTCTACAAGCCCGTGAGGGAGTTTTACGATATTGAGGGTTTGTGGTCGGATGTACCCAGCATGTCCATTGAAGAATCCGTAGAGGAACTTACCGACCTCAATGATGATATGTGAAACGAAAAAAGTGGTTTCCGGTTTTTCCGACATATTGTTTCCCCCGCAGTGTATTGGCTGCGGAGCCGTCCTGACAACCGGAGACGAACATCCTTTCTGTCCCGACTGTTTCTCCACACTGCACTTTATACGCTCCCCCCTGTGCACCTCCTGCGGGCTGCCCTTTACCGAAACGGGAGAGAATCATCTTTGCGAAGAGTGTGCCCTGTCGAATCCGCCCTTTTCCATGGCCAGGGCATTGGGCAGCTATGAAAAAACCCTGCTGGACGTCATTCACCTGTTCAAGTATCATGGAAGGGTATCGATCGGAGAAGCGCTGGGGAAAATGATGGCGACAGCCCGTTACGACTCCCTCGAACCATCCGACTATTCGACGATTATGCCAGTTCCGCTTCATCCGAAGAAATTGAGAGAGAGGGAATTTAATCAATCTCTCATCCTCGCGAAAGAGATATCGAAACGATTTTCTGTCCCCCTTGACTTTATGGCTCTCAGGAGAACGATTCCGACTGAGGCGCAAGTCACCCTCTCGCAGCGGAAACGAGCGGCAAATGTAAAAGGTGCTTTTGCGGTAACAGAACGCGGCAGAATTGAAGGCCGGAAGATATTGCTGGTAGATGACGTATACACCACAGGCAGCACAGTCAAGGAGTGTGCCGCAACATTGATGAAAAACGGCGCCCAAGAGGTGGCGGTACTTACCCTCGCACGCGCATGACACACAGAGAGGTCCCTATGAATAACATTGTATCCAGGGAAGATTTGAAGGGACAGATTAAACGTCTCAAGGAAAAGGGGAAAAAAATTGTTTTCACCAACGGTTGTTTTGACATCCTTCATATCGGCCACGTACGATACCTCAACCAGGCAAAAGAGCTCGGAGACATTCTGGTGCTTGCCCTTAACAGCGACTCATCCGTCCGGTCGATAAAGGGGCCGTCACGTCCCGTCGTTCCTCAGGATGAAAGAGCGTATATAATGGCATCTCTCGATATGGTTGATTATGTTACCATATTTGATGAAGAGACCCCCCGTGAACTGATAGAGTACCTCGAACCCGACATCCTGGTTAAGGGAGGAGACTGGAGCGAAGACAGCGTCGTCGGGCGCGAATCGGTGAAAAAGAGCGGCGGGAAGGTCGTCATCGTTCCACAGTTCAACGCATCCTCAACGGATCACCCCGCGTCGACAACAAATATTATAGAAAAAATACTCGATGTCTATAAAGATAATAAATAGTTTTTTCTTTACAAAAACAGCTTCATTGTATATATGGTTCTATTCAATTTGAGGAAGCGGAGAAAAAGATAAATGACACCGGAGCAACTCGAATATTTCAGGGAACTGTTCACAGAGAGAATCGAAGGCTTATTGGGCGAAGCGGGTAAAACCGTTTCCGACATGACCGGAGGCACTGAAAGTTTTCCCGACGTCACTGACAGGGCAGCGCAGGAATCCGACAGGAACTTTGAACTGAGGATACGGGACAGGGAAAGAAAACTGGTAAAGAAAATGCGGGAGGCCCTTCAGCGTATTGACGACGGCACCTTCGGAATATGCGAGGTATGCGGGAAAGATATCTCGGAAAAAAGGTTGATGGCGCGCCCGGTTACTACCCTTTGCATAGATTGTAAGACAAAGCAGGAAGAACAGGAAAAACAGAGAGGAGAATAACCTTCTTTCAGCACAACTCAACCGTCTGAGAACACCGTACCTCTCTTACCTTTAAAAACAACATACCGTAACAGATTCTACAGCCTTTCCTGAAGGCCTGCATGGATATTCATGCCGTGACACCGTAACAATCGAAAAGGAAACCACTATATGGTGGTCTGTGCGAACAAGCGGAACGTAAGGAACTCCCGATGTATATCAATGTAGCCGTAAGCATACCGTCAGCCAGACCATTCACCTATGCCGTGCCGGAGGGGATGGAAGATCAGGTAGCTGTCGGGAAGCGGGTCCTCGTACCGTTCGGCAGGAGAAAAGTAACGGGCTATATCGTCGGATCATCCCCCTCAACAGACATACCATCCGTCAAACCCATTATTGAACTGCTTGACGAAGAGCCTCTTTTCAACGCGGAGGACCTCGAATTCTATCAGTGGATATCTGATTATTATATGCACCCGCTGGGCAAAACCCTCAAGGCGTCTCTTCCTGGAGGGATCGATATGGAGAGTAACCTGTGGGTCTCTCGCCCCGATAATCCTACGGATGAAACGGAAGGCGTGTCAGAGAAGCAACGTACCATCCTGAGAACAGTGAAAGAATATCCCAATGGCCTCACCGCGGCTAGGTTAAAAAAAGAGACCGGACGAAACAATTTGCTCGGCGATCTCAGAAGACTTCAATCCCTGAAATATGTGACCCTTGAAAACAAAATCCGAAAGGCCGATGTAAAAAAGAAGATAGAGAAGGTAGTTACGCCGGTATCTCTCCCTCCCGGAAAAATACGGTTGACCGAAAAACAGCGAAATATTCTCGATTTCCTGAAAAAACACGGAGCGGTCGACCTGTCGATACTCCGCCAGGAATTCAAAAATGTTCAGGACACGATAAACAGGATGGAGGGAAAGGGCCTGGTACACACATCCTCACGGGAAACCTACAGAAGCCCGGGCGCGACTCCTCACATCGGGAATCAGAACACAGATATAGCCCTGAACAGTGAACAGGAGGCGGCCCTCGATACCATTGTCTCCGGAATACAGTCACGCGCGTATTTCCCCTGTCTGCTCCACGGAGTCACCGGAAGCGGCAAGACCGAGGTGTACCTGAGAGCAATAGAAAAAACCGTCGCACTTGGAGGCAGCGCTCTCTACCTCGTTCCGGAGATAAGCCTCACGCCCCAGTTGTTAAGCAGGATACGAAACAGATTCGACGAACGCATGATCGCGATACTGCACAGCGGTATCGGAAGAGGCACAAAATACGATGAATGGCGGAGAATACAAAAAGGGCAGGCCAGGATTGTCATCGGGGCAAGATCGGCCGTATTCGCCCCGGCCGGAGACCTGCGACTTATTGTGGTCGACGAAGAACATGATTCCTCGTATAAACAGGATGACCGTCTCGCCTATAACGCGCGTGACCTGGCGATAGTACGGGCGAAACAGAGATCGGCAACCGTCGTTCTGGGCTCGGCGACACCGGGCATACAAACATACTTCAACACACAAAACAAAAATTTTACGCTCCTCGAACTGACGCAGCGGGTGGAAGGCAGGGATCTTCCACGCGTGGACATTATCGACATGACAAAAGAGGGTGGATCGGGGAAAAACGCGCCCATTTTTTCCAGACCCCTGATAAAAGCAATCCGCGATACGCTTGACGATGGAAAGCAGACGCTCCTCTTCCTGAACAGGCGTGGATTTCACACCTTTCTTTATTGTCTCGACTGCGGCTATATCTTCAAATGTCTCAATTGTTCCGTCGCCATGACGCATCACAGAAATGACAACTCTCTTCGCTGCCATTACTGCAACTTCAGCGTAAAGGCGCCCCCGATATGTCCCGCATGCGGAGGCACCCGCATCAACAGTTACGGCATGGGTACCGAGAAAGTCGAGGAGGCAATAACAACACTCTTCCCCGGCGCGAAGGTAAAGAGGATGGATAGTGATTCTACCTCAAAAAAAGGAGAGTCCGCGAAAATTCTCAAAGCCCTCGACAGGGGTGAGATAGATATCCTTGTGGGAACACAGATGATTACGAAAGGTCATGATTTTCCCGGAGTAACGCTGGTCGGGGTGGTATCAGCGGACAACGCTCTGAACATCCCGGATTTCAGGGCCGCGGAAAAGACCTTCCAGATACTAACACAGGTTTCAGGCAGAGGGGGAAGGGGGTCCTCACCGGGACAGGTTATCATACAGACCTTCAATCCGGGCAACTCCGCCATACGGCGGGCACAGGAGTACAACTATATCAGCTTCTACAACGACGAGATACAAACGCGCCGTGAACTGGGCTATCCGCCCTTCAGCCGTATGATAAACCTCACAATATCAGCCACGAATGAGACCCGGATCACCGATCACGTCAAAAAGATCAGTTCCGTTGCCAGAGATCTCGCGCGACAGTCAGGCGACACTATCTCCGTGCTGGGGCCGGCCGAGGCCCCCCTGTCGAGAATCAAGGGCCGTTACCGGTGGCACCTGCTCCTCAAGGGAAACGACATACACGCCCTTCACACCCTCACCGGCAACATAGTCGCAAACAACAGAGAAGCCGGCCTGCGCATCAGAGTAGACGTGGACCCTGTAAATTTTATGTAGAGCAGACATGTCCAAAACCGCAGATTCCGTTCAACAAATCGAAACACTTCGTTGTAACTACAAAATTCTTGATTTTTTACAATGGATTGGGCTATGCAAATAAAAAACCAACATCAAGAATCAACATACCGGTATTCAATATCTTTGATCTGGATTCTAACATGTAATGGTTTGCGTAAAGCAACCATGGAGTCTATATGACCATAAAATCAACTATTGCCCATGATATCATTTATACCGAATTTTCCGGAGAGCTTGTCCTGGAGGCGGCCCTTAAGCATATTGATTTCATTTTATCCCTGAAGAACCAATTTCCCAGCATCTATGAAGTTCATGATCACACAAACACAAATGCCATCAAATTGTCAGCGGACGACATTCAAAAAATCGCATCTTATTCAATAAAGTTGAAAGATTATTTTCGGCCTTATTTTATATCAATTTATGCTCCTACGGATTTTACATTTGGTATGGCGAGAATGTTTCAGGCATACTATACAATAGCAGGGCACGTTATTAATACCGAAATATTCAGGAATAAAGAGGCTGCAATACAATTTCTTAAAGACAATAAGTGCACGGATAGCTAAAAACGACATTCAGAGCGACGGCAAAAAGACGCCCCGCGTTAAGCAGTCGTTATACGCAAAAAATGAATGAGACTTTCAAAACATCAATAGCCGAAAAATTTCGAACTGCTGCTTTGGGATTTTTACGAATACAAAGAAATCTTGATCTTTCCCGTTATTCAGATACCACAACAGAGACCTGTTTACAAAAATTCATCATACCAACACCCCTTGAAGAGATAGAAACAAAAGGAGAAAGCCGCTATTTCAAATGCGTTAAAAAGAATGCCATTGTGAAGGTTAATTCTCATACTTTTACTATTATTACAGCAAAACACGTTAACAAATTTCGGCATAAAACCGTCACACAACAATTCGATTAAGCACGCGGGTAACAAATGGCGGGTTTTGAGAAACGGGCGTGCCCCGCTATTTAATTCTACCGTTCGACCAACAGGGAAATGAAATAATGAACATCATTATAAACATATTCCGGAGAGAGGTGAAGCTGCTCTGCGAAGCAGGTACAAAACATGTCGTGAGCCTGATTGCCTGTCTGGTGTTGTTACTTGTAGCCTGTGGCACTACCCCGGCAGCAGCCCAATGGCCTCAAGTTGTCCCTTCCAAAGACGGCACCCCTATCTCGTATGAGATCTATGGCTCTGAAGAGCCGACTCTCGTGTTCGTGCATGGCTGGAGCTGCGATGCCCGCTACTGGCGTGCCCAGGTGCCGGTTTTTTCAAAAAAATATCGTGTTGTGGTTCTTGATCTGGCGGGTCACGGCCATTCGGGGATGGCCCGCACAAAATATAGTATGGGATCTTTCGGGGAGGATGTCCGGGCGGTAACAGCAGCAACCGGCAGTCGGAGCGTGATTCTGATAGGCCATTCCATGGGGGGCACGGTGATCGCGGAGGCTGCCCGTCTCATGCGGGACCGTGTCATCGGGCTGATCGGTGTCGATACGCTTGAAAATATAGAATACCCGCTGACTCGCGATGAGCTTGCAGAGATGATCGGTCCGCTCGAAAAGGATTTCCGAACCGGAAGCCGGCATTTCGTGGCGGAGATGATTTCGCCTCATACCGATCCGCAGCTTCGCGAGTGGATTCTCTCCGATATGTCTGCCGCGCCGCCTGCCGTTGCCATGAGCGCGATGAAGGAAATGATGTCACAGTACATATCAGGGGAGGCGGCCACGATGTTTGATGAAATCCGTATTCCCGTCATAGTGGTGAACGGAGATATGTGGCCCATTAACTATGAAGCAAACCGGCGACACATGTTGTCCTTCGATGCGATTATTCTGAAAGAAGCGGATCATTTCCTGATGATGAATCGTTCAAAAGATTGTAACCGTGCATTGGAAAAGGCAATCAATACTATTTCAAGAAAAGCGGGAAAATAAAAATATCGTGCAGCACTTTGGAATGAAAGGGTGCGGCACATACGGCTCCGAATCAGGACATTCGCCAGATTCTAAAAACCAACGGCTTGTGATTCGGGTGATGCCCTCCGGTAAATGATTACAGAACCAGAAATGGGAAGGAGAAATAATGGAAATAGGTGCCTATTGGAAAAGTATAATGGCAATCTTTGACGCAAGTTTCGGCAGTTCTCTTCACTATGCCGTAGCAACAGTCAACGCGGACGGGTCCCCGCATGTCACTCCAATCGGAGCCCTCCTCCTGCGCGACGACAAAACAGGGTTCTATTTCGAGCAATTCCTGAACAAAATGCCCGGGAATCTTGAAAGGGACAACCGGATATGCGTGCTCGCCGTCAACAGTGACATGTCGTTCTGGGGCACGTCGCTGACGAATGGACTATTCGAAGTCCCTCCCGCCGTGAGGCTCAACGGCACTGTCGGCGAACGGCGCACGGCAACAGAGGAGGAAGTCGGGCAATGGCATCAGCGGGTTGGTTTTACCCGGGGAATGAAGGGCTTTGACATTCTGTGGAAAAATATGGATACTGTCAGAGATATAGAGTTTGATTCGTTTGAGCCCGTTTCTACCGGTGAGATGACTGATCATTTGTGGCAGGACTAGTGCGGGGAATAATCAGAGACGCTTTTCCGTTTTTATAAGAAAGATAGACTGCAGGAACAAACGATATAGCCAGGGATGATATATTGTTGCGGCGGACGCCTTGCAGCCGCTGCCGGGTTTCATCGTTGACATCTAATTATCAACCATCCGTCGAGATGTACCGGAGCAGATATGGGAGACGCGTACATAGTTGCCGCTTTCAGAGAGTTGGATGGCGTGGGTGATACGAGTGAATATGCCCACGTTGAAGCGAACCTGTCAAACCTCGGCGTGCATCCTCTAAGGCTCACGATTGACCCGTTGCGAGCCGGCTGGTATGCCCCGGTTGAAGAAAACCATTTTCGGAGCGGATGCGCCCCCGTACAGGCCATTGCCACAGCCAGAGATCTTATTAAACGTGATGCTACCAGGGCGCTGGTTATAGAGGGACACGAACCCCTGAAAACAGGGTATGAACGAGATGAGCGTCACAGAATGATGGCCATATACGGCGCTGATTACAGCATCCCGGAGGCCTACACCGATGTGGCCAGAGAGTTCATTAAAAGGCATGGAATCAGTAAATCCGCGTTTAAAGAGATCGCGAAACTGCTGTTTGAAAACTATGAGAGGACATTCTACAGGACAAACAGCAGGATGCGTCCGGATGAGAAGTGGTTTGAATTCATTACGGAGCTCTTTCGCGGGGTCGACTGTGCCAATCCTGTGGTCGATTTCTCCGGAAAGCTCCTGATATGTGAGAGCTCGGTCGCGGAGCGGGTCGCCCTTCCGGGTGCCGCGTTAGTGGAAATAGCAGGCGTTGGGCTTGGCTTCACCGGGGACGGCAGGGAAAATGTCTCCCGGATTGCCGCCTACAGTCACCTGGAAGAAGCATATCGTATCGCCTGTCGCCAGGCTGACACGGATTTCTCATCCGAATACCGCGCGGGAAGGGCTCTATTGGAGGCCTATACCTGTTTTCCGGTTGCTCCCATGGGACTTCTGCTGGCATCAGGCATCGCGTCGTCCATCAACGACATTCCCCTCATTCTGCAGGAACATGAGGTTACGGTCACCGGCGGAATGAACCTTGCCGGCGCCCCATGGAATAATCCGGCATTGAACGCGCTCATAACAATGTACGAATTGTTGAACAAGGCTCAGCTCAGAATCGCAGCCGTCCATGG